>Ga0123353_10000828_pt1 | contig 37602 bp, 45 predicted proteins | sample TergutLab28metaG_3_FD_92763 | JGI IMG/M metagenome (GOLD analysis project Ga0123353, IMG submission 92763) | Labiotermes labralis P3 segment gut microbial communities from Petit-Saut dam, French Guiana - Lab288 P3 | ecosystem: Host-associated > Arthropoda: Insects > Digestive system > Gut ... | reverse complement strand
TTGAAGTTCTACCCCAGAAAATTGAATCGGTCGATTTTTGGGCTTTATTTTCCAGCGGCGAATGGGAGCCTTTGACCTTTGAATTCTATAAGAAATATGTTCGACCGGATAAAGACGTTATTGATATCGGCGGATGGATTGGCCCGACAATGCTGATAGCCTATTCTTTAAATCCGCGTCAGATTCATATGGTAGAAGCAGACCCAGTAAATTTTCAAATTATGAAAATGAATTGCTTTAAAAATTATTGCCAAGATAAAATCCAAATGCAAAATATCTGCTTGTCGGATAAAAGCGGAGATATAGTGGAATTTGGTTGGACAGATGCATCACGCCTGGACTCCAGCACAAAGTCTATGAATTCCAAGGGCGGGATAAAAGTATTAATAACTGACATCTTGGAATATTTAAAGTCCAAGGACCTGGCGAATGTTAATATCATAAAAATTGATATAGAAGGTGCGGAATCTTTGCTGTCCAAGGGGCTGGATTATATAGCTGGGTTTCCCGGGATCAAAATCTTGCTGTCGCTGCATCCTCCGTTTTGGGATGATAAGAAAAAAACGATGGGAAAATTAATACCTGAAATTAAAAAGTTTGATGTCTTTACAGAAGATGATAAACCCTTATCGCTGAATGATTTACAAGAAATGATGCAGGATGAAACAGAAAGCTTGTGGCCCGGAAAGACGGGTAAGTTCTTTACTATAATATTAAAAACGCGGGATAAGAAATGAAGAAATTGTTGGCTGCATTTGTATGCGCTTTTATTCCCTCTTCGAAAATCCGCAAGCAGACCAGAAAGAAGATTCAGTCATTAAATTTACACGATCTTCTTCGGAAAAAAATAAAATATGATTTAATATTTTCATTGGGCGAGGCTTGCTTTGTTCCCGATTGCTTAAAGATAAACAACCTGCGAAAATATAGTGGGCCATTCGACTGGATGTACGGCAGCACATTTCAAAAAAGAATGGAAATTTTCATCAACAGATTCTATGGATATTTTGATAAAGCCGATTTAAAATACGATAAACTTAATCCAGATAACAGCAAGGCGATTTATATTAATCAGCGTACCGGCCTTGTCTACAATCATGATTTTGATCCGGATGTTCCGTTTGATATAGAATATAAAAACATAAATGAAAAATATCAGCGTCGTATAAAGAGAATCTTTGATATCCTTAAAAACGGCGGGCAGGTTTTAGTAGTGTACGCAGAAATGCGCGGGCCAGATGATAAAAAGTTCTCATCTGTGAAAGAAGTTATAGAGTTGATTGATAAGGCAAATAAAGAATATGGTAATAAACTTGATTTTGTTTATTTTAAGAATAATAAAAATATGAAACCTGGCACGGCGAGACAAATCTATAAAAACAAATATCTGATTATCTTCGAATACCTTGGCAGCCGCGGCGGAGATATAGAAAATGTGGAAGAAGAAATGGCAATTCGCAAAAACATCTCGGATAGCTTGAAGTTCGCAGGATTGAAATAAAAAAACGCCACCAAGGCGTTTTAATTTTATGGTGGCTGGGGAGGGAATCGAACCCCCGACACAGGGATTTTCAGTCCCTTGCTCTACCAACTGAGCTACCCAGCCAAGTGCCGCTTAATATATAATACTATTTCTCTTAAATCAAGCAGAAATTGAGCTTAATCCAAAATTGACATCCATCACTTTTATGCTATAATCCGCCACATAGAAAAGGAGAAATAATATGCCATCACTCAAAGGAACACAGACCGAAAAGAATATTCTTACCGCTTTCGCCGGTGAATCCCAAGCCCGTAATCGCTACACTTTCTTTGCGGCCAAGGCAAAAAAAGAAGGCTATGAAGCCATCGGCAAGATTTTTGAAGAGACTGCAAATCAAGAAAAAGAGCATGCAGAATGTTTGTTCAAGATGCTGGAAGGCGGAGAGATTGAAGTCACTGCGGCCTTTCCCGCCGGAAAAATCGGCACGACCCTTGAAAACCTGCAATCTGCGGCTTTCGGTGAAAACCATGAAAACACCGTAATGTATCCAGAATTCGCACAGACTGCAGCCAAGGAAGGATTTGATGGGATTGCCGAAACCCTGAAGCATATCGGAATGGCGGAACGTTATCACGAATCCCGCTATCGCACCCTGATCGAAGCCATTGAAAAAGGCACCCTGTTTAAGAGTGACCGCAATGTTATGTGGCGCTGTACCAACTGTGGTAACTGGCATATTGGCAAGGAAGCGCCAACAGTATGTTCGGCTTGCCTGCATGGCCAGGGCTATTTCGTTGCGGAAAGCACCCTTGAAAAGTGCGATACCAATGAAGGCTTTTGCGAATACGCAAACAGATAAAAAATCCCGCGATTGCGGGATTTTTTATCCGAGAGTAACGCCGGCTTTGCTGGCAGAGTAAAAGAGTAAAAAATATCTCTTACTCTTTTACTCTTTTACTCTCCTACTCTTTTTGATATAATTCCCAGCATGGAGATGTCCAGGCGAACGGTTTTGAAAATCGCAGGTGTTAGTGCGTTGGTGGTCACTTTTTTGCCGCGCATGGCTTTTGCAGCACGAAATAGTTTGCTGGGCTTGCGGTCTGGGGCTCAACCCGGCAATAAAACCCGCCTTGTTATTGAAACATCTTCCCGACCTTCTTATTCTCTAGATTATTTAACAGAACCCGCACGTTTGGTTGTGAATCTTTCTAATACCTCGGGCGATACGGGGATAAAGCCTTCTTTGGCATCTGGAACCTTGATAAAATCCATATCGCAGGAACAGGTTGGTGACAAATTGCAGGTTATTGCGACCCTGACGAAGTCTATTTCAGAAATACCAAAAAATCAGATCCTGGTGTTGGATCCGAACGGGGATTCTGGATATCGACTGGCATTGGACTTTACCGCGGGTGGTTCAAGTGCGTCTGCAAGCGCGGCCAGTACTGCCGCCGCATCAAAAGAGCAATCAAAAGCCCGCAAACCCATCATAGTAATTGATGCCGGGCATGGTGGCAAGGACCCTGGTGCCATAAGCAAAGCTGGGACCAGAGAAAAAGATATAGTTTTGAAGGTTGCAAAGAAGTTAAAGGATAAGCTGGATGCAAACGGATATCGGACTTATATGACACGAGACAAGGATATATTCTTGAACCTTGATACTCGTGCCGGAATTGCCGAGAAGAACCATGCTGATTTATTCATATCGCTGCATGCGAATGCTAACCCCAGCCGACAAATGCGGGGCTTTTCGATTTATACTCTTTCTAAAAAAGCATCTGACGAAGAGGCGCAGAAACTGGCAGACGCTGAAAATGCGGCAGATAAAATCGAGGTCGACGGCTTTGCCAGGTTCGAACCTAATATCCGAAATGCGCTGTCTGCATTGCAACAGCATGCTGTGTCAGAGCTTTCAGTGGAATTTGCCAATGGCGTGACAACTACTTTCAAGAAAGCCGGCATAATCCAACAGCCTGGCCCGGCATTGCGCCAAGCGCCATTTGGGGTGTTGCGGTCGACTATTCCAGGGGCGTTGGTGGAATTAGGGCACCTGTCGCATGCGGAAGAAGAAAAGCTGTTGAAAACTAACGACCATCAGGATAAACTGGTTGCAGCAATCGTAAAAGCAATTGGAAAATATGATTTCGATGTTTAAGAATAGTGCCTTTTTATTAACTTACTTTTTGCTTACATCATGTGGCGGAAACTTTTCTGATGAAATGAAAATTACTGGCAAGCCGGAAATATCCAAGACTGACGGGGCAAGAGTTAATGAACGCAGCGCTGACCACAAGAATTCCCCGTATTTCAAATATCCCGATTTTTATAATATGAAATCTACGGATCACCTAACAATTTTGCCAAAGTTCAAAACAATTCAGCAGTCAAGCGAGTTCAGCTGTGGGCCGGCTGCTGCATTAATGGTGATGGATTATTTTGGAAAACTGGGGGAGAATAACGAACAATCACTGGCCCAGATGCGCCCGAAAGAACGTCCCATAAAAAACATCCCAGAGGCAACAAATTTAGCCGATATGATCAAAATATTCAAAACCGTCGGCGGGTTTGAAATGGTTACTACGTACGATTACGGTTTTAATACAATCTCTGAAGAAAACCAGGTAGAAATGTTAGAACATTTTATCAAGTCCGGATATGCTGTCCTGGTTTTGTGGAACGCATCGGGTCCCCATTGGCAAGTTATAATCGGATATGACAATATGGGTACCGAAAAAATCAAAAATGACGATGTGCTGATTTTTGCGGATTCGTATGATGTAAATGACCATAATCAAGATGGGTACACTATTTATTCTGCAGTGAGATTTGTGGAAAATTGGACAATTGGCAGATTTGGCGGGCCAAAGCCAGAAGATAATGAATTTCAGTTCATCGCCGTCCGCCCGGAATAATTTTTTTTAAATCAACTCTTTAGTCATATTTTTACTTGTATTAGCGGTGTAAAAAAACTATGTTTCTGCAAACATATGGGAGAATACTATGAAACAAGTTTTAACTGCGATTATGGCGGTTTTTTTAACAGTAACGGGGGCGAATGCTATGGACAAGGAAAACACAATCTATTTGGACTTAAAAGACGGGCGTGTTGTCATCGAGTTGGATTCGGCCGCTGCGCCAAATCATGTAGCCAGGATAAAGGAACTAACGCGCGCGGGATTCTATGATGGTTTGAAATTTCATCGTGTGATCCCGGGCTTTATGGCGCAGACAGGGGATCCGCTGGGCACTGGAATGGGGGGGTCAGGCAAAAAACTGGCGGCCGAGTTTAATAAAACGCCGCATATGCGCGGAGTGGTATCAATGGCGCGCGCCAGTGATATAAACAGTGCTGACAGCCAGTTCTTCATAGTGTTCAATGATGCGCGTTTTCTGGACGGCCAGTACACCGCTTTTGGTAAAGTGTCATCTGGAATGGAGTTCGTGGACAAGATAAAGGCAGGCACCCAGGCTAATAACGGTGCGGTGGATAATCCTGATGTAATTGTTAAAATGCAAGTCGCAGCCGACGCCGAATAAGACGTATAGTTTTTGCTTGCGTTTAGCTGTCTGCTATGTATAATTGTTCCCGCCGGAGCGTTGGCAGAGTGGTAATGCAGCAGATTGCTAATCTGTGACCGTGTTTAGCGGTCCATAGGTTCGAATCCTATACGCTCCGCCATGATAAAATGCTATGACAAATTCTAATATCCCGACTTTTAATGCGCTCTCCAGTAGTTGTCCTTATATTGATGATATATTTTGGCTGCCGTCCCCCGAAGAAATGATTTCTATTAAAAAAAACAAGAAGACAGCAAAAAAAGTTATAAAGATCGCCTCTGCTTGTTTAGCAAATATTGCTTGCAAATATAACGGCACTTGTTCTACTAGGCCCGCGCTTATGACTCGCAGATCAGACCCGTCTCTTTTTGGCAAAGAATTTATCAATCTAGTATGCCCTGAAGCCTTTGCGGGCGGATTGCCTACCCCGCGCGAGCCTTGTGAGGGACCAATTAATGGAAAAGTTGTTGCCAGATCTGGGAAAGACTACACCGAAGCTTTCACAATTGGTGCAATTGGAGTTGTTCAGCTTGCCTTGGCCATTGGTGCTACAGAATTCATAGGAAGGCGAGGCAGTCCGTCATGCGGTGTTGGGGCAATACATGACGGAACATTCACTGGCACATTAATACCTGGTGACGGCATACTCACAGCGTTGCTGAAAAAGTATGGAATAAATGTAAGACTTTTATAGGGCGGCGAAAATAAAAGTCTTATCAATCATAAATCACTGAATTTTTATTGGCATTATATATTTTTCCTGAATTTGGCGTGTTATGGAAGATATACAAGACATTTACGTAATCTGATGATTCCCAACCGTTATAGTCTCCTACCAACTGTCTCGTCAGATTATTCGGATAAACGGTTCGTATTGTATTATCCAACTTTTTACTATATTCATCACCAAAGTTCGCGCTGCCGATCGTATTCATCACTATGACCCCGCCTGGGCGCAGCTTTGATTTCATACTGGACATGAACTCTGTCGTAATCATCGTTTCCGGAATACTCCAACGCGAAAACACGTCCATAACAATAAGGTCATAATCAGCACCTGCTGCCCTCAAAAATTGACCCGCATCTTGGACCACGAATTTCTTATTATTCGACAGCTTCTTTCTTAAAAAATGTTTCTCGGCGATTTCCGGCAAGGCTTTATCTATGTCCACGAATGTATACCTGTTACGCTCGTCCAAGTTTCCTACTGTAAATCCCCCCGCCCCCAGTACCAGGATGTCTTTAGTCTGGTCGGCGGGAATAGTATTTATAAAATGCCAATTGATATAATTAATGTATTCCGCAGCAGTTTTTCCATCTTTGGAAATATATGAATGTGTTGCGGAATCAACAAGCAGAACCCTGCCCCCGTCCATAGTTCTCGCAACCAAGACCGTGTTTTCAGCATTATTCGAAACCAAACCGTAATTTTTATACAAGACGCTGTCATTATTAAAAAACCAAGCCATCATAAAAGCGGCTATGGATATCACCAAAACCCAAGTTTTTCTGTATGCCAAATAAGCGCCGACACCAGCCAGGACAACAGTCAGCATAATCGTATAATTAACCCCCAGCAAGGCCATAAACACCAAGGTTGTAACCAATGACCCCAGCACGGAACCAATGGTCCCTATGCCCATTATTATTCCTGTATTGCTGCGCTCCTTATCATGCATAACTTGTGACAATGCTGCGGTGTTAAAGCCGAATAAAAACGGCGCTATTGATAGAAACACGAATGAATAAATGAAAGTCTGTATTATCGGCGATTGTATTTTGCCAGCGTACATCAAATAGAAATAATTCGAAATAAGGGGAAAGCTGCATGCCAATATGGTCAACACGGCAATAGCCAAGAAGCTTAATCCCACGGTTTTATAAATGTCCATCTTGAATTTCTTTGTGCCCACAAAATACCCTATGGTCATTGCACCCAAGAAAATCCCAATTACTATGCTGGAAATTGCGGCTGTGCTGCCAACGAAATGCGCCACTTGCCGCAAGACCATCAATTCCAAGGACAAACTGACATATCCGGTTATAAATATAAGAAGCAAAGGGATAAAATTATTCTTATTTTTCATCGTACATCCACCTTTTTTTGACAAAGGCAAATATAGCATAAGAATAAAACATCAGGCAAGTGATTATTATCTTCCATCATAAAAGATAGAAGTATTTCTGCGGATATGATCATTTATCTCTTTCGCAGTATGACGCGATTTCAAAGCTTCGTGTATTGTTTCATTGCTATTAAAATCATCCCGGAATTTTCTTGGATCTACGATAGAGACTTTATTTTTCATTTCAGAGCGGCTTAAAATATTTGCCACTTCCCGTGCATCACGCCAATCTGGTTGCTTTTCAAGTGGGGTATTTTGTTCGCAAAACTCCGTTCCCCTGGGTATTATCAAGACATTTTTACCCTGTATTGGCGACCAGTCAGAATGTTGGACTTGAAACCTTCCACCTGACCATGTAGTTACAGCCACGGTATGCTTGCCAGGAACATCGCGCCAGATTCTGGATGCAGAGTTTGCGATTTGGGCATCGCTTACTACTATGATATTTTCAGATTGTATTACTTTGGGTAAATTATAAAGCGACCGTCCCCAAGGGATATGATGCTTGCAAGGTATACCCGTAGACGGATCAATTGTAATCGGGACGAAATATGCTTCTGGGAAATGAAGGCTTTCTTCAACAACTACACCATCTTTTATATAAGCACCATAAATTGGCGCTATGTGCAAGTCATACCCATTCAGAACGCCTTTTTCATCATAATAGGGATATTTCTCGAATATCTTATCATGGGCTTTTTGCGGGCCGTATCTTGAATTATAAAACTGGGCCATTACCGGCGCTTTTTCAAAATCTCTATCAGATTCCAGATATCGGTTAAGCCATATCATGGCATAGTAATATTTATAATTTTCTGGAATGCCCAAGGAATCTGCAACGAGGTCTATGATATTCTCGCCTTCTTTCCCGGTAATAGTATCGTGCCAAAGGCCAGACGGAAGGTGATAATTAAAAGAGTCGTAATTTTTATTATATTGATATGACGCCAAGTATCTTTCGCCGACTATACTGCCATTGGGTCGCAGATACGATAGCAATTTTGCATCTTTTTGGGTATTGCGCTCTATATGATATTTATCTAGTCCTGCCATAAATAATCCAACTGTTACAGGCGGTAATTATTACACATTAATATTATTGGTCAAGTAATTTGTAAACTTTATTAAACCCCTTGATTTTTATCACGAAATTATTCACAATCGCTTTGTTTTAAAAGGAGAAAACATGAAGAAACTTTTTGCAGAGTTCCTCGGGACTTTTGTTCTTATCCTGTTCGGTTGCGGCGCTGCCGTGCTGGCGGGCAATTATATCGGTGTTCTGGGTGTGTCATTTGCGTTCGGACTTGCCGTTATGGTGATGATTTATGCGGTCGGCCATATTTCTGGCGGACATTTCAACCCGGCGGTAACCTTGGGTCTTGCTGCAGCGGGACGCTTTGAATGGAAAAAGGCATGGCCTTATATCCTGTCGCAGCTGGTCGGCGCAATTCTTGCGGCGACTATAATTTACCTGATTGCCACAGGACGCGCGAATATGCCGGCAAAGGTCGGGGCGTTTGCGGCGAATAACTATGGCACATATACACTTGGTGCGGCATTGCTGACCGAAATCGTGATGACCTTTGTGTTCCTGACAATTATTATCGGGGTAACTGCAAAAGATGCATTGAATAAATTTGCCGGTGTGGCGATCGGTTTAAGCCTTACCGCGATACACTTGGCCAGTATTCCAATTACGAATACATCGGTCAATCCGGCACGAAGCACTTCCCAGGCTCTGTTCTCATCTGATCCTACGGCGTTAAGTCACTTGTGGGTATTCTGGGTTGCGCCAATTGTGGGTGCGATCATCGCAGGATTCGTTTGGAAATATGTGATGGAAGCAAAAGAAAAGAAAAAATAAAAACCGGCGAAGGCCGGTTTCTTTATTCAATGGTTTTATTTTTTCTTAACCTAACCAGATACTTTCCATTTTCATACTTATAGCCCAAAACATAATCCCGTACAGTGGGATGATCCACATAAACAGGAAGCTCTTGGCGTATAATGCCTGTGCCGCGTGCCGAATCACCTATGCCGGTAATGAATAAGAGCTTTCTGTCGCCGTTTTTATGTGCAGTTTCGATGGTCTGCAAGACCTTATGAAAGGCCTGCATAGAAGTCATCCCATGCAGGTCTATTTTTATATCATAAATAAAATCTTCTTTATTTCTTTTCAAGTTCGTCCAATATTCTATCCAGCTTGCGCAGGCTGCTGTTTGCGCATCCGCGGCCCCGCCAAGTCATAAGTTCTTCGCCAGTTTTCTGGTCTGCGATCGAAACGTTAAAACTCCACCACCAGAATCCGTTGAACGGGCACCAATACCATGCGAATAATTCGCGACGTTCTGAAACACTGACTACATATTTCGCGTCAGTTGGAATTACTACGCTACTTATACTTATTCCGTCCACGCCTTCGCCAACCCCTTCGAATCCGCCCGCAGAGCTGGATGTTTTGATTTTTCCGACGCGCAATGTATATCCGCGTTCTTCTAGGCGTTCTTTGATGCTGCGCTTCATAGAGTAGCCGCCACGATCTGCGAAAACCAGTTCGCCTTGCTCCATAGTTCCGGGCTTTATGTACGTGCTGTTGCATGCGGTCAGCAACAGGATTGCTGGAAGTATTATGTATGATTTCATGGGATTCCCTCTGTATTGGAAAAATCCTAGCAATTCAATATTCGAATTGCAAATCCTAAAAATTGGGGTATAATTTCGCGAAGTTGCACCCGTGGCTTAACTGGATATAGCACGGCCCTCCGAAGGCCGGGATTGCAGGTTCGAATCCTGCCGGGTGCGCCAATTTATAAAATAAGCCCAGAGGGTTTATTTTGTAAATTGTTCAAGCCCCAAGGATGAGAACCCAGGTTCGAATCCGAGTATATGAGAACGAGCATAGCGAAGTTCGAATAAATAGGAGGATGCGCGCAGGCGAAGGCCGAGCGAATCCTGTCGGGTGCGCCAGGATTTACAAATTTAAAAGGTTTAATATTATGAAATTTGAATTTATAGCAAAAGTAAAATTAGTAAATCAAATTGCTTATGCGACTAGATACAGCCGGTTGAAAAACCAAATGTTTTATTCGCAAAGTTTTGACATCTATGCGATTTTCAACAGGAATGGATTTAGCATAGAAATACCAAGCACCCGTATTTTTGGAACACCAAAACAAGGAGATTTGCTTGTTATTTTGCCGAGGCAGAAAATGTGTCCGGAAGAATGCGATATGAAAATGTGCGAACATGCGGATGTCCCAGAATTCAAAGGGGAAAAGGTTTGTAAAGATCCTTTCTATGAAGTTGTAAAGAAGGGAACCAATAGGTATAATGAAATACTTGCTGGTGGCAAAAGAAAATAATTACTTCTGCAACATTGCCAGCATAAAGTCATCTAAATCCCCGTCCAAGACTGCGGCGGGGTTTGTATTTTCAAGATTAGTACGCAAGTCTTTTACAAGTTGATATGGCTGCAGGACATAGCTGCGGATCTGGCTGCCCCATTCTATTTTCTTTTGGGCCGCCTTGGCCGCGTCTTGCTCTGCCGCCCTCTTTTGCATTTCCAATTCATACAGTTTTGAGCGAAGCATCTTCATTGCCAGATCTTTATTTTGCAGCTGGCTGCGCTCATTCTGACACTGGACCGCTATGCCTGTTGGCAAGTGAGTAATCCGCACTGCGCTGTCGGTTTTATTAACATGCTGGCCGCCTGCCCCTTGCGCCCTATATGTATCAATACGCAAGTCTTTATCATTAACCTCAATTTCTATGGAATCATCGATATCCGGCCAGACATCAACACTGGCAAAGCTTGTATGGCGCCGCGCATTGCTATCAAATGGGCTGATGCGCACCAAACGATGGACACCTATTTCATTTCTTAACCAACCATAAGCACGATCGCCGATAATACGATAAGTTATATTTTTTATTCCGGCGGTATCTCCCAAATGTTCCTCAATAACCTCTAATGCAAAGCCATGACGTTCTGCCCAGCGCGCATACATCCGTGATAGCATAGATGCCCAATCTTGGGCTTCGGTCCCACCGGCGCCGGCTTGGATAAACAAGAATGCGCCCGCCCCGTCAGCCGGTTCGTTAAAAAGTGTGATAAATTTAGCTTTGTTCGCGGTATCCGCCAATGATTCCAATGCTTTTGCTACATCCGGATCATCTGGTGCGATTGTTATTAATTCGGACAGATTTTTATACTCGGATTCCAAAGCCAAGAAGTCATTCAGGTTTTTTTCCAACGATGCTTTTTTCTGCATAACCCCCCGCGCATGGTCAGGATTTTCCCATAAATCTGGCGAATTGGCGATTTCTGTAATGTCTGAAATTTCGGATTTTAATTTATCTGGGTCAAAGGTACCCCCTGACGGCATTAATGTCATCACGAATTTGAAGCAAAAGATCATTCACATTTGTCATACCCAGGAATATACATTAGTTTCTTGTAAAATGCAAATTATTTTGATATAATTCAGGGATGAGAGAGGGTTCCATGAAGAGAATTTTTGGACTTTTTGCGGCTGGTCTTTTGCTGTGCGTACCGGCATATGCTGCAATGAACAATAATCGCGGCAATGCAGCGCTGGCGAGCGCATATCAGCAAAATCAGCGGAATACTTACTATATGGTGACCCAACCGGATGTGGATTCCGCATGCCGGGACAAGATCTATAAATGCCTTTCAAGCTATTGCGGCGATACCACGGTTGTGCCGGGACAGCGCGGATCACGTTGTGATTATGCTTCAGAGAGCGAGCTTTATAATACAGCACTGTTATGTCTGCAAAAGGATAACACTCCACTGTTGCCATCATTTTCTACCAGTTATGCGATGGGCGGGAAAGGTATGAATACTGCGGCGCGCCTGTGTCCCAGCTATGTCCAGCAAGAATTGATGGCATACTTGTCCATGATGAATATGGCGACGCAATTAAATAAATCTCATTCCAGCCTTTGTGTCCAGCGCCGTCAAGAATTAGAAGCCGCGATGTCCTGTCATCAGATTGCATTGGCTTATGGCAATGAAACCAGTAATCGTTTGCGGACAGAACTGACAGATTTCTGTGGCAGCGGTGTGCCAGGTGGATCTTCGGAAATGGTGCAAAAGTTTTCGAATGCCGGAAATGTTGGCGCTAACATCTGGGGATGGGCAGAAAAGATAGTATCATTGGATCTATCAAAGAAAGGCGCGGAATGGCAGAGCGCGGTTGATTCCGTCTTGGCGGGCTATGTCAACAAGATGAACCTGGCGTGCGGCGATAATATGCAGATGAACACCGTTGCCCACCCAACACAAAGCGGCCCCAGCAACCTGCAAGTAGCGGGCGCAATGGCGGTCGGAATGGCATTCCCGAAAGATGTTGGGGGTGATGTGCCGGAACCAGTACAGCAGTTGTGGATGGAAGTTTATTCATCCAGCGATGTGTTTACTCATGCCGATGCGAAACAAGTTGTGCAAGCAGGTTTAACTAATTCACCCATGACCCAGAATGCGTTCTTGTCCAGTGCGCAAATGGGCAGCATGCAAACGGCTTATAAAAATGGAACCAAAGTATTTGTGTTACGTGATTCCGCGCGTTGTTGGACGATACCAGTAGCAGTCCTGAATAATAGCGAGCAATCATTAATGGCACAGCAATTCGCAAATTGCAGTTCAAGATAAATAAAAATCCGGCAACCGCCGGATTTTTTATCGTATATATGTCCCCTTGGATGAATGACCGATTTTGCTTATCCACAGTGGTAAGTTATTTTTCCTCGCCATATCGACAGCTTTTTCATGCAAAACATTTCCACCATTTTTAGAAATTTGTTTCATTCTGAAATAACTTAAATTGCTGTAATAAAGTTTCCCATCAAATTCATATATGCCATCTTCGCCATAAATTCCGGGCACATCTTTGAATAAAACACAGTTGTCGGCGTTTATTGCAGCGGCAATCGCAACCGCAGAGATATCGGAACCATCATATGCCAATGTGGATGGCTGTCCGTTAACGGTTGCACCCAGATATCCCGGAATAACTGGTATGATGGAATTATGAAAACATTCTAATATTGGCTGGATATTAATCTTTTCTATTTCCGCATTACGAAAATCACCTTTAACAACTTTGGTAATTACGATATTCCATGGAAGAAGTGCCTGTGCGGGCATCCCTATTTTATTCAAATATCCGGATAATAATCCGGCAGATTCTATTTCTCCTGCGGATACTGCAAAAGCGCTCGCTTCCCCTGATATTCCAAGTTTTTCGCAGTTCTTGTCTAGTTGTCTGGTTCTGCCTTTTAGTGCAGAAACTACAATTGCGCATTTATCGCTTTTCAATATATACTCGCCGATATTTTTACCGATGATATCTAGATTTTTAGCGAGATCTTTTGATGTGCCCAGCACGGAACCGCCAATTTTTAATACTTTCGTTCCCATTATTTTACCTTTGTGATATATTCGTCGAATATTGCGATGCTTAAATATGCGCGCGCATGATCTATAGTGTTGCCATAAGATTGCAATCCGTCTTTTTCGGCGATTATTAAACCAGGATTTTCTGATATGTTCGGGTTCTTGGCAGACACCCATATGTCTGGATGTTTTATTTTATATTTTTTAATGATTTTATCGCTAAAGCGCAAAGTTATTGTGTCTGCGCGATCCTTCAATATTTCCGGATGTTGTATAGGGCTGATAAGAACAAGGCTTGCTTTGTAATAAGAGAATTTATTTTTCTCTTCTATCGGTAATTTATCACCAACAATGACCACTTGCCCTCTGACATTTTGAATTGGCAAGCCATGGATTTTGACTTTATTATTCAAGACATATTCTATCGCCAACCGCGCATCACGTGTAATTTCAGATTCAAATTCTTTTATCATATCAGGTCTTCTGTATCTTTAAAAATTCTCTCTCTATTGTCCCGATTAATTCTTGGATGCCTATGCGGCCAGCGGCAGAGATAGGCATCGGTTGTGTTGTAATTTTTTGACGTTTTAAAAACGCATTGAATTTTTTCGCACGTGCTGTCCAGTCTTCCGGCTCCAGTGCATCCTGTTTATTTATAACAATAATTTCCGGCTTTTGAGATAATGCCGCGCCAAATATTTCATCATAAGATTCAATCTCACTACGGATTGCTTTGTATCGCGCGGTCCAGTCTTCCTCGGTACCGTCAATTATATGCAAAATCATTTTTGTACGTTCTGCGTGCCCCAAAAACCGATCGCCCAATCCCACCCCTTCGCTTGCGCCTTCTATAAGGCCAGGAAGGTCCACCAGGACGAATTCCCGATTATGCGCATACATAACCCCCAATTGAGGATTTAACGTTGTAAATGGATAATTAGCGATCTTTGGACGTGCCGCCGTAACCGCGGCCAGCAAAGTAGACTTACCCGCATTCGGAAATCCTACCAAGCCGATATCCGCAATCAATTTAAGCTGCAGAATTATCGTACGTTCATCCCCTGGCAGACCGTCATTGGCTTGTTTCGGCGCGCGATTTGTCGGGGATTTAAAGTGCACATTGCCCCAGCCGCCATTCCCGCCGCGTGCCGCGCGATATTCCATGCCATCAACATTCAAATCGGCATATTCTATTTCCTCATTTTCGGAAAGTATCACAGTGCCTGTGGGCACAGGTAAAACCAGCGTTTCACCCGATTTGCCGGTTTCCATCCGTCCGCGTCCGTTTTCGCCGCGCTCTGCCTTGAAATTAGACTTGAATCTATAGTCGATCAAAGTGTTAACATTGGGCACAGCACGAAAGATTATATCGCCACCACGACCGCCGTCACCGCCATTCGGGCCACCGAATTCGATATATTTTTCACGTCGAAACGAAGCGCTGCCGTTGCCGCCATCGCCCGCCTTTATATGAATCTTTGCACGGTCTTGAAATTTCACCTTTTTTGTCCTTGTTCGAATTTGTTGCAACGCTACGGCGCAACCTCACGACGCGTGTCAATCGCTCGCGGCTTACACCGCCGCTAGCTGGACGCTTATACGCTCGGTTTCGTAAATAGAATTGTACTTGAAAAATCCTTAAAAGCAAATGTATTAATATTTGACAAATGTCCTATTTACGCTATTATTTGGGTAATAAAAGGTATGGTTATGGATCTTTGCGTCTTTCAATTTTGCGAAAAATACCGTGAGCAAATAGAGGTTTCTGATATCATCGCACTTCATATTCCAGGCTGCATGGCACATCGCAGGGGCATATCCCCAAATTCTTGTGACTTGCGGGGTCTTTCTCGCGGATGTTGGACACCGGAACTTCAAAGAATCCAGGAATATGTGCTTGCCAATAATAAATAATCCCGCAACTCCCACCCCGCGAAATCTGCGATTTCGCCCGGACCCGGGTGCGGGATTTTTTATTTAACTTTCTCGAATTCAAACGACTTACCACTGTGATCGGTGATTGTTAGAATTCCATCTTTCAAGCTAATTTGCTTTGGTTCGGAATCGCTCATAAATTTAAAGTATTCGCGTTCTACATCCGCAGCGTTTCCTATTGGCATCATCATGGTGCTTGCCATGCGCCCGACAATCATATTATCCCCAGATAATTCATACGATGCAGTATAAACATTCACAACTTTTCCACGCAGACGCATTTCATCTTTGTCGAAAATCAGAATAATTTTAGTCATGTCATTCTGCGATTCAAACTCGTGCCCGCGCAAAGGATTTTCTGATCGCGCACAACCAGAGGTAACCGCCGCCATTGTTACCAATAACATTAATGTTTTTCTCATTTATTTTCTCCTTTGTTTAAAAATATCTATGCAGCTGCGCGCCGTTCTTTTTCAGCCATAATTCTGCCCGCTTTACACCTGGGCCATACAATTCTGAAACTGCGTTCCAAAATGTAGGCGAATGATTCATATGTTTTCGATGCGCCAACTCATGCATGATTACATATCGCATAACTTCCGGCGGAGCGAACGCCAAACGATAAGACAGCGATATCGTTCCCGTAGAAGAACAACTGCCCCAGCGGCTGGTCGTATCGCGCACTGCTATGCGCGTTGGGCGAAGTTCTGGCGGCACTGTTTTTATTATTTCCTTTGCATTCGCCAAAAACATTTCTTTTATCTTGTCGCGCGCACGGCGTTCCAAAAATTCCGGTCGGCCGCCCAGGGCTTGGTTGCTGATCAAAAATTCTTGCCCCAGAACCATAATTTTATCGCCTTCGTGCAGTTTGATTTTGGTTGGCGTGCGGGCGAATATTTTTTCGATCCAAGCGCGTTTTTGTTCCGCGAATTTTATCGCACTGGATACAGAAGTCCATCGTGGAAGCGATATATGAATTTCTTTTTTCGGCGTAGTTTTAGGGCGCAAGGTAATATTGCGCAGGCCGCGTCTAGACTCTATGACAAGCGGAATTTCTTCTCCGTCGGAAAGAGTAAAAATATGAGAACTCATTTCAACTTTCTAATAATCTCTCCGGCAATTGCATCTGCGTCGAATCCAAAGTGTTTATAAACTTCTGCGCCACCGCCTGATGCACCGAAACTGTCAATCCCTGCGACCCCGTCCGCGAATTCATACCAGCCCGTTGTCGCGCCTGCCTCTATCGCTATCACCCTTCCCGTCAGGATTCTATGTTTATATTCCCCATCTTGCAAGCGGAATCTTTCCACATTCGGCATACTGACGACCGCAGCGCCTATTTTATCCGCAACCGCCATGGCAAGCGGAACCTCTGCGCCGGTGGCGATGAGTGTTATACCCGATTTAGAGCCTTCTTTTATGATATACCCCCCACGATGGATTTCTGCGCCAGCTGGCGTTTCAATTTGAGCGAATTTTTGCCGACTTAAAACAATGCACGATGGACGGCTGACCTCGCCCAGCGCTGTATCCCAAGCCCATTTGACCTCTGCCGCGTTACAAGGCCTGAAGACGTTCATATTTGGTATTAAACGCAGACTGGGCAACTGTTCCACTGGTTGATGGGTTGGGCCGTCCTCCCCCAGGGCAATACTGTCATGCGTCAGCACATAAATCACAGGCAAGCCCATCAGTGCGCTTAATCTCATCGCAGCGCGCATATAATCGCTGAATACAAGGAATGTTCCACCATACGGGCGCAATCCGCCCAGCGCCAAGCCATTCATAATTGCGGCCATCGCATGTTCCCGCACACCAAAATGGATGAAATTCCCGCTGAAATCAGTTGGCGAAATATCGCGTGATCCAGCAACCCGCGTATTTGTAGACTCCGCCAGGTCTGCGCTGCCCCCAATTAACAAAGAATTCTTCCCCAGAAGCGTTTCAAGATACTTCCCTGAAAGCTCGCGGGAAGAAGCCATTCCCCCCGACACAGTTGCCGGATTTACGGGTATTTTTGGGTCAAAATCAGTCGCTATTGGGGGTTGCGGGGCAACAAATCTTTCCCATAATCTTGCACCTTCTGCACTATCAAACTTCCCTATCAGTTCCGCCAACTGGTCGTCGTTCAGGCTCATCGCATGGGCTTCAGCTTTGCCGGCCAGATCGCTGCCCAGGCCGATGGTTGTTTTGCATTGGATAAATGTCGGCTTGGTTGACTTCTTTGCCTTATCAATTGCTGCGTTTATTTCCGAAAACTTATGCCCATTGGCTTTCAAGACTTCAAAACCTGCCGCCCGCATCCGCATAGGCATATTTAAATCGGTCAAGGCTTTGCCATCTATGCTGATGCCATTATCATCCCAGAACATTATTAAATTATTCAGCTTATACCTGCCAGCAAAGGCAATTGCTTCTTGGGCAACCCCTTCCATAAGGTCGCCATCGCTGCAAAGGCAATAAATTTTTCCGGTCTGTTTTTTAATTTTTGTCGCCATCGCCAGTCCAACAGCGTTTGCGACACCTTGTCCCAGTGGCCCCGTGGTCGCCTCTACCCCCGGAATTCCATATTCCGGATGTCCCGGCAAGCCATTTAATTTTCTGAAAGTTTCCAACGGCGGCAAGTCATATCCACGAAGCTTTAATACAGAATACAATAATGCGCTGCCATGTCCCGCAGACAATACAAATCGATCGCGCGGTATATCCAGATGATTCGCGTAAATTGCGGTCATAATATCCGCCGCGCCCAATGCGATTCCAACATGTCCGGACTTTGCCGCGCGAATGGCGCGCAGACCGCCGCTGCGTGCCGCGTTTGACATGTACATAAGTTGTTCGTTTGTGAATTTCATTCTCTTGTGATAGAATTATAAGAACAAAGATTCAGGATTGCAATGATTAAAATATGGACAGATGGTTCTTGTTTGGGAAATCCCGGACCAGGCGGTTGGGCTTTTATTGCCAGCGATGGAACGCAGACGGTCGAACGGTCTGGAGGCGAAAATAACACCACAAATAACCGTATGGAATTGATGGCCGTATTGCGCGCGCTGACCGCGATAAATAACCCAAAGATAGAAATTCATACCGACAGCCAATATGTAAAGAACGGAATGCAATCCTGGTTGAAAAACTGGAAGAAAAACGGTTGGAAAACCGCCGATAAAAAGCCTGTAAAAAATCAAGACCTGTGGCAGGCCTTGGATGAACGCGCCGCAGAAAAAGAAATTCACTGGGTTTGGGTGCGCGGACATTGCGGAGAATGCATGAACGAGCGTGCAGATGAATTAGCACGCACCGCGGCAGAGAGTTTAAAATGAAGTTCGATAAAAAACTATATAAACTCCATTATGACAATGCTTTGCCTCATTTGTTGACAAATTCGGCGGGGGGATTAATTGTCGATGATATTCCAGCCCCCAGGATAATTTACAAGAAATATTATTCTGCAATATCTCATATGTTTAATATCTCAACCCACAATTCGATTACAAATAAAATCGAGATACATTATCTTTCAGCCCTCAATCCATTGGGGGTTTTATATAAATTGATTCTTGGTGGTAAAAAAGCCAGCTTGCGGCACGAACTTCAACATTGGCATAATGAAAAAGCGCTTCGACAGGTTGAAAAATTCGAGGCCCCATATGATCCCGCACCTTTGAATCTTATAGAACAAGCTGCATTTCTGGCCATAGACGAATTAAGCGCAGCGATTATCCAAGGCATAAAAGATGCTAAAAAAATTACGCCGCGCAGGTTAAAGTTCAAAATTTCCAAAGCATGGATTGATACGCTGTTTATTGGAGGCGGAACGTATAAATCGCAATTCAAAAAGAATACGTATGCTTCTGTTAAGCTGAATTACAGAACCGCACACAAGAACAATGTATTTTCAAAATATGCAGATAATATTCAAAAGTCCGAATTTAATTATGAATTATTTGCGCGTTATGTCAGACATGCCTTTACATACCAAGATGTAAGCCTATTTGATTTATTGAATCAGGAAGAGCAAGCTGATTTAATAGCATCGTCATTAGCATATGCGGAAAAGAAATTGGGCAGCTTTATAGAAAGAATAAAAACACAGGCGCAATCATTAAATGAACTTGATGAATATAAAAGAGACTCTGAAATAATAGGCATAGTTAATAATAAAAAATATAAGAGTCCCTTATAACTTTTTAAAACCCAATCCGACAATAAACATTTCCACACTGTCTTTGCGACTGGCGGTTGGCTTAATGTGATGTACCGATTCAAATGATCTTTTTATATCTATCAGCAATTCATTCGTAGTGCCGCCAGTAAAAGATTTCGCGACAAAAGTTCCACCTGGTTTTAATGTCTGCTTTGCAAAGTCCCAAGCGTATTCCAACAAGGTCATCTGACGCAAATGGTCTGTTTTCTGATGCCCTGTTGTATTCGGCGCCATGTCGCTTAACACAACATCAACATGTTTGCCGGCTATTTTTTCATTCAGCCACTCTAATGCTTCATCCGTGGTAAAATCACCCTTATAAAACTCCACATTCGGAATTGGTTTTATTTCCAGCAAATCCATCGCGATAACGTGAGAATGCGGAAATTCCCGCGCAATGTATTGCGACCAAGAACCGGGCGCCGCACCAAGATCCACCACTATTTGTTTATCATGCAGGAACTTAAATTTTTCATTTATCTCAACAAGTTTATAAACAGCACGCGCACGATATCCTTCCTTTTGCGCACGCGCGACATAAGGATCCTTGGCCTGGCGCTGCAGCCATGCAACGCTTGATTTTTTCGATGCGATTTTTTTGTTTTCTATACGCATGTGTTATAATACCCTTTTAGAGAATAAGAACATAATAGGTCTGCCGATTCTATTTTTATTTATATTATAAAACAGATTTGCACCACGTTTTCTCTTGAAGTCATAAACTGTATTGCCCCCAACTAATGAATTGCAATACTTTACAGACCATACTTGTTGACTGTTTGACCGCATATGTTTATATGGCTTTTCTATGGATTTTATTTTAGATTGAGATTCTGACACGATTCCATAACCCCGTAGAATAAACCAATGTTTTATTTTTGTCGTAAAAGACATTCATTTTTCCTTTTGGCTTTAACATTCTCTCTATTTTTGTTTCTTTCTATATTTGTCGTAATAGCGCATCGCAGTAGCCGCATCATCGAAGAACGGCACTTCTTGAGCTGTGCCATCCTCATAGATAATTTTTACCTTATTATTACCTAGAAATTTAGCATCGACTACTTTGAGTTCATTTGATTTCTTATTATCAGTTTCGGGTTTTCCTTTTTTATCTTGCGTTTTGTTTCCATTACGTTTTTTTATCACATCTTGGGCATCATTAAAAAATCCTCTGGCCCCTGTTTCATCATTTAAATCAAAATGTTTTTCGGTCCAACCCAGGCCGGGAAGTTCGTATTCCACAACCAACTTGTTAATTGCATCATCGGTACCGCAAACCTTTTGCTTGTTTGGATATGGCGGTCTTACATCCAATATATTATTAATTACAAATTCATCCCATTTCCGACTAATAAAACCCATATTATTCTCCCTCCCCTTTCTTCTACTCTTGTTTCTTCATCATCTCCATAAGTTGTGATGGTGATCCAAACGAGGATAATTGTTTCATTTGGGACCGCATCTTATCATAATTTTTCAATAATTGCTCTACTTCTTTTACAGTCGTGCCTGAACCGGTGGCAATACGCTGTTTCCGTGCGGCAAAGATTATTTCTGGGTTGCTACGCTCTTTCGGCGTCATAGACTGCAATATCGCCAGCTGCCGGTTTATCGCGCTGTCTGTTGCTTTGTCTTTTAATGCGCCCGCCATCTGCGACATTCCTGGGATCAGTTTCAACAAACCGCCAATAGAGCCCATTTTCTTGATCTGTTTTATCTGGTTCATCATATCATTCAAGTCAAAATTGCCGCTGAACATTTTTGTCATCATGTTTTCAGCATCTTTTTCACTGATGTGTTCCTGGGCTTTTTCAACCAAAGACACCACATCGCCCATGCCCAAGATTTGCGATGCTACACGATCCGCATGAAATTGTTGCAAAGCATCCAGTTTTTCGCCAGTGCCAACCCATAAAACTGGCGCGCCAGTTTCGACTTTCATGCTTAACACCGCACCACCGCGTGCGTCGCCATCCGCACGGGTCATCACCAGTCCGGTAATTCCTACGGCTTCATTAAAAGTGCGCGCAACATTCAGGGATTCTTGTCCCGCCATTGCATCAACGGTCAACAGAATTTCATCGGGATTCAATATGCTTTTAAGCCGGCGCAATTCTTCCATAAGGGCTTCGTCAATCTGCAAGCGACCAGCAGTATCAATAATTAGAATATCATTTTTATTTTCTTTTAATGCGCGTTTAGCAATATCAATTGGTTTTTCATTTTCAATTATCGATACAGAATCAACACCGGTTTGTTTTGCCAGCATTTCCAGCTATTCGCGCGCACTGGGGCGATAAATATCGGTGGAAACCAGCAAGACGGACTTGCCTTGCTTTTTATAATGCAGCGCAAGCTTTCCCGCCGTAGTTGTTTTTCCGGTTCCTTGCAAACCAACCAGCATAATGATTTGCGGGGTTGCGCTTTGTGGATTATCCCCGCCCAGAATTTCTATCAATTCATCATAGACAATTTTTGCAACCTGCTCTGCCGGGCGGACATTGTCTGTGATTTTTTCGCCGATAGATTTTTCTTTTACATCAGCGATGATTTTTTTAACGACTGGTAACGCAACATCAGCCTCCAGCAGCGCAACGCGAATTTCGCCGAGGGCATCATCCAACATATCGGCAGTCAGCTTTGTCCGACCGGTTAATTTTGCAAAAGTAGTGCTTAATCTGCGCGTTAATGTATCAAACATAAAAATCCCCTTGTCTAGGGATTTTACACAAGTTTTCAAGAAATTCAACTCAATAAGCTTATATCTTGACAAAAAGAGATTTTATAGTAGCATTTTGTATCATGTATGAAGACGACGCAATTTTTTGGGAAAATAATGTCGCCCCTGTGCCAATCAGCGCCTTGCGTGAAGATAGCGCACCTTTTTTAGAGGATGATGATACACCCTTTTTTATAGATAATCCGGTACCTGCCCCTGACGATCTATTCGTAACTGATGAAGATATAAAGCCACATCCATATATGTTTATAGTAGATGGGGAAGATGTTCTGAAAGATAAGAATCCTATCCCGCTTTATGGAAATGTTTTCTACCTAGAAACATGGGCAGAAGATGGCGCCTTGTTATTTAAAAACAGCCAAGACAATCAAAAATATTTCCTATATAAATCTGAAAATTATGGGGTTTTACATCCGTTCGACACACCGACTTTCTATAAGCTATTCGATGCCGAAGATCGCAGTAAATTTCTTTTGTATAATGAATTAGAATTTATACACAAAGGTAAAAATTTATTTGCTGATATGTCGATAGATCCATGGTTTGTAGACAAGCAAACCGGTGAAATAAAATCCTTGTTTAAATTTGATGGTTCGCAGCTGCATTATAAAATCGGCAGCCAAAAATTCTTTTTGAAAAACTCGGAAGATTTCGAGACCCCACATCCATACAAATGGATGATAGGACAAAAGTATGGCTATAAAATTCAAGGAATAGACAACACATGGTATTTCGAACATAATCCAAAAAATAAAATATATTTGGGCAATATCACAGGCTATAACGGCGCATTCCTTGATATAATATCTTATGAAAAAGTTTATGAACAAGATCCTGAAAAATATAATCTTTTAAAGAAAACTGTCTTTAAACTATTGGCGAATATAATTTCACAAAGCTGTAAATGCGAACCGAATGATATACATATTCCACACAAGACGATAGTGTGCGCTTTTAAATGTAATTCGGATAAAATTGACGGGATTATTAAAAAGCTTACGTCTAATCGCACACCAACCGGAAAAGTAAGCAAAAAGAAGCCTGAAAAATTAACATCCGGCACTGATGTTCTTAACGCTGTTGGAACACTCGCGCGAATGTTAAATTATGGTCTACGGCCAGATATGGATTTTTATAATTGCAATACATGCCCATCAGAATCTGTCTGTATTTATAAAGAGCGGATGACAAAATTTTATGAAGAAGTTGAAAAACTCCATGCAGAAGAAGCTTTACAAGACTATATACAAAAACACAAAGGGCAATTTCCTCTTTTCCCGATAGAAATTCTGCAACAGTTGAATTGCAAATAATTACTTCAAATGCTTTTTTAGATATTTTCCAGTAACAGAATCTTTATTTCTGGCAATGTCTTCCGGGGTGCCGGATGCGATTACACTACCGCCGGAATCTCCGCCGCCCGGCCCCAGGTCTATTACCCAGTCCGCCGTTTTGATTACTTCCAGATTATGTTCTATTACGATTACCGTATTGCCGGCATCTACAAGTTCCTGCAATACATTCAGCAGCATTTTTATATCTTCGAAGTGCAACCCTGTTGTCGGCTCATCAAGAATATAAAGGGTTCGGCCTGTGCTGCGCGCGGACAATTCTTTCGATAATTTTATGCGCTGCGCTTCGCCACCAGAAAGTTCCAGACTGCTTTGACCAAGTTTGATATAATCTAATCCCACGCGTTTTAACAATTCCAATTTATTTTTAATCGATGGAACATTGATAAAAAATCTATATGCTTCTTCGACCGTCATATTCAAAACATCCGCAATCGATTTGCCTTTGTATTTTACAGCCAAGGTTTCATCGTTATATCTTTGTCCGCGGCACTTGTCGCATTCTACGTAAACGTCCGCAAGGAAGTTCATTTCTATTTTTATTGCGCCGTCGCCTTGGCAAGCTTCGCAACGACCGCCTTTTACATTAAACGAAAATCTGCCGGGGCCATAGCCGCGAGTTTTCGATTCCGGTAGTTCTGCAAAGAACTCGCGGATATTTGTAAATACCCCTGTGTAAGTTGCCGGATTACTGCGCGGAGTGCGCCCTATTGGCGACTGGTCGATATCCACGACTTTATCGATATTTTCCATTCCCTTTATAGTGTCATGCGAGCCCGGCGAAGTTTTGGAATTATAAAGCACGCGCATCAAAGACGGATATAAAGTATCAATCAATAGCGTCGATTTACCACTGCCCGACACCCCCGTTAAAGTAACAAATTTTCCCAATGGAATTTCTACATTAATGTTTTTAAGGTTATTTTCACGCGCACCTTTTATTACGATTTTTTCACCATTTCCTGGGCGACGTTTTTTTGGCACCTCGATTTTTTTCTTACCCGAAAGGTATTCGGCGGTTAAAGAATTTTTATTTTTTATAACCTGCTCTGGCGTGCCCGCAACCACAATATTTCCACCATGAACACCGGCATTGCGACCAATATCGACCAAATAATCCGCCGCGCGCATTGCATCTTCATCATGCTCTACCACTATCACGGTATTATCTTTATCACGCAGAGCTTTCAACGTATCCAACAATTTATCATTATCGCTTTGATGCAGGCCGATGCTGGGCTCATCCAAGACATATAGCACACCGGAAAGCCCGCTGCCGATTTGTGAAGCTAGACGGATACGCTGCGCTTCGCCGCCAGACAATGTTCCTGCTTTACGATTAAGCGTAAGATATCCAAGTCCCACATTTTCTAAAAATTCCAAGCGCTCTATTATTTCCTTTAAAATAATTTTTGCAATTTCATTTTCTTTCTGCGTCAAATGCTTTGGCAAATCACGAAACCATTTTAAAGCCTTGGAAACCGACAGTTCTGTCGCATCCGCGATATCGAATCCATTTATTTTTACAGACAATGCTTGGATATTCAATCGCTTACCATGGCATGCAAGGCACGGCTTTTCCATCAGGTACTTCCCCAGCTCTTCCCTGACATAATTAGATTCGGATTCCCGCCAACGGCGTTGAATATTCGGGATTACCCCTTCGTAAGGTTTGTCATACTCAAACCCATTCCAGTTTATATGAATTGCTTCTTCACCGTTACCATAGAGTATCAGATTTTGCTGCTCTTCCGTCAAATTATGCCATGGTTTTGATAATGGAATTTTATAAGCATGCGAAATCGCCTCTAACAAATGGTCATACTGGCTTAACATTCCGCCACGCGACCAAGGTGCGATTGCGCCTTCGCGGATGCTTTTTGATGTATCCGGCACAACCAAGTCCGGCGACATGGACATTTGCACGCCCAGACCATCGCAAGCATTGCATGCGCCTACCGGCGCATTAAACGAAAACAGTCGCGGTTCTACCTTTGGGACTGTAAATCCGCTGACCGGGCATGCGTAATTTTGAGAATAAAGGATATCTTCATTAGTATCCAGACGGCGTACAAGGACGCTGCCGGGAACAAGCTGCAAGGATGATTCGAATGATGCAGATAATCTTGATATGAACTCTTCGTCTTTCTTATCTGCTGGTAACTGCAAACGATCGACAATTACAAAAATATTATGCTTTTTGTTTTTATCTAATGCAGGTGCATCATGTAAATCAACAACTTCGCCGTCAATGACCGCGCGCTGATATCCTTGCTTTATCAAAAATGCGATTTCTTTCCTGTATTCACCCTTGCGATCACGAACCAATGGCGCCATTACGAAGAGCTTTGTATTCGCCGGCAACTTTAAAGTCCATTCGACCATTTCGGGTATGGTTTGAGATTTGATGGGTAATCCTGTTACAGGGGAATGAGGCACACCGATGCGCGCCCAAAGCAATCTGAAATAATCGTAAATTTCCGTGACGGTTCCAACTGTGCTTCGCGGATTTTTGCTGGTCGTTTTTTGCTCAATAGAAATCGCAGGTGAAAGGCCCTCGATAAAATCCACATCAGGCTTTTTCTGCATGTCCAAAAACTGCCGTGCGTAACTGGAAAGAGATTCTACATAACGGCGCTGGCCTTCAGCATAAATAGTATTAAACGCCAGTGACGATTTCCCACTGCCGGAAACGCCGGTAAAGACCACCAATTTATTCTTTGGTATGTCCAGGTCGATATTTTTAAGATTATTCTCGCGCGCTCCGCGAATTTTAATAGTGTTCATAACTTCAAAGTTATAGTGCGGAGGTATGAATTTTCAAGAGCCTAATTGCCCGGCATCAATGCTTCTGCGGTCATAACCACGCCCGATTTCCGCGTATGGTTTGCCCCCAGTTTCGGCGCAGGCTGGCCATCTACCCAGACGTCAAGTCCGCCCGCATTGCCAAATGTCCCTTTGACATTGCCGTTCGGGACATAATACACATCACCTGGAACCAATACTCGGCTGAACATAGTTTCACCCTGGGCATCCTCGATCTTTACCCAAGATTCTTGTGTGGCTTGCAAAACTACGCTCGCTGTGGCACGGTTTTCAACACCGAACTCTTCCTTGACCGCCAGACTAAATTTAGGCAAATTTAACGCTATTTCATTTGATGCGTTGTTCAGCGCGCCGCGGTGTGCCACCAATGCTGAAATACCCCAGATCGCCAACGCAATCGCAATCACAGACGCGGCAATAGTGGAAATCCATTTCCAATTTCTGGTCAGAAAGGCGCTTGCCTTTCCTGCTGCTTCGACAACCACTTTTTTCTGGTCCGGCAATGCTGTTTTAGTCGGTTTTTCAATAACTACATCTTCATCGGCAAGAATATTCATCTCTGTCTTTATTTTTGCGATGATAACTTTAGGATCAAGTTCCAGTTCTATCGCATAATTACGGGCAAAGCCCAAAATATAAACTGATTCAGGAATCTTGTCATATTCGCCGGATTCCAGCGCCGCCAAGAACTCTTCCTTTATACACAGCTGCTTTGCAATGGTTTGCAATTCACGCTTGCGACGACCAGTGGTGCGCGCCTTATGCAGCATCTGTGCTGCAGTCATTTTTTCTATCTTGTCCGACATTTTATTCCTTTGTTTCTGCGGCTATGATAGAGCCGAACTTGCGCAGTTGCAACAAATTTTTTTTTATGATATTGTGCCCGTTATGGAAAGGAAATTTTCTTTACTTTTTGTGTTTGTCCTTACTGCTTGCGCCACAAAAAGCCCTTATCTGCAAGGCTTGGAATGCGGGACAGATCAACTGTGGAAAGATCACCCCGTGCAAAGCGTTGAATGCTTTGATGCTGCGGAAACCGCCATGGATACCGAATCTAACTATGTTGTGAAAGATTATGAAAAAGTAATGCTGAAGACTTATCAGGGGGTCGGCTTTATGGCAGGCGGCGGAGATTTTGCCGCCCAAAGCTTCAGACGGGCATATGCTTTGCAGACCCAGATTGTTCAAGAAAACAGCGCCGATATTGCAAAACAACAGGAAGAATTTAAAAAATCCGCGCGCAAAATCCCAGGCATGCCCGGACTGAATGAAATTGTGAACGAAATCAACGCAGAAATGGATATGGGCAGTCAAGTTCTGGCTATGCGCGATTATGTTAATCCGTATACTACTTGGCTATCTGCGATTTATGACGGTGTTGCCAGCAGAGATTTTTCAAATGCGGAAAATTTCTTACGCAGGGTGGCGACATTCGCACCAGATAACAAATTCGTTAGAACTGATATGGATGCCATACGCAGTAAAAAAGAACATGTATGGATTGTTTTTGAAAATGGAATCGTAGGACGCCTTTACGAGCATTATATGGCACCGCGCGCATTGCAGGCATGGAACATAAACTTAACAGTTCCCGACCAAGCGCGCGGGACAGTTGCGCTGCCTTATCTTGAAATTGATGGAATAAAAACGGAATTCTTGGCTGATGTCGACAGCATCGTCAAAACGGACTTGATAAAATATAGAACAGAGCATATAATCTCATCGGTAGTATTCGAAGTCGGAAAACTTGCGGCGGCGGGCGGCGTAATTGTCGGTTCGGCCGTTGCGGCGAATAAAAATCGCAATGCACCAGGCTTGTTCATGATGGGCGGATACCTGGCAACAAAAGCAATCATGAGCGTAAGAAAAAATTGGGACTTGCGATCTTGGGACAGCTTGCCAGCGGAAATTCAGGTTGCCCGAATAGAAATGCCGCAAAGCCGCGAAGTAAAAATTAGCAACGTTGGAAATGTTAAAATCCCAACCGAGGCAAGAAATGCGATAGTATTCGTTCGAATTCTGACCCAGAATTCAACGCCCGCTGTCATAATAGGAAAACTAAATTAAAGGAGAAAAAAGATGAAAAAACTCATAATGGCGCTTTCTATCGTTGCGCTGACCGCTTGTGCAACAGAATACGACAAGACGAAGTTCCACATTACTTCGGATACTTATTATATTTCCGAAGTTTTCGCAAACGACCACATTCGTGAATCTGACAACTTCAAAGTTGTAAATATCACAGGCGTGGCATCCTCGGATACCACTGTTTATTACAGAGTCTTGTGGTATGATGAAAACGGCGCACCAATAAAAGCAACCACATCAAAATCAACCGAGGCAAGGTTACGTGCAGAGCAACCATTTAACTGGACTGCTATTGCGCCGAACGCAAGCGCGAAAAACTACCGGGTATTTATTTCCGGTCGCCCTATAGAACAATAAAAAAGGAGAAACAACATGATGAAAAAAACACTTTTAATTTTAGCAGCATTGGTCGCAGTTGGCGGATGCAGCCCCGAAACTCAAAATCTGTCGAGCGCAGAATCCGCGGAATTGGTAACAGCAAAACTGTCTAACAATGACTTTGAAAATGCCGCGAAATTGATGATCGATGATATGCTGATGCATGAGCTTTCAGGAAATAAAACATACCTGATGGAAGTTGCAGAAGTCAGAAACGACACGATGCAGCGGATTAACACCGCCGACCTTACCGACTATATGAAGCGCGAATTGCGCCGCAGCGGCAAAGTCACCGTGACTAACTTGAACGAAAACACATCTGTTGCGTCTTCGCGCGATTTGAATAACTCTGCGATCATGGACAAGTCGACAACCATGAAGAATGCGACTGTTTCCGCAGCTGACGTCAGCTTGTTCGGGAGGATCTCGCAACAAGAATTCATCGTAAATGGTAAGAAGAAAATTGAGTATGTATTTTCTTTGTCTCTGACTAACCTTCGCAATGGCACAGAAATCTGGAGCAACAAGGAAGTCATAACAAAGCTGACGAATAAGAATATGAAAACTTGGTAAAATAAATCCGGCGAAAGCCGGATTTATTTTATTGATTAAAAAACTCTTTAATCGCACGGGACATTTCAGCGGCGGTTTGTATCTGGTTTACTTTTGTTCTGAAGACGGCCGAATCTTGCATACCATTCGAATACCATGCGGCATGCTTTCTGAACATTGGAACACCTGCCCTTTCGCCGTAATATTCCAAGATTAAATCAAAGTGTTCTTGGATTAATTTATAATGATCCAGCGGTGATTTATAATTGCATAATTCCCCCAACAGCCAAGGATTTCCCAACAAAGCGCGGCCTATCATTACGCCATTCGCACCCAGTTTTTCCACAGCCGCGATATCCGCCGCGGTTTTTATATCGCCATTAAATATAATTGGGTAATTCGCCATCTGTTTTTTTATATCGGCTATTTTTTGCCAATCCGCAGCACCAGCATAACCCTGCGCACGCGTACGCCCATGCACTGTTGCGAACTGTACGCCTGAATCCGCCGCAATACGCACCAGATTTATACTATCCAGATGCTTATCGTCCCAACCAAGGCGGGTTTTTATAGAGACTGGGATTTTAACCGCCCCAACAACTTCTTTAATTATACGTTCGGCCAAGCTGTGGTCGCGCATCAAAAAAGCCCCTGCGCCGGCCCGAGCCGCAACCTTTGGCACAGGACAGCCCATATTAATATCGATCCAGGTCGCGCCCTGGCCTTCCAGAATCTTTGCAGCCTCGGCCATAAGGCGGGGGTCTGCGCCAAAAATCTGTGCGCCTATGTTACTTTCATCGGCATAGTCATCAAAATTTCGCTTGCAATTTTTCGCGCTCGCAACCAAGGAATGACAGGAAATCATCTCTGTCATCAGCATGGCGTCAGGGGCGCATTTACGCAAAATCTGCCGAAAAGGCTTATCCGTAATACCCGCCAGGGGCGCCGCAAAAATTTGGCTCGGTTTTAACATTATGTGGTATAATAGTCGGCATGAAAGAGAAAATCAAAGAATTATTGCAGTTTATGGCGCGTGGATGGCGAGGGGGACTTCGCGGCAAAATCGGCGTAGTTTGTGCTATATTTGCATGCGCCATGTTTGTTCGGATATTCTTTGGGGATGTAACAGTTCAAAAATTTGTGATGAACTTTTGGCGCCTTGATAAAACCCAAACCCAACTGGCGGCGGAAGAAAAGAAATTGGCACTAGTGGAACAGCATATAACTCTGTTGCAAAACCATTCCCCGGACTACGTGGAAGAATTGTCGCAGAAATACCTGAATATTGGCGACCCCAGCATCCGGATCCTTAAATAATATTTGCATTTTTTGTTCGTGATGTTATAATCTGCCGTACTTCGGGGCGTAGCTCAGTCTGGTAGAGTGCTTGCTTTGGGAGCAAGATGTCGCATGTTCGAATCATGTCGCCCCGACCATTGAAATTAAAACCACCATTTCTGGTGGTTTTTGTTTTATACATCGCAGTGAAGACTAATCAATACACGCTTTGCGCGTAATTGCCGGCATTTTTAATGGTAGACCCTACCTTGCTGACGGTTTTTCCCGCTTTGTCTATGGCTGACCCCGCTTTGCTTGCGACCTTTCCGGTTTTGCGCACCGCGGCCTTGGCTTTATTTTCTACTTTGTCTTTTGTTTCAACCACTTTATATGCAAACTTCTCTGTGGCATTTTCTACTTTTTTGCCGACCGTTTTCCCAGCTTGTTGCACTTTTTTACCGATTTTCTTTGCCCCAGAAGTTACTTTCTTCTTTACGTTTATTTTTTTCAGGTTTACCATTTTTCTCTCCTTTGTAGGAATTACCCTGATAAGAATTGTATCATATTGCCAAATCATATACAACGGCGTTTATAGCCACTTAAAAGCCAATCATTACAAATTTTGTACAAATAATTAATTTACTTGATATTTGAGGTTCATTTGCTATTCTTTTAAACGGAGAGCAGTAGGTAAAAGGTATTACATAATGATTACTATTGCTGATGTTATAAAAACCATTAAAAACAACTACGACTATACGCCGGTTCAATATCGTGTGATGTTTGGCGATGTTACGACTGGTCATCCCATCGATGACATGGGCTTTGGATATGCAGAAAGTCAAGATATCGGCATGCTGTTGAGTTTTGCCAAATATCATAAATTAAGCCACTTGCTTACACATTCCTTGTTTTGTGAAAATCATAACAATGTACCATCTGTTTTTCAGGATACTTTTGATAAAAAACGCTTTTTGGAAAAATTGAAAATCCCTGCGGATAAAGTCGCGCCACTGTGGATAACTTATGAAGTTCATCAATGCAAACTTGATGATCCCACGGGGATAAAGCCATTCATATTTCCCAATAAAGAAATATCGCCGTGCGATATGGCCGATATTGTAAAATATAGAATATCCGGAACGGCTGAAATTGAAAAGATAAAGGAAGAAAGCGGTTACAAAAAATGCAAAAAATGTGAATACATTCAGCTGCCACACGATATTCCGACAAAAGAAATCATTCATCCAAAAAGTTATCAAGACACCTCAACTGAAACTTTATCAATGTTAAGCGCGGTAGGCATACAGTATTTGGGCAAAGTTAAAGCCCTGGGTCATCAATATGGATAATTGTATTTTTGCAATTTATACTAAAAATGCCGCGGATGCGGCATTTTTAAAACAATCCGATGATTTCTCCATCAGCATCCAGGCCTATATTTTCTGCTGCGGGATGTTCCGGCAAGCCCGGCATGCGCATAATAGTGCCGGCTGTTAACACCACCATTCCTGCACCTGAATAAAGAAAAGCATCTTGCAATGGAAATTCATAATCATGCGGCGCACCAAGCAACTTTGCATCATGCGATAAAGACAATGGTGTTTTTGCGATACACACCGGCAACTTACCAAAACCCGCCACTTCAAAGCGCGCTACTTTTTCCAAGACAGTTTCAGATAGGATTATATCTTTCACGCGATAAATTTTCTGCGCAATCACGCGTGTTTTTTCCAGAAGAGGCATATCGTCATCGTACAGCAATTGCATTTTTGATTTTTTATTCGTGGCAGAAATTACTTCTTCTGCCAAGTCTTTTGCGCCTGCCCCGCCGAGTTCCCACGCACTAATTAACGCGAATTCTACGTTCATCTGTGCCGCGAATTCTGATATTTGTTTTTCTTCTTCTGCGGTTGTTTCAGATGCACGATTCAATGCGATTACAACTGGTACTCCGTACATCTGCATATTCTCGACATGGACGCGCAAGTTATCCAACCCGCCATGATATTTTATCGCGCGCATTGTTGCAACTATAACAACTGCATCCGGCGAAAGGCCCGCCTTGCGACACTTTATATCAAAGAATTTCTCTGCGCCCAAATCTGCGCCAAATCCAGCCTCGGTCACTACATAATCCGCCAAGCCAAGTGCAGTTTCAGTTGCGACAATTGAATTACACCCATGTGCTATATTCGCAAATGGTCCTCCATGAACCAATGCAGGCGTGCCTTCCAACGTTTGAACCAGGTTCGGCAGAATAGCGTCTTTTAATAGAACTGCCATTGCGCCATCTGCTTTTAAGTCGCGCGCACAGATAAATTCCCCATTTGAATTTTCTCCAATAATTATATCTCCGCACATTTTACGCAATTCGAATATATCGCGTGCAAGGCACAATATAGCCATCAATTCAGTCGCTACGGTAATTATAAATCCATCATCACGTTCCGGCCCGTTTACTTTGCCTTTGCCGATATGTATGCTGCGCAATGCACGATCATTCAAGTCAAGACAACGCGTCATATAGACTTTTTGCAAATCTAACTTATTTCCCCAATGCAGATGATTATCGATCATCGCGCATAATAAATTATTCGCCGATGTTAATGCATGCAAGTCGCCATTAAAATGCAGATTTATATCTGCCATTGGTGCGACTTGAGAATGCCCGCCGCCCGCAGCGCCGCCTTTTAATCCAAAGCATGGCCCCAATGAAGGTTCCCGCAGTGCCAGCGCTACTTTCGCGCCCAACTGTGCCATTCCGTCCGCCAGGCCGATTGCCACGGTGGTTTTTCCTTCGCCCATTGGGGTTGGGTTTATAGCAGTGGTCAGAATTAATTTTCCGCGTTTCGCATTTCGCGCTTTGCGAACAGTATCCGCCGCGATTTTAGCCTTATAATTTCCATAAGAAATAATATCATCAGCGGCAATGCCCAGCTTTGTTGCTATTTCTGTAATTGGTTTTAATATAGTTGAATTTGCAATTTCGATATCAGTCATATTCGACCCCTTTGTTTAGGTACATAATTTTAAAAATAAAAAGGGGCATACGTCAGATCATTTCGATATCTCTTGTGGACTGACATTTTATAGCAATATTTTTCCGAAAGTCAATCAAGATTTAGGCAATTGTAAACTAGCAGACCCATCAAGCTAAATCAGTCATATCTTTCGGCTTGAAATTTGGACCTTTGACCAACTTGCCTCCTGGTGTCAGCGGCGGGTCTTTTGACATGTTACTTGCATGGAGACGAGCAAACGCTTCGTCCACATCAAAACCATATTCAGCCGCCGTTCCATAGACCGAATATAAAACATCGGTTATTTCTTCTAAAATATTAAGCAGATCATTATCCGCTATCGCTTTTTTAAGTTCGTTAAATTCTCCTTCCATAAGCGACAACCTAAACGCGGCCTGGCTTTCCGGCAACATGCCTAGATCGAGCGGCAGATTGAATTTTTTGTGAAGTTCGCGAACTTTTTCGTAATTTGTCATGATAGCATAATTATATAAATCTATTTACTATTGTCAATAATAATTAGGTCTACTAAGTATATATTCGCCAAAGATTTATCTACTTGTCTTTTCATAAAAACTCATACTATAATCCGGAAAAGGGGAAAAGCTATGAAATATGAAATTCCACGCGTATCCCAGTGTAATGAAACTTCCTGCGCGTCCGCAAATTATACTATGGTGGCAAATGCGCTTGGATTCCCATTGGGATTGACCGACATTCTTGAAATTACTCACGGCACTTTGGGCCAGCCGCAATTCTGGAATTGGTGTTTAAGCCAAAGCATCAAGATACGATGCTTTTCCAAAAATGACTATAATGCCTGGGCGCGTGGAGGATCGCCGGAATGGGCAAAAAAAACTGCACGATGGGTGGTCAGATTTTTTTCTAAAAGAACAAACGATAAATTTCGTGACTCTACAATAAAGCTTCGCGACATTTTAAAAAATCCTAGTTTCAAATTTCAAAATATCGCCCCAGATTTTGATATGGCCAAAGCACTATTTCGGGATGGATATGTTGTGGAACTGATGTGCGATGGCTGGCTGATCTATGGGGAAAAGCCCCAAGCGCAATTACTGCACAGAATTTTCGTAACTGATATAATTGGCGAGACACTTTATTTTCATGATCCGTCTGCGGATGGGGTGGCAAATTTCAAAACATCAAAGCTGAATGTAAATCTGGCATTATCCATAGATGGCGCAGAATTGGTGGGGTATAAGAGGGGCCTGCTTTGAAATACCTGCTGCAATTCCTTTTGCTGATGATATTTGTGCTGCTGGGGGAGGCTGTTTATGCCATCGTGCCCTTACCTATTCCATCCAGCATCTGGGGGTTATTGCTGTTGCTGACTGCGCTTTTGACCGGCATTGTAAAGCAGTCTCAAATTGAAAATATAGCGAATATGTTTTTTGTAATCCTGCCTATTTTATTCGTAGCGCCTGCAGTTGGAGTTTTGGAAGTCTTTGGTGATATCGCAGAAGTTTGGCCTGCGATGCTGGCGGTGGTTGTGATAACTTACCTGGCGGCAATGGCGTCCACAGGATGGCTGGCGGAAGTCATGGTTCGAATTAAAGACGCATCGGTGCGACGGAGGGGGAAAAAATGACCGAGCTTCTGACGCATTCCGTATTCTTTGGCCTGGCGCTGTCGGTCGGCATTTATGTGCTGGCAGTGTATATAAACAAGAAATGGGAAGTGGCGATAACTACGCCTCTGTTGCTGACTACTGCGGGTATTATTGGCTTCTTGCTGCTGTTCGATATTCCCTATTCTGACTATCAAGTCGGGGCAAAATACCTGGGGTACCTTCTTATCCCGGCGACGGTGTGCTTTGCGGTTCCTATGTACAAGCAAATCAAGCTGTTGGGGAAGTATAAGTGGGCAATTATCGCGTCTATTGCTTTTGGCTGCGCGGTAAGCGTTGCGACGGTTGTCCTGCTGTGCTGGGCTTTTGGCCTGGGGCCAATTATTACGCGCTCTATGGCGTCCATATCCGTGACCACTGCGATTGCGATTGGGATTACGAAAGAGCTGGGCGGAGTGGCCGCAATTACAGTGTTTGCGGTGATATTAACGGGAATATTGGGGAATGCGGTCGGGCGACAGGTTACAGGACTGCTGGGGCTGCGCAGCCCGATTGCCAAAGGCCTGGCAATTGGAAATTCGAGCCATGCGATGGGAACGGCGAAAGCCTTGGAAATGGGGCCGGTCGAAGGCGCCATGAGCAGCCTATCGATTGTCATATCCGGGCTGGCTACGGCAATCCTAGCACCGTTGATTCTGTGGACTTTCAGATAAAAATAATTTGCAAACTATCCAATAAGACTTTATAATCTAATCCTCTCGGATTTACATAAATAAAATGGTTGATTTTAATTGACTCTTCTCTAAAAATGGTAACAAGTTATGTTTAAAAATCTTTCTAAAAATATTGACTGGGAATCTGTAAAGAACTGCTGGTGGAAATTTCTTATTCTGATATGCCTGGGGTTTATACCAGTGTTAATTATGTCATTGCAAGAATTTGAACCAATTAGATATTCTAATGACCCGTATTCTTTCTGTAAGGTTATTGAATTTTTTGCAAGACAATTTAAAAATGGACTGTTGGAGTATTCATTTACATTATTGGTGACAGCTATAGCCTTTTCAGTTGTTAAGAGAACAAAAGCAGATGGATTCTCGTTTTCAACTATATTTTTGCTAGCTTTGTGCGCAGTATCTTTGTGTTTTTCTTTGAATTATTGGTTTGTTTCAGGGCCGATTGCGATTCTGACGATAGTTTTGCTCTTCTACAGTTTATTCCTTGAAGAAAAAGAAAAAAGAGATGAGAGAGAGAAAATAAATGCGGCCAACACAAACGCGCAGAAAGCGAGAGCTGAATTCGAAAGACTTGATGAAGCGACCCCAAAACAACAAGTTGAAGCAAATCCAGAACCGCAAGTAGAAGTTGGAGGTCAATAATGATTAGAAGTGTTTTTGATAATAATAATTCTAGAGATGAACTTTTTGAGGTAATCAAAAAAGGTATAGATCTGCTTGGTCGCGATTATATAAATCAGAATCTTTTTGACGCATGGAATAAATATATGCTGTCTACTCTCAAGTTAGTAGATGCTGCTTACTATACCAATTATGCTATGGAATTCGAAGACAAGGATGACTTCTGGTTTTTAGGTGTTCGCAACCAGCGTTTTGGATTAGCGAATTCACTATTAGACAACCATCGATTTAACATTCCAGCAAGCTCTTTGCCAAATAGCGCTATGGCAGCAAAAAGTGGTTTTAACTTTTCTACTACGAATGAATATAAAGACAAACTGCAAACTACTTTGAAAAGACTTTTGTCTATCGCTAAAAGAATTTCATAGGAATAAATGAATGCACGACAATAATGATATCCTTGACCGTTTCTATCATCCTGTTCTGGCAAACCGTGAAGCACGCAAACGAGCCAAACAAAATGCGAAGCATAACAGAATACTTATAGCGCTATCAATAATCGGAATTATACTTGCCATAATAACAATATTAAAATAAAAACTGCCGAAGAGGTTTTATATTAAGATCGGCTTGAATCTGTTTTTAATAGCTTTTTGCTTTCCTTTTTTGCTTTGTATTTGGCATTTTTTGCT
>Ga0123353_10000827_pt1 | contig 37679 bp, 45 predicted proteins | sample TergutLab28metaG_3_FD_92763 | JGI IMG/M metagenome (GOLD analysis project Ga0123353, IMG submission 92763) | Labiotermes labralis P3 segment gut microbial communities from Petit-Saut dam, French Guiana - Lab288 P3 | ecosystem: Host-associated > Arthropoda: Insects > Digestive system > Gut ... | reverse complement strand
TCAAACTCCATGTCAGCCGCATTTTTGTTTTCCTCGGTGAGCTTATCCTTAATCTCCGCTTTAAGCTCGTCAAGCGTGTCGTGTTCGCTGACGTCCTTGGCGAATTCATCGTCGATGTCCACGAGCTCCCTGCCCTTAATGCCGTTAATTTTGCACTTAAACACGGCTTCTTTCCCTGCGAGCTCCTTTGCCTGGTATTCTTCCGGGAAAGTGACGTTTACATCAAAGTCCTCGCCTATATTCTTGCCGCAAATCTGCTCTTCAAACCCGGGAATAAATCTTCCGCTTCCAAGCTCAAGATTAAAGTTCTCGGCTTCGCCGCCCTTGAACGCTTCGCCGTCGCAAAAGCCCTTGAAATCGAACGTTACGGTATCGCCCATTTCGGCCCCGCGGTTTTCAACGTCGATAATGCGCGCGCCGCGAAGCTGCATTTCCTTAAGCTTGCCCGCAATGTCGTCCTCGCTAACCTCGGCGACCTTATAGTCGACTTCCACGCCTAAGTAATCCTTAATGCTGACATCGGGTTTAACGGTGAAAGTCACTTTAAACGCGATGCCCTCTTCCCTTTCCACTGAAACAACCTCGGTTTCCGGCACGTCAACCACATCTAATTTTAACTCGTCGATTACCTCGGTAACCACTTTTTTATATAGGCTGTTTATCGCGTCTTCATAAAAAACGTTCTCGCCGTACTGTTTTTCAACCATTTTGCGGGTAGCTTTCCCTTTTCTGAAGCCCGGAATAGTTATACGGTTCTTTTCTTTCTGATAGGTCTTCTCGAGCGCCTGCTCGAACTCTTCGGGACTCACCTTGAATTCAACCTCAACCGCGTTCTCCGTCTTGTTGTTTTTGATGATTTCCATTTTAAAATCCTTTCTTTTAATATATCTTTTTAAATATAACATAATTTCAATCGCCGCAGGTGATTGCGGCGGTAAAACCGCCGGCGGCGCAAACGCGCCGAATTATTGTTGAAATAAAATCACCGTTTCGGCTTTGCCGAAAACACCCGCAAAGCGGGTTCCAAACGTTTTACGTTTGAGTGCGTGATTTTATTATAGCACAAAAAAACAAAAATTTCCAGTACTTTTTATTAAATTTATATACGAACAGGTGCAAATCCGACAAAATCCGCTGAAATTAAGGCGAATTCTATCCCGTAGCGCATGCCGAGAACTGCGCTTTTATGCGCTGTACCGTGCAGATGTCCATAATAACAGCGCTTCACGCCATACTTTTGAAGTACGTCAATCAGGCCGTAATTCTCAAACCCGCCGAAAATCGGCGGATAATGCAAAAAGGCAACAACTTCTCCTCCATATTCAACCGCGCATTTCACCGAGGATTCAAGCCTTTGTTCTTCACGCTTCTGTAATTTTTCGCTGCGCTTTTGGTCGTCTTCATTGAACCACCCGCGAGTCCCGCAAACGGCGATGTTTTCCACTAAAAACGCATTTCTGTGCAGAAAGCTGATGTTGTTAAAATTATATGCGTTAAGTTTCGCAAGCGTACTCCACCAGTAATCGTGGTTGCCTTTAATAATAATCTTCTTCCCGTTCAGCTCGCTGTCAATAAACTTTAAGTCGGGAAGCGCTTCCTCTAAGCTCATGCCCCACGAAATATCTCCCGCAATCACAACTGTATCGCTATTGCTTACAATCCTGTTCCAGTTCTCGCGAAGCCGCCCGGCATGATTTTCCCAGCCTTTGAAGATGTCCATGGGTTTCAGGCATCCCATCGACAGGTGCAAATCAGCGATTGCATACAAGCTCACAGCGTTTTAATAATCCCGGAAACTGCACGTTTCATCTCGCTTTTCTCCACTGAATCCGTAAACCGAACCGGCATACTTTCCGTCCGGGCTAAAGGCGCGGGCATTTCGGTATTAGTTAACGCTTCTAACTTTTTTGCAATGATAAACTCATCCGCCTCCGGCATCTGCCCGAGTGCGCGGCAGACAACCGAGCAGAATTTATAAGGGCTCGCGGTAGCGGTGATAATCGTCTTCGCCGTGTCGCCGGTACATTTTTTATAATCGGCATAAATCTTATAAGCGACCGCCGTGTGCGGGTCCATAAGGTAGCCGAATTCATCTGAAACCTTTTTAATCGTCCGCTTGGTTTCGGCTTCATCACACCAGCCGCCGTAGAAAAGACCGTTGAGTTTTTTGCGTACTTTATCGTTTAATATATATTTGCTTTCTTCTTTTAAGTCGGTGAACAGCGCGTTTATCACATTGTCGTCATTATCAGAAAGATGATAGAGCAGCCGCTCAAAATTCGATGAAACGAGTATATCCATCGACGGCGAAGCTGTAAGAATAAGCTCCCTGTTCTTATCATAAACGCCCGTGTTTATGCAGTCGGTGAGCACATTATTCGAGTTTGACGCACAAATTAGCCTGCCGAGCGGCAGCCCCATCTGCTTTGCATAATACGCCGCCAGGATATTACCGAAGTTTCCTGTCGGCACGCAGATATTAACGCTCTCTCCCTGTTTGATTTCACCTGCTTCAAGCAGCTCCGCATACGCCGAAACATAATAGATAATCTGCGGAACGAGCCGTCCCCAGTTAATCGAATTCGCACTCGAAAAAATCATGTTTTTCTCAGCCAGCTCCGCGATTAATTCACTGTCCGTGAAGATTTCCTTTACGCCCGTCTGGCAATCATCGAAGTTTCCGCGAACCGCGCAGACACGCACGTTTTCACCCTCCTGCGTAGTCATCTGCCGCTTCTGCATAAGGCTGACGCCGTCCTCGGGGTAAAACACTGTCACGCTTGTGTTTGCGACGTCACGGAAGCCTTCAAGCGCAGCTTTGCCGGTATCGCCGGAGGTAGCGGTAAGAATCACAATTTTTCTGTCCCTTGCGGCTTCACATTTCGCCGCGGAAGCCGTCATCAAGTGCGGCAGAAGCTGCAGCGCCATGTCCTTGAACGCGCAGGTAGGTCCGTGAAACAGCTCGAGTACGTAACAATCGGGGTACAGCTTAGATAACTGCATAGCGTTAGGAGTTGCAAAGTTGTTTGAATATGCACTCTGCGCTGCTTTTTTCAATTCATCGTCCGTAAAATCCGTTAGAAACTTTTTCAGTATTAAATGCGCCCTCTCGGCATAATTCATCCTGCCGATGTATTTCATGTCGCTCTCGGTGAGCGGCGGTATTTTTTCAGGCACAAACAAGCCCCCCTCGTCCGATAAGCCCTTGATAATCGCCTCAGCGGAGCTGACTTTTACTGATGAATTCCGCGTGCTGTTGTAGAACATAAGAACCTCTCAAATCATATAATCGTTTAACTTAAGAAACAGCAAAACTGTTTCATATATTCGCCCGTTGGGCGAATACCGCGCCACAGGCGCGGAAGTTACGATTTCATACGTCGTTTGTCGGCAGAGCCGACCGATGCGCAAAGCGCATCGAACTTAAAAAGCATTTCATGCTTTTTAAGTTAAACAATTATATAAATAAAACTTGCCCCCTGCTCGCGCTATCGTCAATAAACGCATCTTCAAAGTGATTAATCTCGATTACATCAGGGTTTATGCTGTCCGTCACAGTGACTTCAATTATATCAAAACCTATATATTTTTCGGTCGGATTCCGCAACAGATAAACTTGTGCGGTTTTAATAATTTTATGTTGTTTGGATTTATTCACAGCGTCGGAGGGTCTGCCCATTCCCATCAGCTTACGGGTTTTCACCTCAACAAACGCAAGCCGCTCCTTTTCGGAATGTTCCGCGATTATATCAATCTCGCCTGTTTTAGTGCTGAAATTCCGCGCGACTATATTATAACCCTTATTTTCGAGGTATAAACAAGCTTTTCCCTCGCCGAAATCACCTTTTTTCTTCTTATCTGTCATATTTTCAATATGTCCTTTCTTCACAAATGCGCTATGAAAGAACGTTTTCCCCGATTAGTCAGGATTTCATTTCAAGTTTCTTTAAAAAACTCTTCCTGTGAACTTCACACATTCCATACTCCCGCAACGCTTCGCAGTGCAGCTTTGTGCCGTAGCCTTTGTGTTTTTCAAAGCCGTACTGCGGGTATTCCAGTGCGAGTTCAAGCATTTCGCGGTCGCGTGCAACTTTCGCCAAAACCGAAGCCGCCGCGATACTCGCGGATATAGCGTCGCCCTTAACCACAGCCTCGCAGGGGATTGCGGTTTTCGGAAGATGATTGCCGTCAATCAACGCATAATCGGGTTTAATATTTAATGCAAGCGCTTCAAGTGCCCGCCTCATCGCAAGCATTGCAGCTTGCAGGATGTTCAGCTCTTCTATTTCATCAACGCTTGCCTGTGTAATCGCATAGGCAGCGGCTTTTACGATGATTTCGCTGTAGAGATGTTCCCGCTTCTTTTCGCTCAGCTTCTTTGAATCGTCGAGCCCTTCTATAATCACGTCCGCAGGCAGAATCACCGCCGCCGCGAAGACCGCGCCGGCAAGCGGGCCGCGCCCCGCCTCGTCGACGCCGCAAACAATGCCGTATATGCTTCGTTTTTGTTTGTCAAAATCGAAAAGTGCGGCACTGCCGTCCATATAAGTTTTCTCCTTAATTATATTCGGAACGCCGGCTCGGCGGGCTGTTCAAGCGATATTCTCCCCAGCTTCCCCGCACGAAACTCGTCAAGCAGCGTAATCGCCGCGCGCGATATATCCGGCACGCCGCCCGAAGCAAGCATTTTTCTGTTAACAGCGATTTCTTCCAGTGTATTTGCGCCATACCGCTCTTTTAATGCATCAGGGTACATTGAAATAAACTCGGCTGCAAGCTCCGCGCCATCCATGACTTCGTCCTTGACCGCGCCCGTGAAAGCGAGCTTCTTTGCGACCTCGGGGTCGCCGAACTTATGCCACAGTATCCCGGGCGTATCGAGAAGCTCAATTTCCCTGTCAATTGTTACCCACTGTTTTCCGCGGGTAACGCCGGGCTTATCGGCAACTTTAACCTTGCGGGAATTCGCCATGCGGTTGATAAAAGACGATTTTCCGACATTCGGAATCCCCACCACCATCACGCGCAGGGAAAGCCCTTTCATGCCGCGCGCGTGGCGCTTTTCTATTATATGTGAAAGCTTCTTTTTAAGCAGCGGCACAAAATAATTTACGCCCTTGCCGCTTCTGCAGTCGCAGATGAGCACGGCTGCGCCCTTGCCTTCGTAATAGCTTTTCCAGTTTTTCGTTGTCTGTTCATCGGCATAATCAGATTTGTTAAGTATAATTATCCTCGGCTTGTCTTTTATCAGCTCATCAAGAATGGGGTTTCTGCTCGCCTCGGGGCAGCGCGCGTCGGTAAGCTCCGCGACCGCATCCACAAGCTTTATATCCGCTTCTATCATGCGGCGGGTCTTGGTCATATGTCCGGGATACCATTGTATATTCATATTTTTAATAAGTCCTTTTTTCACAAACGGTCATGAAAACAACGTTTTCCCCGATTCAACTGTTTTTTGTCAGACTTAAAGTCCTTTTTTCACAAACGGTCATGAAAGCAACGTTTTCCCCGATTCAACTGTTTTTTGCCAGACCTAAAGTCCTTTTTTCACAAACGGTCATGAAAACAACGTTTTCCCCGATTTAACTGTTTTTTGTCAGACCTAAAGTCCTTTTTTCACAAACGGTTTGTGAAAACAACACCTATACAACCCGCCCGAGTTCCGAAAACGGCGTCACTCTGAAAATCACCCGCCCGATTACATAGTTCGTGTCAATCATGCCGACATCTTTGCTGCGGCTGTCTTTGGAGTTGTTGCGGTTGTCGCCCATCACGAATATATGATGCTCGGGCACAGTCCACTCATCGCCCTCCGGCATGTCAAACCTTGCTTTTGTGACATCATTTATGACGTGACCGTCCTCATATATCATGCCGTCCCGAATCTCAACAGGCAGCGCCTCGCCGTTGCGGTAAACGAGTCCCGCGCCCGCATCAATCCTAATCGTATCCCCGGGCAGCCCGATTACGCGCTTTATAACAGTTCTTCCGTCAGCCAGGGCGCCGTCTATATCTTTGGCGAACACGACCACTATGTCGTTGTGGCGCAGCTGCGTATACAGGTGTGAAATCGCCAGAAACTGCGTATCCTCAAGCGTAGGCAGCATAGAGTCACCGTCAACCCTCGTTCCGCGGGCGATAAAGGTTAATATAACAATCACCAGTATAAGGGCGAAAAGTATACTCTCCGTCCATTCATAAATCTCGTTCAGCACTTTTTTCGCCATAAAACTCTCCCGAAATATCGTTGTTTTAATTGAAAACTATTTCACAGTATTTAATTTAATCATGATTGCGCCGTGTGCGCAGCGGCGAAGTCCCCGGTTAATTTATACGGGCGGGCATTTCGCGCATTGCGCCAGCCCGCCCCTACAATTAATTAAATTTCGATTTAACCTTGGCGGCTTTACCGACTTTACCGCGCAGGTAGTACAGTTTGGCTCTGCGAACCTTACCCGCCCTTACAACCTCGACCTTGTCAACCGACGGCGAGTGCAGCGGGAAAACCCTTTCAACTCCTACGCCGTGCGCAACCCTGCGAACCGTAAAGGTTTCCTCTATGCCGCCGTGCTTCTTGGCGATGCAGATTCCCTCAAACATTTGAATTCTGGACTTGTTCCCGTCCTGTATGCGGACGTGCACGCGAACCGTATCGCCTATGTTGAATACAGACGGGTTCTCTTTTATGCTGTCCTGCGCTATTAATTTAAGTGCGTCCATTTTGATATAATTCCTTTCATTTTAAGACGTTCTTACAGCGCGGCAGAGGACCGTCTTGTGCGGCGTTCAACGCGTTCTTTAATGAACGCTCAAAACATACGATATTATTTTATCATAAATAAAATAAAAATGCAAGTGTTTTTTGAAAATATTTAAAATATTATAAACTCAAGTTCGGGTAAGTAAAAATCCATGCCCTTACTAAGAATATGTTGAATGTAATTAACACTATATCCAATCATAATAATTCTTCTTGATAAATTCTATTTCCCTGATATAAAATTCCTGATGACCCTCCTGCTTCATTTTAATGAATACCTGATTGCCCTTGGCACATTCTTCATCAAATAAATTTACAAGAGCTGACAACCGCTGTACTATATATTCTTCAATATCATCATTAAACCCGTATGAATTTAAAAATACACCAAGCAGAATCTTTCTTTCCTCGCAGTCTTTTGACTTATCGTAATCCCGATAAGCTCCCGATACACAGTCGTAGACAGATTCGCCGAGCGGTACAAACCGATAAACGGCATAAGCAATATCCCACACTCTGGGCGCGGGACACGCTGTATCAAAATCAATCAGTCCAACCGGCAGATTGTTATCAAAAGTAATATTATACGGCGCGAAATCATTATGGCAGATTACTTCATTAGGTAAATCACCGTCATAACGCAAAAACCATACATCATCAGGCTGTTTTGTAAAATCCATTGTAGCGTCATGGAGCTTACGCAGCATGGAAGCGGCTTGTTTAACAGTTTCGATTTTATCGGTAATCAAACTGACACCCGGAAAATCGTCAATAGTATTTCCGGGCATAAACGACAGCATTTCCCTGCCCCTATTATCAAACCCCAATGGCTTCGGACAAAAATCAATGCCTTTGCATTGCAAATGCCGTAATAATCGCTGAATGGTTGCGCTTTGCGGTTTCCGGTCTTTATAAACGACACTGCCGTCTGTAGTCACAGTTGATACATTGCCGCCTGTAAGTTCTCTTTCCGGTTCAATCATTTTTCATCATGTCCTTTCAACACCAACTAATAATAAAAAGTTTCGTTTTCCCCGGCTCGGTATCATTTATTTTCAAACTTATAACCCTCCAAAATCGGTAATGCTTCACATCATATGTATTCTGCGCAGCTTAAGTCAATCCAGCTCCACCTCCGTGCACCCGTGCCCCCTCACGCTCAGCACATAGCACGAACCGACCCCGAAAATCCGCTCAAGATTAAACTTAAAAACTTTCAGCATTTCATGCGGCACAAACGCCTGCACCGTCCCCGCAAAGCCGCCCCCGTGCACGCGGCAGGCCCCTTTCCCGCCGAGCGCGTATTCGGCGGCATTGAGCGCGACGGCAAGCGACTGATGCTTGACCTCGCCGGACGTATAAATATTTTGCAGGTACTTGAACGAACTGCCTCCCGAATCGTTTATGTACCGCAAAAAGTTCTCGAAGTCGCGATTTTCAAGTGCGTGTATAAGCTTGTCAACGCGGTTGTTCTCCTCAAAGAAGTGCAGTGCGCGCAGCACCGCACGGTCACCAAACTCCTTGCGAAGGATATTCGTGTTGAGCTCGATGTCCTTTCGTGCAATCTGCCGCAGGCAGCCGACACCGAAGTATGATGCAATATCGCGCATTTCATGCGGAATAGCGGCATACTCGTCGTTCATTCCCGCATGAGAGCCGCCGGTGTTGATTATGCACAGGTCATGCCCGAACGAGCCCCACGCATCGCTCGCCACCCTGCCTATTATCGGCGAGCCGGCGTCCTTGAAGTCAATAACGATGAACCCTCCAACCGCGCAGGCGATTTGGTCTAAGAGCCCGCACGGCTTCCCGAAGTATTCATTCTCGGCTCTCTGCGATATTTTCGCGATTCTCTGCGGGTCAATCATGCCGTTGTTATAAAGGCTTGATAAAATAGTCCCGACCATAACCTCAAACGCCGCGCTGCTCGACATTCCAGAGCCGGGGAGCACCTCCGAGGTCGTGTACGCCTTGAAGCCGCCTATTTTATAACCGGCTTTATTAAAGCCCGCCGCAACGCCGCGAATAAGCGCTTCGGACGTTCCTTTTTCCTCGGGCACTGCGTCAAGGTTGTCGAGCCAGACGCCATTCTCGTCGAAACCCTTGGATTTCACGACAATTTTATTCGCCTCAATCGGCTCCACGACTGCAATTATATCAAGGCTTATACTTGCCGCCAAGACTTTGCCGCAGTTGTGGTCGGTGTGGTTGCCGCTGACCTCGGTTCTTCCCGGAACCGAAAAAAGCCGGATATTTTTGCCGGTATCCTCGCCGAAATGCTTTTTATACTCGGCGATTGCCGTCTCAAATCTGCCGCGCTTGGACTCGATTTCCATCGCGGGATACAATTCTTCCGGCTTTAAAATTAATGGCTGTTTCATAATTTCTTACAAACCTTTCATGTTAAATTGTCAATTGTTAATTGTTAATTGTTAATGTCAATTGTCAATTGTCCGTCAGTCTTTCTCCGTATAAAACATGTGATATTTTTTATCCTTATGGGCACGGACGGAAAGCACGAGCCCGATTCCCATAAAATAAGCCAGTACCGAGCTCCCGCCCGCGCCGATAAGCGGCAGCGGCTGCCCTATCACCGGCATGACCGCAAGCGTCATACCGACATTTATAATAGTGTTATAGAGGAACATCGCGAAAACGCCCGCGCAGATATATTTTCCGAGCGTGTCCTTGGCGACGAGGCAGTTGCCGAGTATGCGGATTAATATAAACATTATCAGACACAACACCGCCACACACCCGACAAAGCCGAGCGTCATGCCGATGTATGAGAAGATGAAGTCGGTCTGATACTCGGGGATATAAATATATTCGCCGCCGAAAAGACCCCTGCCCGTCAGTTCTCCTGAGCCTATGGCAATCAGGCTGCGATGCTGCTGGTGAAAGAAGTTAAGCATCTCCGCCTCGCGTACCTCTTCGTCAATCAGCACTAAAATGCGCAGTTTATGATAGTTTTTAAACACATAGTTCCACATCACGAACGCCGCAACGGGCACTAAACCGAGAATCACCGCAACATACCGCCACCACAGCCCCGCGATAAAAAGCATAGTGAAAGTAATCAGCAGGAAAACAAGCGTAGTGCCGAAATCGCCCCGCGACAACAAAAGCAGGCAGGGAACGGCTGTATGCGCCGCCAGTAGTGCCAAGTGCGGTATTTGATTCATGCGCTTTCCGATTTTTGCAAGATGCGTCGAGTACGTTATAACGTAGAAAACTTTAAGAAATTCAGAGGGCTGTATGGTGGTGAATCCGAAGTTCAGCCAGTTTATTTCCTCGCTGCCCTGCGGCCCTACGCCGAGCGATGTGTGAAGCAGCAGCATGAGCCCGGTCCCGCAGACAGCGCCGACGTACCAGAATTTCGAGATGTATTTATAATTCACCGCCGCAATTATCAGTGCTGCGATTAGCCCCAGAACCGCCATAGCGATTTGCATTTGATAATGACGTTCGGTTGCAAACGGGCTCACCTCGTTGCTCACCATACTGTAAAGCATATACGCGCTGAACAGGCAGGCACCAAGACAAAGCAGAATCAGCAGCTTGTCCAGTCGCTTAAAATATGCCGGTAAAAATTTTAAAACACGCTTCATAAGTAGAGTATAGCATATTATGGTTGCGCCGTCAATCGAATTATGGTATACTGTAAAAAAGCGAGGTGAAAGTTTGAAAATAAACACAATTGAATCGGGGAAAACGTTGTTTTCATTCCGCTTTTGTGAAGAAAGGACTTAATGAGAATAATCATGCGTACGTTAATTATCAGCGGCGGTAAAATAAGCGATTACGAATATATAAAAGAGCGGATTCTGCAGTTCGGTGCAGAAATGATTATCTGTGCGGACAGCGGCTATAATCACGCTGTCCGAATGAATCTTCCGGCAGATTTAATAGCCGGCGACTTCGATTCAATCGGCGAAGTTCCGGATAACGTAAAAACCGCCTGTTATCCGAGCGAAAAAAATCAGACCGACACGGAAATCGCGCTCAATCACGCACGGGAAGCAGGCGCGCAGGATATTCTAATCATCGGCGCGACAGGCACGCGCGCCGACCATATGCTGACTAATATTTTCATGCTTAAAAACTGTCTTGCGCGAGGTGAAAAAGCAGAAATCATTGACGAAAATAATAAAATCAGAATAACCGACTCACAGCTTGAAATCAGCGGCGCGAAAGGCGGGCTTATCTCGATTGTACCGCTCTCAGACTGCGCCGGCGTGACGACACGGGGCTTGAAGTATCCGCTCGAAAACGCCCGTCTGAAGCTCGGCGAGGGACGCGGCGTCAGTAACGTTATGACGGGCGCAGAGGCATCGGTTTCGGTGGAAAAAGGAATGTTGCTTGTGATTGAGGCAAGGGATTGACAAACGGGGGAATTTATGTTATAATAAAAATGCCAACACAAGCGTAAACGCTTGCGTGCGGGTTTCGGCTTTGCCGAAACAACATTTTTATTTCAACAATAATTCGGCGCGTTTGCGCCGTCGGCGGTTTTACCGCCGCAATCGCCTACGACGATTGAAATTATGTTATAATAACCTCACCCGTTACTGAAAATAAATTTTTGAACGGTTCCCGAGAACATTGAAACATAACTGCGGTTATGTTATAATCGGCTATATGATGAGGTAGTTGACGGGGGTATGGCGCAGCTGGGAGCGCGTCTGTCTGGCAGACAGAAGGTCAGGGGTTCGAATCCCCTTATCTCCACCAAACAGTCCTTACTCAAACTTTTACCAAAAAAATTTAAAGGTTTTGCGGTGGTTTGGGTTTGGCGATTTAAGAAATGAGCAACCGACTTAGGTTGCTCATCGCATTTATCTCGATATTCCTGCTCAAAACATTTCTTTAACGTGAGTGTATCCGAATTGAGAATCGTGGCAAATGGTTCGGCGTAATCCACGGCGAGGGTTAAGTCTTCATAAACTTTAATTTGCTTGAAAATAGCTTGGTTGAGGCATCTGCGATCGTAATCATCAGACTCTCTATATGTTCTTCCGCAATCATCTAATACCTTAAAAGCATCACTCAAGACGACGGATGCTTTAATATACTCGCCTTGATACGCATCCATCTGGCTGTTAACGTTTCTAAGTTCCTTGCTTATCCGGTCTTGTTCGGCTTTAAGCAACGGCAGAGGGATTGCGTCGGAATAATGTGCTTGCAGAAGCTTCACTTGTTCGCGTTCCAACTTGTCTTTTTTCTTTTTCAAACGCTCAAGTTCGGTCTTTGATTCTCCGGCGAACTTTTCAATTTGTGTTTCTACCCATTTTTGCATGAATGTCCGAAAATTCGGTGAAAACTCAATCCTCTCATACCACTTTTCAACCTTATGTGCAACTTCATCAATTATGACGGATTTTTGGTCGCACTTACTCCTTTTACAATGCTTTGCAGAGCAGACAAAGTAGGGATATATTGTACCCGACCCGGACTTAGCATTGGTTATGAGCAAACGAGCTCCGCATTTGCCGCAAACGACAGTGCTTTTTAGATAATGGTTATGAATCCGAGTTCGCTCACCGTTTATATGGCTGCGTAGAATTTCTTGCACTTTCTCCCAAGTTGCCTCATCTACTATCGGCTGATATTTGCCTTTGTATTCAGCACCGGCATACGTTATAATACCTTTATAAAAAGTATTATTGAAAACATTATGTAATATTTTCTTGTCTATCAGTCTGCCCGGCAACCGTGGTCTGGGAATGGTTGCCAATCCAAGATCAGCCAAGTGTTCAGCTAATGAATTGAGCGACCAATTTCCTGTTGCGTATTCATCAAAAGCCATCTTCACAAGAGGCGCACGTTCCGGGTCAATTTCAACCGTTCGCTCCTCGCGTCCCTTGTCATCTGTTTTTCTAACATTAACATAGCCTATTGGTGCTTTACTGACCGAGCCGCCGTTTCTAACCTTTTCGTGCAAACCTTTCTTGACCTCGTTCGCCAAGTTTTGTGAGTAAAATTCCGCGATTGAGCTCATAATACCGTGCAGAAGCATTCCAGACGGCGAGTTATCAATGCTCTCAGAAGCGGAAACGAGTTGAACATTCGCATCGGTCAAGGCGCGAGTGATGTCGATGTCATCGCCACGGTTTCGGGCGAGGCGGTCAACCTTGTGGACTATGACATAATCCACGCGGTCTTTGTTCTCCTTGATAAATTCAAGCATTTTTTGAAGCTCCGGTCTGTCGGCGGAGCGCGCGGACGCCCCTCTGTCAACAAATTCCTTGCCGATAATCGCACCCATTGAATGAGCTTTACGTTTGTTTGCTTCACGCTGGGCGGGGATTGAGAACCCTTCATCGTCCCCTCCGCCGCGTTCAGCCTGAACTCTGGACGACACACGAAGATACGAAACGGCGAACTTCGGCGTCATACTGTCGCTAAGTAATTGTGTTAGGTTGTTTTGCATGATTTCCTCCTTTCGCGCTATGGTAATCATACCGCTCAATGACCCCTGTTGTCAAGGCTCTTTCGCGATTTGTTTAATAATTATTTCGGATAACCGGCTCGCTTGCAAACAAGCCGGTCATAAAGCGGATTTATACCGCTTTTTTAAGGTGCGTTGCCGTTCTTGAACGCGGAGTTGCCGGTTAAGTTGCGGAGCAGAATCTTCCGCGCCGTCTTGTACTCGTTCCCGACAAACCCCAGCCGTATCAGAAACAGCCGCATGGTGAATTTTTCGTTTTCCACCTCGCGCTCTCTGACGGTAACACGTTTTAAACTCTTCGCCATTTCGCACAAAGCAGAGATGAAAAGACTGTAAGCGTGAGCTTCGCCGTCTGCCCCCGTTAGCGTGAACCACGGAAACTGAAGCGTGTGTTCGCCAACCTCAATCGGCAAGCTGTCCGCGCCGAGTGCCTTTTTAATCAGCGATTCTTTACCGGCGACGATTTTCCGGAGATTCCCGATAACTTCATCGGTAAAATCTGCCCGCGGCATTTCCAACGTAAGCTTGCCGCCGTTTTCGAGTTCAGTGGCTTCGGGGATTTTCTCATAATCCTCATCGTCCGCTGTGTACCCACGCTCTTTCAGGATAGCGGTTAGGTGTCTGACTTCGCTAATTTTTGCATCGGCAGGAAAAAACATAGTCCCTTGTCTGTCGATTGTGTAGCCGCTGACCTTATAACCATAGGTAGGTACGCCCGCGTAAACCACCGGCTGATTCAAAATCTCACCGATTGCCACCGCCAGCTTTTTGCGATCGGAGCCGACTACATTGTAGTGCATACTCATTTTAACTGTCCTCCTGTGTTTCGCCCGTCATAATAAAGCGAGCATATTTGCGTTTGTCTTCCTCAATGAACATAACCAATTCGTACATCTCGTGGTCATAAGCGTATCTTTGCACTGCTGTAGTGTCGAGCATATTGCATTGTCCGGCAGAGCGGACTGTCATAATCTGCTCCCGAATAGTGTCAGTCATGCGATTCCTCCTCCCGTGATTTTTCTGCGGCTTCCCGCAAGATTCTCAAATCGAAACCGGCGCTTAAGTAACCCTCGCGGATGGTGTTGTAGTAGCTCGTACACGGCGGCGATACAGGATGACCGTCATTCATAATATAAACCATCGCCCTGACTTGCTTTCCGCTTAACCTGACGCGCACCGATTCCTTTCGATAAAAACGCGGGTAACCTTCGTAAACATCGAGAGCTTTCTCGTCTTTCGGTTGCAGTTCCCATACAAGCACAGGCACTTTGCCGCCTTTGAAACGCTCCACGGTTGCTACACTCTTAAATAACAGACACCAGTTTCTCATCACTGCTGTCCCGACAACTTTCGCTGTGGGGCAGCGTTTGGACATTTGCTCAAGATTGAGATTTGACCCGTATGCGATATATAGTCTTCTTCTTGCCTCTGGCATTGATTTCACCTCCTAATCGTTTTCGTTACTGACATTAATTGACGCGAGCGGAAAAACATCGAAGTTCCCGTTGCCGCCCAGGAGATTTAACAACTCTGCTTGTGCTTCGCCGGTCAAATCGCTCCAGAAAATATCCGCCCATAAAATATCGTCGCGCTGTTCAACTATCACTGCTTGCACCTCCTCTCTGCCGATTTTGCGGTCGATTGCCGTACCGCCACGCTGCGTTTCCGCTCAAATGCAGATACAAATGTTCGCGGCAACTTTTGAATTCATCTCCTATGAAACCGATTCGGTTGAGATAAACCCGCATGGCGAACTTCTCGTTTTCGGATTGAACTCTGCGACAGCTTGCGCTTTTCTGCGTTAACGCCTGATTGTTGAGCGCGAGAGCTAAGACGATGTACGCTCTGACTTTGCCGGCGTGAAGTGCGGAATTAAACCCGCGGAGTTCTACGGTGCGATTTCTGGTAAAGAAGCTGTGGAGATTGAGAAAATGGTAACGGCTGTCGTGGTAACGGTTTGTTCGGCATTCCCGATAACCGTCATACCAAATGGATTCAATCTGAGCAAAATTTGTGGGTTTGCGGCTGTTCATTTTACTCACCAAATATGCGTCCATTTTCTTGCAATAACGCTGTCGTTCGGCTTTGATTTGCAGTGCCTTATAGAGCAGGTCATTTTTTGAAGCGATGATATTCACGAAATTGCGGATGCTTCGCGGCGTGTGGTCTGAGCCGTTAAGGTGTACATGGATTCCACAGGAACTGTTGACAAAGCCTCCCGCCTTGCGTAGCCGCCGTACCAGCTCTTGAATTATTTTTACGTCTTCATAATAATTCAAGATCGGACTTACGAGCTCAACGCTGTATTCGCTTCCGGCAGATACGATTTGGCTTCCACTTTTTTTCTGGCAAGTAATACTTCCGTCAAAAACGAACTTCCAAACCCGCCCATCGGGTGCAGCGACGCTTTGCGCGTTGTAGAAATCACCGCCGCTTCTGGTGCTGCCGTTGAAATACTCTGCGGCGACCTCGGCCGCTTTGGTTCGGGTAATCCCTGTAAACTCGATTTCGATACCGAATTTACTGTTTAACAATGGACTCGCCTCCTTCTCAAGTCCTGATTTTTATTCGAGGACTTGGCGCGACCGAGCAAGGGAAGATTAACTCAGCCGCGGTCAAGTCCTCGAAGGTAAATTGTTAAGGTGCTGATTGAAGATGGTTATTTTTACGTCATAACATCCTCCTTCCTGTGGTCAGCTTGCTTTGCTCTTTTTTGAGCGATAGCAAATAATACCCGCGCCAGCCTTTCGACATCCGGCTGCTCCAGAAATTCCGGTATTACACATACATTTCGAGAAGCGGCAATTCGTCCTCGCTTTTTAATATCTGTCATCACGCCGCCTCCTGTCTTGCCTCTGTCACCGCCACAGCCGCCGCGTGTGCGCTTTTCAGCCGTAATGCGAGTGCGTGTACCACATTCACCGTTACGGCGTTTCCGGCTTGTTTGTAGGCTTGAGTGTCCGAACTCACAGAGAGGAATTTGTCAATTTGTTTTTCTGAGAAACCCTGTAAGCGGAAACACTCTCGCGGTATAAGGCGGCGGATACGACCGTTCATAGTTACCACACCTTGCTGATTGCCGGTGTCGATTGTGTTTGCGATGGCTTTACCGACGCGCCCGCGTTTTTGATTCTGTTCGGCATAGCTAAGATTAACGGAGTCGCCGGGAACGGCTTCTTTATAGCCGCGTTTGGTCGCTTCTTTGATTTGCAACACACCGGAGCTCTCAGCTTTTCTGTTGCCGATTCCGTGGTCGTAACGCGCGGTTAAACAGCGCGCTTGCGGGGTAATCTTGGGGTCGCGGTTCATGTCAATGAAATATAGTCCGGTTTTTCCGTTTCCGCCGGACTTAGCGAGGAGAGTCCTTGCCAGTCCTGCCGGATCGTACACACGCTCATCTTGCCGACCGCCTATGATTTGTATAAGAGTTTCTCGGTTTGAGCATCGGATAGGTAGTATTTTTCCGGCGCATTCTCGATTAAGATATCCGATAATATAAACCCTTTTCCGGGATTGGGGCACGCCGAAATCTTTGCTGTTAAGCACCTGCCATTCGAGGCTATACCCCAATTCGCAAAGCGTGTTGAGGATTGTGGCGAATGTTCTGCCGCTATCGTGCGACAATATACCCGGCACGTTTTCAAGCAGTAAATATGCAGGTCTTTTCGCTTTAACCACGCGGGCAATATCGAAGAAGAGAGTTCCGCGGGGATCGGCGAATCCTTGCCGCTTGCCAGCGATTGAAAACGCCTGACAAGGAAATCCAGCCGACAAGAGTTCAAATTCGGGCATGGTGTTTGTGTCAATTGTTTTTGCATCTTCATAAAAAACCTCGCTTTCCTTAATTTTGTGCGCCGCTCGATACGCTTTATCGGCGTGCTTATCTTTCTCACAATGTCCGATACATTCATAACCGCCGGCTCTTTCTAATCCGGCGCGAAATCCTCCGACACCTGAACAAAAATCAATAAATCTGATTGGCTTAATTGTCATGCTGTTTCTCCTTTCTCTGTTAATGCGTCTGCGCCTTCGAGTATTAGCCTCTTAAACTCATCCGGCGTGATGATTGTAAACATACTTTTGTGTTGCAGTTCCCAAAAACCATCAATGTGCTTTTGTATACTTCTTTTTCTGGCAGGATCGGGGACGACCCATAACACCTGCGGAAACACTCGCTCTATATTTCTCATGTAATAAAGGGTGTATCTGCGGCACTTCTCCATAACAACAGCGGGAGCTTCATTGTTCAAATCTCTCTCAATAAACCAACTGTACTCATAATCGCCAGTATCAACCACGGCGAACATATCCGGTTTGAGAGTAGCAGGTCTCCCGTTTTCGTCTGTATACCGCCGCCAGCATACCGGCTCCAGTTCAACCTTGAGCAGATTCGCGTGAGGTTCTGTGCAAATCTCGGTTAACTGCACATAGACATCTGCAACCTCAACGGTGTGCTTGAGGAAAAACGGAGCGGGTTCAAAAAAGGTTTTGCGAGGTTTGTTGCATTTGCCGTTCATAAACATTAACCTAACTCCCGCTTCGGTGAACTGCCAAACATAAGCCTTGCTACCGCCCCGTACTCCGCCGATTTGCCGCGAGAGAGCTTTAATTATTCCACTATCCTTTAACCGCGTAAGTACTCGATTGGCGGCGCGTAAACCGGCGGCGGGATTTGCGTGATCGGCGAAGTGCAGTCTTTGGATTTGACCGGAGGTAAGGTAACGGCATTTTTGTAAAGATTCAAGGATTGCTTTATCTCTGTCAGTCAAGCACTGGCTGAGTTCCTCTAAATATGCTCCGGATAACCGCTTCATAATTGCCTCCTTTCGCTGCCCAGCTCCCTACTGTAATCACGGGGATTACAGTAGGAGTCATACTCGTTAAATTGGTGATATGGCGACAAATACTGACTTTGAGGGGGTTGTTTCTTGATTAGATTAGACGCGCGACGAGTCATTGTTTTTTCCTCCTTCCTATGGGGGCGAAGCCGCCCTCGGGTTCATTTTGTGGTGATAATCCTCGACACTTTGCAAGCATTTCCAAATACTCCTGCTCAACTTCCGCGCCGGATTTACCGTACCGCGCCAGCACTTTTTCTTTGAGTTCTGTCGGATTACGGGTAGCTTTGGGCGGAGGTAAGGTTTTACCGGAAGCCCAGCCGACATTGCCGCCGTTTTGAGTAAAGGTTGTATAAACGTGATACTGGGGCAATTTCATAAAGTCAGCCGCTTTGAGTTCCGGTGCCATTGCCGCCACACTTTCCGCGTCAACAGCCGATGTCAAGCCGAAGTATATTTTTGCTTTTACGTTTGCGTCTATTGCGTCTTTGATTTCCGGTGTCAGCTGTTTTCGGAACTGATGAGCGAGCGTTAAGCTCATTTTTAGTCCTCTCGCTTGCGCGAGCGCGTTAGAAAAATCTGTCGGGAGCGCCAAATAATCTTGTAGTTCGTCCACAAAAACGGAAATGTGTCTGAGCTTTTCTTCCGAAACACCGGCGCGAGATAGTGCCAGTGTCCAAGTAAGACCAACGATTAAGCTGCCGAGTAACTTTGCTGATTCCTCGCCGATAAATCCCTTGTTAAGCGGGACAAGTAAAATTCGTGGTTTATTGAACAAATCGGTGAGGTTGAATTTCGGGTCGCTCTGTCCTAAAATATTGCGAAGTTCCGGACGAAGCAGAAACGGACGTATTTTATTGAGGATTGGCGCAACCTCTATTCGCTTTGCGCTGTCATTAAGGCTTTCAAAAGCTGACCAATATGCCTCTAAGCCGATTTTGTCATTAATCCCCACCGTAATCTTTCTCCTAAAAGTTTCATCTGTGAGCAAGGTAGGCAGCCACAATAACGATGAACCTTTCGCTTGAACTAATGTTAAAAGCGCGGCGGGTAAAACATCCTGCGTTCTGACACCCCAGTTCTCTTTGAAAACAGCCTTGAACACCGCCAGTACCGCATCGGCTACCAAGCCGGGAGCGTAAGTGTCTTTGAACGCCAGAGGGTTAAATCCTACAGTTGATAATTTCGAGGAAGGGTCGATTATAACTACATCGTCATCGCGCTCCTTTGGCATTCGAGCAAGGACATCGTGTATAAGCTGGTACTTCGGGTCAATCACCAACACACTCTTTCCCGCCTTTATATCCGCTAAAATGAGGTGTAGCATTGCGGTGCTTTTCCCGCTGCCGGTCGGCCCCATAAGCAGGGTGTGGCATAACGAGTCTTTCGGTGAAATACTGAGTCGTGTTTTCTCGTCAAGAGCGACAGCGAAGGTTCGGTCGTTTGCTTTATTTTCGGGAGAGCGATACCAAGCAGGGGGATGCAGTTCTCTGGGATGAAGTCCGGCAACGCCGGGGAGTTCCGTCTCGCCGATCGGCAGCAGTAAGAGGTTTCCTAATTCTTTAACAGATAAGCGAAGCGGAAAATGGCGAGGGATATGCGCGGTGTCAATCTTTTCGGGCTTCTCTCCCGATGTTTGAATAGTTACTCCCGCCGAAGTTAATGTGCGAAGCGCCGAGAGCAGATTAAGAATATGCGCCGGTGCGGTGGTTCTTGTGCCGGTTGCTCCTAAGCGAACAGCCGCCGCAAATCTATGATGGCTTAACTTATCTCTGATAGTGTTGCGGCTTTCTGTTGAAGCCTCTTTAACATTACTAAATGCGACTTTCAACCAAGAAGCGTGCGGGTCGGGGAGCTCGCGCGGTGCGGGCGCGGGATTATACGAATCACCGATGATTATTTGAATAACAGTCTGCTCATTTCCTCTGGTTTGTAATAGAGTAAATATTCCGACGCGCGCAACCGATTCGGCAAGCTCTGTGCGTAAAGAGAGAATCGGGCGGGTGATTTTTAATTGTTTTGCTTCGTTAACCGGCAGACGGTCTGACTTTGAAACCTCAGAAAACTCACACCTAACGTATGCTTTAAACACAGCCATAACCTTTTTCAAATACTGCCGATCAACGCCGATGTAGTATCTCACCCTGCCGCGAAAACCACGCGCTTCAAAAACAATTGCGCTGCGCGGGGTCAGCGCGGCGAGTGCTGTCAATACTGCTAAAATCTGTTCAAACTCAAACGGTCTTTGAATCCGAACTTCCAGCCAAATAAGACTTAGAATCTTTTTCATGTACGATTTCTCCTGTAATCACTAAGGCGGCGGCTTACCATCGCGGTCGGTTTTTGAGAATGTTCACAAGGACAAGAATGGCGATGACTAAGCCGTCTATAATCGCGGATATGATTCCAATCAACACCAGAAGTGCAAATCCTGTTGTCGCGCCGATGATGATGGTTACTATGGCGCATAGGAACAGGAAAAACATAGCGCCAATCCTCGAAGCCATGCTCACTTCTTTCCTGTTTATGAGTAGCATCCAAGTTATTAAGTTTTTCATACATTTGATTTCCTTTCAGTTTTATTGTTTTGTTTTCGGGTTGCGGGTGAATTTGGTACGGGGTAGCCGGGGATGTCAATATCTGAGCCGCCCGGAGCTTCCAAGCCCCATATTTTCCAGCCGGGTTGACGGTGTCTGGCGAACAACTCTAATCGGTTTTTTCCCGGCGACATTCGCTCAATGATCGTATATTGCTCCAGTGGTTTCTCAGAATGTTTCAACACCGGTCCGGTGATTATATTCGGCTGGCTATTGCAAAGCACGGGCGCTTTCCCGCGAGTGCCAAAGAGGAGGTGTTCGCTGCAGTTACGAAAATACATTCCGAGCCCTAACCGCATTTTCATCCAGCAGCAGATTGAGCGATTTGTAAACCCCCATGCTTCCATTACGGCATAAGCATCTTTTAAGGATGCGTTGGTACACCATAAATACAAATGGGCGTTGTCTGCTGCAAGGTCAGCTACAGGCATATCTCGAATCTGTTCAAAATCGAGGAGTTTATAGTGTCTCTCCGCACCCCGACCCGAACCACCCCGCTGTTGATGGCTCCACGGCGGATCAGCCAATATAACCTCAAATTTCTTTGCTTGTGTTGACATAAAAACTCCTTCATTTTATTACTTGCTGATAATTGTGAAGATTTTTGCACAGCAGATATTTACAAACAAGAGTTTTTATTTTTTAGTGCGGAGCGATTAGACAGGTACTTATAGAGGTGAAAATGCTGTTTTTGTAGCTTGGTTCGCTCTTTTTATAAAATGATTTTTACCGTGTTGCAAGCACAGAAATTGCTATTGTGTCAAGGATGAGAGCATTACTTTTATGCCGATTTTTGAGTAATAGCCGCCAAACGGTTGCGGGCAATTTCAAAATACTTCGGGTCGGTTTCAAAGCCGATGTATCGGCGGTTTGTGTTTGCGGCGGCGATTATTGTTGAACCGCTTCCGAAGCAACTGTCCAACACGACATCGCCTTCGTTGGTGTAAGTCTTAATTAAGTATTCGAGCAGAGCAACAGGCTTTTGCGCCGAGTGATACCATTCTCCATCGCGGGGGAAATCCAGTATTGACAAAGGATAACGCCGTCCGTCTTCGCTTCCGGCTGTGATGCTGTAATCCCTCGCCACGCCGCCGTCCATCCACTCAATCGGTTTTTTACGCTTCCTATGAACGGCTTTATACGGGGTAGAATACCACCACTGCGGGTTATAAGTGGGACTCTTGCGGTAGAAAACACAGATTTCTTCGTGGCACTTCATCGGCATACGGCGCGCGTGTTGAAAATTAGTCGCCCAACCCTTATCCCAAATCCACTTATAGCGGAAATTCTTGCGGTTGCTTTGGATTAGGTCGCAAGAGAGAGGTTCAACACCGAAAAGTACAATGGCAGCGTGATGTTTTGCTATTCTGTGATAATGCTCCCAAAGCCGCTCAAGCGGGATTGCCGCATCCCATTTATGCGCTGTGATTCCGTAAGGCAGGTCGGTCAAAATAAGGTCAACGCTTTGGTCGGGAATCCTCGCCATGCCCAATAGACAATCCTCGTTGTAGATTACATTAAAATCCAAAATTATTTCACCCTTTCTGTTTTGATGAACACTTTCCACAGCAGACCGCCGGAGGTGCGTGGCGATCTGCCGCTTATAAGTGTTTGCGTTATGGTTTGATTACCGCCGTCTGTCTGAACTATGACGGGCGGATTCTCTCAGCATTGCGTTTTTTGCTTCCTCGGCGTCGCGCTCTAAGGCAGCTCGCGTGTCGTTGAATCGGCTTTTCCTGTAGCGAACATGAGCGGGTTTATACGTCAGTTCCGAAATCGCATAAGCGATTGCTACGATAGAAGCTAATCCCGCAACCCCTAAGAGAATGAGTAAAATTATTGCTGATACTTCCATAGCTGCACCTCAAAATTTCATAATGCGCGCGATGGCCGAGAGAGCGTAACCCCTAACGATGTCTTTGCAATGTTCGGTCGCGCCGGGTACAGCTTCGCTGATTTGCGCTTCTAAGGAAGCGAGCTTAGCTGTGTGGGTCATAGCGAGAGCGGAGAGTGAGGCGCGAAAGCGTTCGGATTGCTCCGCGCTGTCGTAAAAGCGAGCTAACTGGCGCGAACCACGGTTGTTTAAATAGGGGTTGTTGGGCAGCAAATCCTCTGCTAAAAATTCCATAGGCGAGGATTTGACGAGAGATGTGTCGGTTTCGGGGATTTCTTCGCCGCTGAAGGTATTTTCGTGGTCGATGTGAAAATCTTGGTTGTTCATGGGTGTGTCCTCCTAATACAATTTTGGTTGTGTGAATGATTCGAGTGTTTTGGGTGGGGGAGCGTCGGTTCCCGTACCCTATGACTTGTTCGTTTTGGTCTAAGCATTTATGTTCCCTCCCTTCGATTTTCTCGCCGAGTTATAGGTTGATTTTTGATTGCGGTTATGATATAATCAAACCTACGGAGATAATCATTTCTCGGTGCTGATTCAAATGGTACAGCAGAAGAGCCAAGTAAGCAAGGAACAACAACAGGTTTTTTGGGGTAAAAAAAGAGAACTTTTAGGGGACAAAAATGGAAAATCTTCAAAGAATAAACTTACGCGAGTTCTTAGCCATATTACACAGCGGGTTTTCGGGTTTGACCCAAAGTGATTTTATGTTGGAAATTTTTGCGGCATTGTGTGGAGAAGAAAATCCCTCAATTATGGATTACACAGCAGATGATGAAGAAAATTTTAATAAAAAAGGTAGCCCAAAGCTTCCTGACGGATTACGTAATGGTGACGATGACGGATACAGAAACCAAATATACAAAGCAGATAAACTCACGAATCCTATAAGAAGACATATTCGCGAAAACAAGAACTACAACACATTTGAAGCATACATGGATAGAGTTAGCGAAGCGATGTTCTCTATCTTTTGTGAAGGATTTAAAATCCCTGTTACCGTCGAAAAAACGGAGATGTATAGAGCGATATTTGAGCAGTTTATGCTTTTTGCAAACACAAATGAATATAGCATACCTAATACTATTCCGTTATATCTTGGCGTACAAGAAACCGATGCTCCAGATGAGGCAGAGCAAGATGTTTCCATTACGGATGAAGATGAGCAAGTTGCCAAGATTGAAGATGACGAGACCCCCTCACCCATAGACCTGCTGCTTCCCGCTCCTCGCCTAAGTGCAGAAATTCGCATTAGGAAGAAACGTAAATTCGCCGAAGTCATCAACGCGAAACCCGGCGATGTGGTTGATGCTCGTATGCAAATCCGTAACACCACAGGCGAAATAAGTAAGCTGGGGGTCGGTATCACGCTTGCGGGAGGGTTAGCACTAATTGAAAACTCCGCCTCACTCTATAGCAGCTATTACGACGGCAATCTGTTAGGTGATATTATTACGAGAACCACAAACATCGGCGTATACGCGAAGTACAGTTTTATTCGCAAGACTGGCTGGGCAGAAATCGTGTTTAGAATCAAGGTCGACGATAACGTGCCGATCGGCAAGCGGCTTGAAATTTTGAACGCGGTTAGCGCGTATGATAAAAGCAACCACCTCGCAAGCGAAACGGCGATCCGAAAAACTTATATCCGAATTGTCAAGAATGATTAAGAGCGCAAAAATAAGCCACCCTGCTACGGGTGGCTTAAATACTTACTCTTTGCTTGCTTTTACGAATTCGGTTTCGTCCGCGATACTCCCCGTTGCCAGACCACCGGTAACAACGATGCCAAAATCGAATAATCTGGTGAAGTTTTCATAGAGGTCGGGCGGGAGGAAGTTGTACTTATTCTTGATATACTCACGCCACTCAGACGCGGTTATGCCGTATGAGTTATGAGGCTTCTTGAATTGTAACATTTGCGTGTTGAAGATGCTTTCTGCATCTTTCGCAAAATTCTCACACCCTCTATACCATTCTCTGCTCTCAAGCAATAACTCCCCTTTCTGGAAGCAAAACGCAAGAAAAAGCAGTACGCCACCGCCAACTTCAAACTTCTCAAAAACGAAATCGCCGTATTTATCCTTTGCCAAAGCTCCTTCCGGAGTCAATTTGACTTTGCCCTCGGCATACATACCCCACTCAAAGTCAATTTTGAATTCGGGGCTGTCGTTATGTTGATTATCTGCCTTATAATCCTCGAGCTCTTTAAGAATCTCGCTTTTGTAATGCCAGTTTGTGATAGCTTTCATAATGGCTGTAACGCACTCGATGGCGGCACTTTCCACTTTATACAACATAATTCGCTCTCCTTTCGGATAATTATTACCCGCGGAGATGAATATCAGCCGCAGGACTGATTGGCTTTGTGTCTTGACGATCCAAAGCCAATCAGTCCTACGGCTGAGAGTAAGCTGTTAAAATTCAACGCTGTAAACGCGTCTGATGTAGAGAATGACCTCTACATACCCCATTATAGCACACTAAACGCAAAATGTCAATACTATTTACGCTTATAACACGGATATGCAACAATCAACAGAGGTGAGAAATCATCTTAGTGGTTAATAATTTTCCCGCGCCCGCCACTCCGCCGTCAGATTATAAAGCGTCCTCACGCTGAACCCGCAAAGCCCCGCCGCTTGCTCATTCGAGAGCTCTTTATCCCGCCACCGCCGGTATATTCCAATAAAATCTGTCGGCATTTCCACCGCTTTACGCCCGAACACCACACCTTTGGCTTTCGCGGCGGCGATACCCTCCGCTTGCCGCTGTAAGATATTATCCCGCTCCATTTGAGCATTGAGCGACAGGACTGCCAACACTAAATCCGCTATAAACGTACCGAGCAGGTCTTTACAGTAGGTCGTATCCAGCATCGGCATATCCAACACCTTAATATCTACGCTCTTTTCCCGCGTCAAGAACCGCCACTGCTCGATAATCTCGTTGTAATCGCGCCCTAAGCGGTCTATTGACTTGATGTAAAGCACATCTCTCGCACGCAATTTTCTCAGTAAGCTCCTGTATTTCGGCCGGTCAAAGTTTTTACCGGATTTTTTGTCGATGAACAGATTATCCGGCGGTATAGCATACGGCTCCAGCGCGATGAGCTGACGATCGGCATTCTGCTCCTTCATCGAAACTCTGATGTAGCCGAAGTTTTGCGGCTCGCGCTTAACGATTTGACTTTTTGGCATAAAAACATCCTCCAACACTTTTTCTTTAATTGTAAGAGAAGAGGGTGTCATCCGTCAAAAATCGGCACTTGATAGTTCGCCGCCAGAGGCAGAATCGAAAAATATTTCAATAAAACACTTGAAAATAACATTACTATGTGATATAATCTATATTTAATAGGGTTTATACTCTGCAATAAACTATGATTTGTTGCGGGGTATTTTTTTGCCGTGGCGTATCTGTCGCTACGGCTTTTTTATGTGATTTTAAGCCAAAAATACCTCTTGCATTTAAGTATACCTTTTTGCAAAAGGCTTGTACAGCCTCAAAAATCGGCTTATCTAAAGCAAAAATGGAGGACAGAAGATGAAAAAAGGGAGCATTGTGGCGATCGTGATTGCAGCGCTGTTATTTGCTACTACCGGCTGTAGCGGAAGCGGCAATCTAAGCAAGCCGGAAAACGGGACATATAAATCAGACGTTGATTCGTTGGACGGTTTACTGTCGCAGTCGTGGACGTTTACAGGAACAAACGAAATCACTCTGACGGCTGTCGGCGGGCTGATTAGTACCAAAGGTACATACACGATTGATGGTGAGAAGCTGACTATCACGCTTTCGGTGTTCGGCTCGGAGTCAATATCGGGGTACACGATAACCGAAATCACGAAAACCTCGTTTTTCATAGACGGTACGAAGTTCGTAAAACAATAGACTTGGAGGACATTTTCTATGGAAGTATTACTTGAGGCGGGTTATATTTTCGCGTTTCTGGCTTTGTTCAGCCCTATAGCCACGGTATGGCTGCTTCGGTTATTCAACAAATGCGACCATCCCGTTTGGTCGACCATAATAGGCTTAGGGGTTGGCATACTCGGCTCGTTGATTGTGCCGTTCTCATTTATTACGGGACTCATTCTGCCGGTTACCGCGACAATCGTTACGAATTTTGTGATTGCTCCGATGATTAACGACAAACTGAATGGAGTGGTTGAAGGCGGGTTCAAACGGGATTATGTTCGTATTCTGACCGAAACCGAAAAACCTGAACGGCTTAAATATCTGAAGATGCACGACAATAAAGCCTATAAATTCAAGGTGGCAGGTACGCAAGAGGCTGTCTACAAGACGATTTTAGAAAAGACAGATGAAGCCGCCGTAAAAGGCATACACTCGCAAGCGAATCGGGAGAATTGGGAGAACGGCGGCCCCGAACGTAACAAATCTGTGGTTAAGTTCGTCTGTCCTCCGGCAGCCGTTTATGTCGTGGTTACAGCAGATGAAACAAACGCCGATGTCATGATTTATAAGGATAGAAACGTTGACGATCCCGACTACCAAACGCGACTTAATAACACTAACCAAATGCTCGATGCCCTTGACAACACTTACATATTCATTCGCGGTGTCCTGCGCGAGTTAGACCCGGATTGTAAAATTAGTTTTGAATAGGAGGCAAACAGATGAAATTACTGATTAAAAAGGTGCTTGCCGCTATACTCGCGGCGACAATCATACTGACCGCGCTTGCGGGGTGTGCTTCAAGCTCGCCGGAAGAGATACCCGATGAAACCCCGCCACCAACAGAAATAACCGAACCGGCAGAAGCACCAGAGGAGTTGATCCCGCCAGTGAGCGAGTCCTTTGAGGAAGACACTCCCGCCGCTCCCGAAGAGCCTCTGCTCGGATTATGGGAAATGGTCGACGAAAATGGCTTGAAATCAACGATTGAACTTAAAGAAGACGGTACTTTTATCGTTACGGGGATAGCTACTGAGAGTGCGGCAACCGATATGCACGGCAACGTATACGGCGAGACAACATATAGCACGGTAAGTGCTGAGGGCAAATATGTTGCAACCGTTGACGAAATCACTCTGACTTTTAACAACGATGGCGAAGAAGAAACACAGATATTTGCTTATGAACTCATTGACGAAAAGCTATATATCACCGATGAATATGAAACGGTTATATTTACCAAAACCTCAAGTATACCGCTTCCGGCATCTACCACAAATGCGCCCGAAGAAACTACCTCAAATCAACCAACGGCGACAGTTCCCGTGCAAACTACCACAACTCCGCCGTCAACCACCCTACAACCAACTACAACGACAAAGCTGGATACAACAACCGCGCCGCCGATCACAACCACGCAGCCGGAAATTATACCCGCTCCACTCCCACCATTAGCACAGCAATCATACGACCCGGCCACGCGCGCAGCAGAAGCGCTCAAGAACGGCGCGGCTACTTCGATTAAGGAAGTGTTAGGTTTGTCCTTAGCTGCAGCTATGCAATTTGGCGATGCTGCACTCCAGACTTTCCCGCGGAGCAACACCGAGTGGCGCCCAAGGATTATGGCCTACCAAAATGGCGTCGGCAACACCGCGCTCACCACGCAGATGCAGACCGCGTTCAAGGATTTAGCCGACAAGTTTATGGCGGAAACCGGCTACGGCCCGCGCACCAAAACGCACGCGGCTCTCACCGCCGAAGTCTACAGCTGGATGCTCAGCAACCCGCAACACTTCCTCGGCACGGACTCGTGGTGGACAGCCACCGGCTTCCCCGATTTCAAAAACACCAGCATGCCACTCTACAATCTTCCCAACCCCTGGAAATCCGGCGCGGTCACGGAAGGCAACTGTAACATCTTGGTTAACTGGCAAGTCGGCATCCTCCGCGAGCTCGGTGTCTACGCGCTGAACTTTGGCGGCTACCTCATTGCTGGTAGCGCTCCCGGCGGTCACCATGTTGTCGGGGTTTATGACCCGGACGGCAAGCGCTGGCTAATGTACGATTTCCAAAACGAAGGCGTCGTGCTGGGCAGGCAAGCTATCTACGACAACGTCTTTGACCTTTACGCCAGAACCAACTTTATCCTTACTACGTTTGTCGACACAGCGAACAACATCCAGGATGACTGGCCAGTCGCGCACGAGAGTGCTATTGACCAATGGCTACACGGCAGATACGGCAGCGGCACGATTATTATCGACGGCTGGGAGCTATCCGGGCCGGTTGGTAAAATAATCGACCTCCCCTTCAACCTCGGTGAAGGTAGCCAACTCTGGCAAAACTGGCAGAGCCATACCCGCAACCTCATCGCGCCCGCAAGGATGAAATTCGACCCGAACAAGAATTTGACCCGCAAGGAATTCGTCGCGATGTTAGTACAGTATGTCAGGCAGCCTGTCTACCAGGCCCACACGAACTACTTCACTGACGTACCGGCTAACGACCCGCTCGCGTTTCACCTCTCCCTCGCCGGGCAAATGGGCTGGATTGACGGCAAAACGCTTCGACCTAATGACCGTATCACTCGCTCTGAGGCAGCCGCGATTCTTTCTAAGGCCGCCGGCTGGCTTATCGACCAAGGCGTTCCCGCATCCAATCCAATCGACAGCAGCAACCCGGGTAATCCCGTCACCAAAGTAGACGCCGTGGTGTTTATAACGAGTCTGCTGGATTAAATATTAAAAATGAGAGTTCGCTGTGGAAACTCTCATTTTTTAAGGTTAGCTTAGTATTGACAAAAGTAACTCGGTCTGTTATACTATTAGTATTCCCAACGCCCGCTTCTAATCCTCACACCGTTAGCGCGTAAACTGCGGGCAACAAGCTGTGGATTTACCTTGTACTTATCTGCGATCATTTGAAGCGTACATTTATTTTCATACATGGCTATCGCACCCTCAACGTCCAGTTTATTTATAGCTTTTTGGTTGGTAACTGTGACACCATTCTTTTTTAAAATACCGCTAACGGTGTTTTTGTGGCAGCAAAACTCTTTAGCGAGGGTATATGTGCTTTTACCTTCGGTGTACCCAGTTATCAACAAGGTAACCTCTTCTTTAGATAAGCGTTTCTGCGATTGAACCTTTTGGCTTACTACCGTTTCGCCACGCTCGTTAACCTTTTTAGTATTACAAAATGTTTTGGGTTTGACAGCGGTGGGATTATCACTTATAATGGAACTATATACTCTATTACGAATTTCGAGGGCAATCTTGACTTTGTTCGAATAAAGTGTTGATAAGCCCAGAATATTATATCAAATCCGAACCCCTGCTTTATCTTCGTAGACGGGCTATTCGGAATCGTAATCGACAGGCAACTATAGCAGAACACCCGCCGGGGGTTAAATCTCGACGGGTGTTTTGTTGATAGGGAAGGGGGCTTTATGTACGATAATTTAAACGAAAATGAAAAGCGTGTTTACAGATTTTTAGCAAATAAACCAGAAGGGTCTTACATACAAGAGGTATGCGGAGCGTTTGAGGATATGAGCTTATCCGATATTCAAGATATAATTATGAAATTTGACCGCTCGTATATGCTCAAAGGGACGCAAAAAAGCGAAAAAGGCGGCTGCTCGTATATTTTCACATTAAAGCGGTTTTAGGTTGAATATACAAGGTCTGTATGCTGTACCCAATCGTTGTATGATTTTTTCAAATCCGCTAAACTTGTATATTCAACGTCCCTGTCACTAAGCCACATAACGTCTTTGTTATCGCCGTGTATTATTTCGCCCTCCCAAATAACGGGTTCGTCAAATTTGTGCGCCCGCTGTATAGTGGGTGTGTGTTCGCCGTCCCTAAAACCCGGCATTGCAGACGTCCCGTCAGGGTCAAGCCCCGCAACGATTCGCAGCACCCTCAGCGCATGAGCGGTCGTAAGTTTTCCGTCGCCCTTGAAGTCGTACCGCTTGATTTCATCGGGTCCCAGCGTTTCCTTGCCCGCAGCGTGCCGCAGAATCTTCGACGCGTCATGTGCAGTAAACTCAGTTATAACCTGCGCTTTGCCGCAGGCGGGGGTTTGCTGCGGCACATCGCCGCTGTAATAATCCTCAACCCTCGCCAAAAACGCATGCCAGTGCGGCAGAATGAACGCGGGGCACTCTTTCACGGGGAAGAAAAACCTGTGCGGGTATACGTCTGTTTTCGGGTCAAGGCTGTGCGCTCTGAGCAGGTACGCCGTGAGCAGCGCTGTCGTTTTCTCCGTAATCGGGTCGCTGCCGATAGCCTCAATCGAAATTGTGTCTAAGTTCCCGCCGATTTGCACACCCTGCCTGTTCGACGGCCGCCTGCCCGTCCCGTCGGTCGCGTGCCACCCCTGCTCGTCTTCGCGCAGCGTCTGCCAAATCACGTCGCGCCACACGTAGAACGTGACCACCGTGCCTTTCATGTTTCCGTTGTATGTAGCGCGGACGTACTGCTCGGCGGGCGTCGTCGCGGGGTTCACCTGTATGTCGGGCGTGTTGTGAATCGTTATGCCCAGTGCGCCTTTTCCGTTGTTAAGCGGCTTGTTCGGCTTTTTCAAGCCGCCTGCAGGGATATGCGCGGCTTCGTCTTTGGCTGCGCGAAGCCCGTCGGGGATTATTTTCTCGTTAATCCGAAGCGTCACACCGCCTGCGCCTATATCCCTGATTCTGTCGGGTTTAAGATACATTTTTGTTGTCCTCCTTGATTTTGTTATAGAAAGGCTCTAACTTTTTGAGTGCCTTATTATGAATGTAATGCACGGAACGCAGGCTCATAAAGCACTCCTCGGCGACCTTGTCCCACGTCTGCCCCAAAAGGTAGCGCCGCTCAAGCAGCGCACGTTCCTCAAGGTCCTCGAGGTTATTGATTAATCCGATTATTTCCTCCTGCAGGTCAACGTATCTGTCAATATCCTCGTTAAGCCGCTCTTCTAATTTATGTATCTTTATTAATGCGCGCTCAACTTGGCTTTCGGGTTTGCTATGATTTTTATTTCTTACATCCCTGAAACTGTGCGATTTCAACCCGAAATGTTTCAAATGCTCAAGAAGATTAAAAGAGCTGTCAATCACTTTGTCAAGTTTTACAGCTTGCGATAAATATTGTTTAAGTGTCATTTTTATTTTCCTCCTCATTTTCCTCTTTTTTGCTGTTAAGCTTAAGCTGCTGCAGCGTTTTCAGCAGCTTCTCCGGAACCGGCACGCCCATCTCCCCGGCGTTCTCAAGCAGCGAAACCCCCTCGTTCGCGATGAACAGGAAAATCGCCGCCGTTCTGAGCCCCGCGCCGCTTTGTATGATGTGTGCGTCGATGATGTGCGCCAGTGCGACTACTACGAACATCATGATTTTTTTACAAATCCCTTTAAAGCCGATGTCCGATGATAATTCTTTCCTGTGAATCGCTTTTAAAACGCCCGATATGTAGTCAATGAATGTTATGGCGATTAATGCTATAAGAAGCCCGTCCATTTCCCCGAATATAAAGCCGAGCGCCGCGCCGATTGCGGCGATTACAGCGTCTATGATTTTGCCGGTGTTCATGATGTTTTGTCCTCCTTTTCAATTCCTGCGAGTTCTTCCGCAACAGCTTCCCGCCAGCGCTCCGGCACGCCGTCAAGCGTGATATTTCCGAGTTTAATCTGAATCACATAAAACTTAACCATGTAAATCACCTGCCAATTCTGCCAGTTCGAGAACCGCCGCCGACAATGCCTGCACCTGCTCCTCAAGCGTGGGTTTCGGCGAGGTAATAATCGGCTCAGTTTCTTCGGGTTCGGGTCGCGGCGTAATCGTTATATCGCCGTCCCCGATTTTTTTATTCTCAGGCATGGTTTTCACCGTATAATCGAACTTATAAAATTTAAAATCAATCTCACCCTCATGTTTTACGTCATAAGGCGGTTGTGCAGATTCAGCTATTAAAGCACCGATTATTTTATTTTCGTGTATAAATAAATACATTTCTTTGCCCCCTATAAAATTGTAAGTCTGCAGCGTAAAGTGCCCCAAGTATCGCTGACGGGTCTTGTATTAATAAGAAAATCACTATACAGTGTCGCAATAGGCGTTCGGTTATCCCCCGCTAACAGTGTTAAACTTGATACCCCATGCCATGTCCAAAGCAAATATGTTGCAGCTGCTTGTAACTGGTCAGAATTTATATGAGCTACTAACAATGCACTTCTCATTCCCGATCCGGTTGGAAAATCGGGGAAAGCAGGAAAACCCAAACTACCATATGTTACTGAACCGCCCGGCGGGATTGAAAAGAATCTTTGCATATTATCTTGCTTTGAGTTTGCCAAATCCCGCGCCGTCTGGTCAACGGCACTGCCTGCGGAGGCTGCATAGCCTGCACTATTCGCATAATCCACACTCAAATTAGGAACATCTGCTTGATTCACTTTCCCCGCGAGCGCCGCATTAAACGCAGTTACATCAACCTTGCTCACGAGAAGCAAGTCAATCTGCGCCCGCGTATAATAATCTGTTAAATCTACTTTCTCGGTTTCAAGCGGCTGCGGCTTCGCACCGTCCCACCAGTAGTCGGGCTCGCTGCGCGCGATTATGTACAGGTTGTCGCCGATATTAAGCGTCGCGGCATTTGCAATAACTTTCAACCACGCCTGCATTTCTGCGGTGTCGGAAAACACCTTCGCCCGCGCCCTGCCCTCCGCGATTCCGCGCGCTTCGTCTATGCTAAGCTTCAGCGCAGCGTCGCCCGCAAGGCGGGCAGTGGTTTCGGCGGTGAGGGAGGATTCAATACTGCTTTCAATCCGCACTATCGCTTCTTCAAGCTCCTCCCGCGTCACCAAAACACTTGGGTCAATCTCGGCATGAATCACGCACTCATTAGAAAGCGGAAGTAAAAACCCAAATTCAAGTACAAACTCGGGGTTCGTGGATTCCGCAGGGATTTCAATACCTCTGCTGTCCTGTATAATCGCAATAAAAGTATCGTTTCCCGTCTCTCCTGTTTTTCTCGCATAAAGCCCGACTTGCTTTAGAATATACAGACTTTCAAGCCCTATATTATTAACTCTGATGATAACTTCTCTGCCTTTTGCCGTGCTTCTGATTCCGGCAATCGGCAAATTCATTTCGGGCGCGGTTACTCTCATCTGCGTCATTAATGACGCAGTGGGATATGTAGAAAATCCCCCCGTTGCCCTTACAATGTCAAGCCCGTTTTCGTGCAGAGCCTCATTATATAAACTCATTCCCGAATTAGTTATAACCGTCTCAGTCCATGCCATATAGTTTCACCTCCGTGTTTATTCTAATGAATGTAGATATGGGCTTAACCCCGACATACGCCGTTGCCTCTCCGTTAATCGGTGTCCTATAAACCACCTCTTCAACGTGCGAACGCAGATTCTTGTTAAAATGAATCTTCTCTAACGCCTCCCGTTGTTTATCGGGGTTGTTCGGGTCTGCTGTAATAATTATTTTGAACATATACGGCTCACCGCCGTACTCAAACCACTCCTGCACAAACGTATCGGGGTAAACAGCACTCAGCGCAGTTTCAACCGCAAATTTTGTCCCAAGCCGCTTGTGAACCCTCACGCTGTCCTTAATCACTTGCCGCTTAATTTCTATATCATGGCTGTCGTCATACCAGTCCACACTCAAATCACGCGCTATTATATCAAGAATATCTTCGGGAAGCTCGTTAATGCGCGCATAAATAACCGCGTTTCTTGTAAGGTTCATATTTTCCCGCATAGCCTCGGAAATCACTTTTCCGATTGCAAGCATTTCGGGGTTTTCTTTAAGTGCAGGCGGTAAAGTACGAGTAAAATCGAAGTTATAAACGTCATTAATCATCTTCAATTCCCCCATAAATCACGTTGGAATTTTGTAAAACCGCAACCGCGTGCCTCTCCACAACAGTAAAAGCAGGGCTTCGTATTTCTGACCGCTTCGCGCCTGCGTTTCTGATGAGCGTTGTAAGCTCATCAGGGTTAATATCCCGCCCCATAGCCGTAGTCTGCCAATTTTTATACTGCTCGATTGCCGCTTCAACGTCCCGCCTAATAACCACCGCGCTGTTTTCCCTCGACCGCGGAATAAAATATGTAAGGTCAAGATTAAAATTCACAGCGCCTGGCGCGTTTACGGTCACTAAGTCTGTCAGCGGCCGCACGTTATCAGCCGAAACGGTTTTCAGCACTATCTGCTTCATTTCATCGCCCGGCATAACGCCGCCCTGTAAAATAATCCGAATATCAACTCTCGCCGGTGACGGGCTGTATGCTTTTGCGTCGGCAATAAGTGCAGATGCTGACTTCGCATAATATTCATAAGCTCCGGTAGGGCCCGCGGTAGAAAACGTTTTTAAACTCAGCTTATATCTTTCATAAAGTGCGTCGTCAGATTCTAACTCCGCTCCGCCCTCGCTGGTAGTGATATTCTCGACACGCTCAAATAGCGGGAATAAATCCACAATCTGCGAAATCTGCCCCGCTGTAAATCCGTTTCCGATGATTCCCTCAGTAAGGCACACCGCTGGTACTTCAACGCTTGTTTCACCCGACGGGATTGTTGCCGTTTCAGTTGTAGCAAAAGTAATTTCACCGTCAACGCTAACCCGTGTTCCTGCTTCAATAGTAACAGCAGACGCCTGCTGTGCGGAAATATAAAAACGCAGTGTTGTCCTTGCCGCTTGAGGTTGTAACCTTTGCACATCTCTGAACATATCTGCAAGCGAATCCAAATAATCATCATTTGCATACCGCGCTAAATTCTGCTTCGCCGCTGTATCAATCAGCACCCGCTCCTGCACAAATAAGTCCGTAACCCATGTTAATAACTGCCGCACCGGGTCAGCGGGAAAAAGTGTCCTGTCTAAAAACACCTCTGCCGCTGAAATAACAGCGTTCAGAAGTGCTTCTGTGTTAGTATCAACAAAATTTATATCGGGTAAATTGCTTTTTCTCGCATTAACTGTCAATTGTCCATTGTCAATTGTCAACTGTCTTCACCTCTACTTTCGGAATCAGCTTCCCGTATTTATCGTCACACTCGAATGTAATGCTGACTATTTCTGCTCTCGGCTCATATCTGCCTATTTTTTCATATATTTCAGAGGTAAGAAGCGACTGCGCAACCTGAATCGGTCTGTCGGTAATCTCCGTGCTGATTCCGAATTCACGGTCAAGTGGCACCGAAAACGTCGGCGTCGCTAATATTATTGCGACGTTCTGTTGTATTTCCTCCTCACGTGAGGCGGGCATAATATTTATATTCACGATTTCATCTCCTTGAATATGAATTTAGTGTCACTGTCACCCTCGCCGCGAGCAGATTACCTTGATTGTCGAATCTGTCGAGCGACCTTGAAAGCCTCGTAATTACCCACTGTCGGCTTCCGATAATCCTTGTGCCTAAAATAAGTATCATCGCATCACCACGCCGTTCGGCTTTCCACAGTTTCGTAATTTCCGCCATAGGGTCAGTACCTAAAGACACCGAAAAATTCATGGTAAAACTAATCGTGTCTATGTTTATTCCCGTGAATTCGAGAAGCGCGTCTCTGTTATGCCTGTTGTGCGTCGCGAATCTCGCCGAGCTGTCCCAGCGCATATTATTAAAAGTGCGTATTTGTTTATTAGAAACAAAAAAGGGAATATCCCCTAAAGCCCCTATTCTCGCCATGTTTATAACCCTCCGATAATAACGCCGTCGCCCTCGCCATTAGTTAGTAAAATGCAAAGTACTGACTGCCCGACTTTCGGAAACCAAAGCGTATTATTTAAAATAGCAAGCGGTGCAGAAATATGCGGTCTTCCGTTTTCGTCCGGCTTATCTGCAAAGCTCACCCGCGCCGTTCTTTTTACTGAATCTACCGAGCTCACAGCCCCGATTCTTACGTTCATTCTTCGTCCTCCGCCCGCCTCAGCATTAACTGCGCCGTATACCCGCTTCCCGTAATATTGCTTGTATTTCGTGAAATAATATACTTGCCGTCAAAATATCCCCAGCCTATAACTTCAACGCAAACCCCTGCATATAACGAAACGTCCCCGACAAGCGTAAACGCCGCCGAAAACGCTTCTTTATTCTTCTGCCGTAATCTCCGCATTGCAAGGTTTCGAGCTTCATTACGGCTGTTTACTTTCTCGTTAATTTCAAGTGTGATTCCCCCGGGGTCTGAATCCCGCGGCGTATATGTATACTCAATAGTGATTCCCGTAATAGGATTCGTGTAACTCACGCGGCAACGGCTGTAATTCGCGTCATTGGTAGACGCATTAAACCTCCACGACTTAACATCAGCTTTTCCCCGTTCAATTTTACGCACAGCAGGCTTTTTTTCAAATTCTGCCGCGTCAAAAAGCACGATAATTCCGCTCGTAACTTTCAACGAAATCCCCGCATTATAGCAAAGTCTGCTTAAAAATGAAATATCCGATTCAAGCACCTGCTCACGCCGCTCATAAACAGGGTCAAAATCAGATATAAACATACAGTCCATGTTGTTTTTAGCCGCAATTTCCTTTGCAATCGCCGAAAGTTTAATATTTTCCCACGCCCGCGACTTCTTCTGCGTCTGCACGGTAGATGAATTAGGCAGCGAAGTGCAATTCAAAGTAACCGTAGAACCTCTGTCCGCTCCTCCGTTACTGCCCAAATCATCAATTTCAAAGCTTCCGCAGTCCATAACGCGGTCTTTTCCGTCCCCGTACCAATTCCGTTGAATAATCACAGCGGAAATATTCATGCCCTTTAAACCATTTGCGCTGCTTTGAACGTTTTCATTAATTGTCAATTGTCCATTGTTAATTGTCAATTGCTCTTCGTGTACCCACCCATAAACATTAGAATCCCCTGTCGCTCCGTTTTGCCGTCCACGCTCATGAGCCCCGCCAATAAGCGCATATTGCTGACGCCCTGTAGGGTTTACATTCTGCACCCAAGCCGGCCCGGCAGTGCGAATCCCGCCCACAGGCGTAACGTCCATCGAGGTATTATAATGCTCGCCGCCCTTGAACCAAACTATATCACCCTGCTTAATTCCTGCACCGCTCGCGGGCGTGACTGTCTGCGGAAGCGGCGGCGGCTTCTTGAACCATTCAAGCCAAATGCCGTCCTTGTTCTCAAGCTCAATACGCAAATCGTCGGCTTTGTCTGCCTCTGAATCCATATATGTCATTGAAATCAAATGTCTGTTTATATCCCCG
>Ga0123353_10000826_pt1 | contig 37704 bp, 22 predicted proteins | sample TergutLab28metaG_3_FD_92763 | JGI IMG/M metagenome (GOLD analysis project Ga0123353, IMG submission 92763) | Labiotermes labralis P3 segment gut microbial communities from Petit-Saut dam, French Guiana - Lab288 P3 | ecosystem: Host-associated > Arthropoda: Insects > Digestive system > Gut ... | reverse complement strand
ACACGATAGAATCATTCTTGTAATTTTTAGCCAAGCACTGTACAAGGCTTCCAGATGATGGATCCTCTGTGATCCGAAACATGTAGGAGCACTTTTAAATATTTTATAATTTTAATTGTATCTACGTATTATATATTGTGCACTCGTTGGATAATAAAGTGTTTAATTACGGAGGTCTTATTTACTGTGCAGCCGCTGCTCCTTTCTATTTATGTTACAAATACAATATCGTATCTTTCAGACTCAGTGCTGTTTATCTTTTAGAATGATAGATATCCGTAAACCGCTGCTTCCGGCGGGACTTCCTTCTTTCCTGACGATTTTCATTATCTGTGCTCCTCACCAAATACTATACGGGCAATCAAATCAATAGGTACTGGGCAGGGTATGTGGCACGTACGGTGGAAAGGAGAGCTGCATACACCGTTTTGTTGGGGAAATCTCACTGAAAGACACAAATTGGAAGCCCCAGGCGTAGATGGAAGGACAATATTAAAATCAATCTTAAATGAATAGGATGGGTGGGCATGAACTGGATTGATCTGGTTTAGTACAGTAACGCGTGATGGGCCCTTGTGAATGAGGTAACTTCAAAAAGGACATTACACAAAACTACTGCAGCCAATGGAAGAAGTTCTGCTCCTTTTGACCCCATTTAAATCAGCTCTTCAGCCCTTCCAGCAAAGGGGATAAGGAGTAACTTTTCCAGGGAGCAAAGCAGCCAAACCGTGAAGCTGTTCAACACTATACAGACGGTCCTGAGCAAGTTCCTGTATATTCTTTCAATACACAGTAAACCAGGAATACCTTCATGCAGACATGTCTTATCTGCTTATCTACCCGTCTGCAACACGCCATCAGCGCTTTCGCTGCTGGGCAGATTTTCTTGAAATTTGATATAGCAGACTTCCACTAAACGCCGCGCTGAAATTCTCATCTTCAGGCATACTGATACATAATAATGACCAGTTCACTTTTGTTTTAATGTATATTTAAGTACACATCATACATCCATCAATCGCGACAGTTCTTTGTACAATATTAATTGGCCATTCTGGTGTACGGCCATTCTGGCCGAGTACAAGACATATTTGGCATTAGTCCATGAACTGCAAGACACACCGCTCGGAATTTTTACACTCTTTTAAGTTTTGTTCCAACAACTAAAATCTTACCCCAAAGCTCGATACTCATATTTCTTTCATCTACAACTGACACCCGGGAACACACAACCAGTCGACTAAATTTTGTATGGTGGAGCCTAATATTTTCAGCATAATCAGTGCACTAATTCCTCCTGACATACAAAAATGTGTATCAGTTCACATGCACCGAGAAAAAAAAAGGGCGATCCCACACAATGATAAGGTTCATAAATGACACCAGAATTTTGTGTCTTCAGTATGGAACTTTTTCTATGACCGCCTTCTGGGACCTAGGATTTGGAGGTGGCTATTACATTTTTTAAAAATTCGCCCGTACACGACGCAATACAAACTCAGCAACTGACGGCTTCATTAAACAAAACAAGTTTCTCTAACTCTCTAACATTATTTTTGTCACACATACCGAAAAATGGAATACGGTGTGCAAGCTGCACCTGCACACCGGACGGTCACTTACTGAGAGTACTATACCAGATGCTGTGTTAATACAATTCGACCTCCTGATGATGAGCACGGTGTTGCTCGAAACATGTAGAGGATTACAATAATAAACGTTTTATACAACGTAATTGTGCATCAAGTTGGTCATTTTCCCCAGAGTTCGTGAACATTGTCAAGTGGGAGCAGAACTGTTCCATGCGGACGGACGGACGGACGGACGGGCAGACAGACAGACTTGACAAAGCTGATATTCGCTCTTCGCAATACTGTAAACGCGCCTACCGACCAAGTCCGCTGTTTATCAAGCTATTCGTCAACGGAAACATACCCAGCGAAATGTCCTGGTATTTCGCCAAATATGAACAAACTTTCTTATTAAGTGACAGATCATGACATCTATAGATATTAGATGGTACGCATATGATACGGTAGAGAGATGATCGTGCCCCGTGCCACATGACAATCTAATCGACAAGCAGGAAGCCGAAATCCAAATGTGAATATTATTCTGTCAACGTACTATCTTGAGATGAAGCTTAGCAGTGGCACTAAATAACGATAATAGGTCTAACGATAATAGGTCTTCTGAAATACAACGCCGTGTACTGGAACAGACCAACCTATCGGAGAAGCAGTCCAATAACATACTTTTAATGCAAAAATGACTCATGTAACACCGTCACGTGCACTATTCTATCATTTATGCGCACAATCTTTCGCGCAGCTCCTACATGTGTTAGGGTTATTTTCTCGCCATTTCATCCAAACATTGAGCAATAAAACAGGTCACAATAAACATCCATACGCTGTGGTATCAACAGTACAGAATTTTAAAAGATTATGGTCAAAATTGTGTACATAAATATATAAAGCTGGTGAAACAGTAATAATATGGTTTTTTTAAAACGGTTAAAAGTTGTACAGATCTACGTCGTAATAATTCTTCGTGTACAGACATCTGTTCTTCCTCGATCCAAATTGGATCCCGTCCCTGAATGGTGTGTGTTGGGAGACACACCAAATAAATACACAGGCATTGTGCGCATAAATTATAGCATACTGCGTCTGTTGGTGTTAATGAGTTACTTACTTCATCATAATGCATAAAATAAACAATGCCGAAGAACTTTTTAACGCGTTAGACCTCATAACTTCTGACCTTCGTGAACTGTCCACGAAGATACCAAACACACCTGAAGTAACTGAATAAAATAACGACTTGCGATAACTGGCACGCTTATTGCCAAAAGAAGGATCGCCGTATACAGCTGAAATGCGCCAAACGTCGTGATCGAGTGTACGGCACTCCTGTATCGTTTTTGGGCGCAGAGTACAGGGGGGTCCCCGAGTTCAAAACTCTGTACGGAGACTGGCCATCCTGCCTGGGATTTTGCGTGGTTATCCTTGGTCTCCCCAGGCAAATGCCGGGATAGCCACAACCGCTTCTTTCCACGTACTCCCCAATTCATTGAGCATCGTACATTTTATATGGATGTGAAAAATGTGTCTGTTACGTCAAAAGAAGAACAGGAAACTGATTCGACGTCATATAGTGAAGTCACTGGCAGCACCTTTCAATAAACGGATTATTTGAATGGCGACTTTGATTACGACGCTAGCAACAACACGGGGTGAGGCTGTTTGAGAACAGGATGAGGAGGAAAGTATTTGGACCTAGAAAGAAGTGAAAGGAGGCTGAATAGAACTGCGTAATGAGGAGTTCCATGATTAGTACTTATCGCCCGTTATTATTACGATGACCACATCAAGGAAGACGAAATTGGTGGGGTATGTAGCATGCATAACAAAAGCGCATAAAAAGTGCTGGTCGAAGGAACTCGAAGATAGGAACCATTGGCACACTAAGGCGACGATGGGAGCATGAAAAAAAGCCACGGGGTAGAACCGGACCGAGGAAGTGATACGATTATACCGAAAAAGGCTTTCAAACTTAAGACGTACACAAATATAACATAGGAGACGGACAGACAATGGACGTTGGTAGGGGTTGGGGGGTGAGAGGGTGAGTGGTGCGGCCGCCAGGGAAATCCTAGGCGCGGCGTAATGAATATTTTAAATAAAAAAGGATATCCAGCGTTAAAGAATTCTTAAACTGAGGCTAATAAACGGAAATTCAACAAATAATTGTGTTTCTTTTAAAGTTCGTAGTTTCTGTTAGGGGCGGCCATTATGATCACTTCTACCCCGGCCAATAAAACGTAGCTAACCCACTGAAGTACACATGGTTTTGCAAGTCTCAATGAAGAACCTTCCACTTAATAATCCCTTCGCGCACAAACTCTTCTGAGAAACACGACAGTAACAACACTTTGTCAGAAACAAGCAATGTGAGATACGTGCATTCTAATCTGCCACTGGCATTTCGTAAGTCTCAGTTCGGTCACGTAACTAAATATGCACAGTTAGCACCAGCCTGTAACAGATAAGGCACACAATGTCCGGAAAGCCTTGCTGTCTTCACATGCCAGGCAAGATGATTAAATTATATCCGGCAACGAAGGCTATTCTTTGACACCACAGACAGTCTGAAAATTACACATACAGTAGAACAGACACTATCAAACCAACACATTTGGCAAAACCGACGGGAGGGGGGGGGGAGGCAATCACTTTCCATTCTCTTATCGACCAAGATGATGGTATTTGGACGGCCAAAACGACGATGGAGAGACCACACAAACCTCGCAGCCAGGACCTCAATCACCACACCTATAACGCAGAAGGTATGGACAAAATGTATGTCCGTATACTTCATCTACAGAACCACCCCGTGGATTTCGAAGACGTCTTGCAATGGGCGATTCCGTACGGGCTGGGCGGTCCGGGGGATCGAATCCCGGTGGAGGGCCAGAGTTATCGTATCCATCCAGACCGGCACTGGGCTAACCCAGCCTCCCGTACAGTAGCTACCGGGTCTCTTTCCCGGGGTTAAAGTAAGAGAAGGGCTCCATCTCTGCTCCCCGTCTGGTCTTTGAAGGCCTGTTGTAGGGTTAACTTTACGTGTACCTTATAATGAGGAGGCTACATTTGCCTCATCTCTAAACGGCAGTCAGTAATCAGCTTCACGACCCGCAGAAAGGCTCCCTTGGCTCGTGCTGTTGTGGCTTCCGTCTCCAAGCAAATATTTCAAAAGCCCTTCCAAATCAGCCACTTCTTCCACACTTTCCAATTCATCACCCGACAACCGCCAACAGCATTCAACGCTGGGCGGTTCATAGTTTAACGTGAAGACACATACAGATGGCAGCTTTCCCACCAAGAGATCCACGTTTGTTTTGGCCAGAGCTGTACTGGCCATATGGATCCAGGCCACACCCACACACCAGATATTTACATAAGATCAGCTTTAATATTATCCTGCAACGTCACGTTACCGGCGTAACAGCCACGAACATGCACAAGGCTTAAAAGCACTGTAGAATCTTTGTATTGCAAAAGATCACTTAGAAAGTACCGTTACTTTATGGTTTATTAAAAGGACTTCCCGAAAGTCCATTTTATACGGTATCAATAATACGGAAGTGGCAGTGTCCTATTTTGAGGTACTATCTCGGAAGCTGTCTTCTGGGAATCTGTTCAGGAAACTATGTTCTTCGCTCGTCGACGACACTGGAAGCGCTCAAGGGTTTGAACAAAAATTTAGCACAGTATTCTCCCAAAAACCTAGCAAAAGGTTGAGTACCGATTTGACATTGTTGCAACCACATCAAATTTCATTAGTTTTCCCCATTTTCTGAGTTATCATTTGGGTGGTTTGTATTTCTTAAGAGAAAATTCAGCGTGCTCTGTGGAGTACAAGAATATAATCGTGATCACTCAAGGACATTCTTCATTTACAATAACAATGTACATATCCATCAATCGGCCAAAAGACCCGCTCATGCACCTTGGCAGCTGTATGTAGCACCTTCTTTAACGACGCACATTCCATTCTGTCCATACTGTTATTCACGGATTCCATATAATTCTTGGCACGAAACAGCGTTTATTTTTATTAAACAGCACGGACCGATTTACCTTTGTAATGGAGATGCGGTATGTTCTTCGAGGCGGTACAAACTGGGTTTTAAATATTACGTGCATATATTTCAAGTTTCAAATGGTTCTATTAATGGTATACATTACGTTAGATTCAATTTGATGTCCAGAAAAACACAACTGTTACGACCGTTATATATTCCCTGTATTTCTACATGTTTCGGTCTATTTGATTGGCCATCATCAGGTAGTAGTATAGTGAACATAAAGGAAAAAACTGTTGCAGGACGAGGCTTGTCCTTGACAAATATTAAATAAAGTGATGATATTAAAATTTTTATTCCAAATCGTGAAGTAAAATTCAGATAAATAAGTAAAACTGGTTGAATAAAAAATACGCGTGTTGGTTCCCTCTTATGTATATTGTAAACAGCTCAGAGTTAAAACCCATTAAATATATAATAGATGCATTGATTCCTTCTCGTATTTATTGTAATTAGCTCAAAGTATGCAGGAGGTTGGTGATGAAGATTATTACGCGACGTGAAGTGACCAAGGTTCGTGACAGATTCTCATAGACGCAGCTGACGGTACACTGTATAACTGTGAACATAACAGGAAAATATAAATCAATTTAGATGACATTCTATGTTGGAGGAATATTCAATCATTCATGCTGTCGTCTCTCTTATGACAGGTCCACAGCCTCTTCCAAAGCGAGTTCTCCACAGACTGTGATCTAGTGCTTTCTCTTTCACTTCCATGTAATCTTCCTTAAGGTCATTCAGTAGCTGCTTACGTCTTCTTCCTCGTATTCCTGTCACTTCTAACCTTCCCTCTATCTTTCCTTCATTAACGTGTTTTAGAAGGCACTTCTTCACAAGATGTGATCAATCCATTTAGTTGTCCAAGTTTCAGCACAATAAAAACCTATACTCCATGTAGCACTTTACAAACTGTTTCCTTAAATTTAGGTCCAGTTAGCTAGTAAAAAAAAAAACCTTCTTCTTGCAGAACGCTGCTTTTGCTGTGACAATCCTGGGTTTAATATCATGTGTACATCTTGCTTGTTATCAGGCTACACAAATAGTTCAAATATCCCATATTTTCCGGCTTCTGTATTGGGGATGACTGCCTTGAGTTTCTCATCACCTTAGCTCTTTCCACATTCATTTCCATTCCACGGCATATTCCAATTTCAGTTAGGATTCCAATAATGCCCTGTAGTATAGCTTATTCCTAGGACAGAGCACAAGGTAATCTGCATATTTCACAGTACGAATTGCTTGTCCTCCTAAGTCTCCAAAGCCTTCAAGAGCTTCCTTGGTAATGTATTCGCTGTTCCAGTTGAATAGAATCAGCAACAAACAGCATCCTTGCGTAACACCCCTTCCAGTTTTAAATGATTCATGACCATGCGCTGATGATTTATTATGGGAAATAAAACCAACAAGTTCCTATTCAGATATGTTAATGTACTGCATTATAAACAGCAATACAGCAAGACCAGCAGAAACAACAACAACTCCACTTGGATAGTGTCACCATATACACCAGCAGTTTAGCACAAATAATTTTATCAGTATTTTATATTCTAACACATATTTTAAACCTTTTATTTCAAACTTAACATTTTATTTTTGTAAATTGTTTTGACGTTCGATGTAATATATTATTCAAAGAACTCTACCCTGAAGATGCCCGGTGGTCGAAACACGTATGAGGCTATTCTTTTTATAATACAATACATTTACATATCTGTATATGCACTTGGGGGTTTTATTTCTCATAATCCTCTTTAAGTCCACACACTTCTTGTCTCCTCATCTTAACACTCTGATCCATGTACAATTTGCTGCAATCTTCTTTCGCGCCAATCGATACCAATTTCCTTTAGGATCTATATTAACTTGGTCCAGTTTACACGGTCAAATGCCATTTGCCAGGCTTTGAAGCACACACAAAACATCTCGTCTATGTCCAAACTTCGTTCTGATATTACTCTTAGCATCAGCATTGCATCCCCAGACATGCAGTGTACCTATAGTGTAATATTGGGGCGCGTTCGTGCGAACATTGTTGCAGTGGAAAAGTAATAAGTAGTAACATATGCTGAGTGTGTATTTATAGCGCTATGTGCCACACTGTCATCTGTGGCTGTCCGGCTCTATAATATTTTTCCCACATTATGTCATATATGGCACGAATTTCAAAAGAAATCTATTGAATATCCAATGTGAATTCTGCTCTTAACAAAAGTTATCGTTCTAAGATGAACTGAGTTAGATATAATCATAAATTTACACCATTATTACTGTCAGATTTTAATGAAGCTTGAATTTTCTTGACAAATCTTGAAAAATACTCAAATATCTAATTTCATGAAAATTCGTCCAATGGGGACCGAGTTGTTCCATGCGGACGGACGGACAGACATGACGCTAATAGACGTTTTTCGTAATTTTGTGAACGCACATAATAACTGTCTGGAGAGCTGGTAACCCAACTGACATCAGAACCGGGTATTTAGAAGAAGAGTTTAGTGTTACCATTAGCCGAAACCAGTAAGCCAGAGAGACAGTAAAGTGTGACAGCCTTTGTGCTTGCAAAAAACATTTCTGTGGACGTGAGTAACTACAGGTGTGAACCAGTACAACAAACAAGACTTGCAACGCAACAAGAGAAAACCTGCCAATGAGTCTTAAATAATGCTCTGCTGCTTGCATCACCATAAAGCAGTAGCAGTAGTGCTGCTGCCGCCACTACTCCTGCTACTACTACTACCACCACCACCGCCTGGTACTGCTATAAATTAGGCATTATAATCACAAACAGCTAAGTGTCTGACACTCTCCAAGCCAAATCTCTATGAGGTCTTGCATTCTTTCATATATTTTAGTCAAAATAACAAATTTACCCTTCCAAAGAAAATCATGGGTGATAGCACATTTTAGTACATTTTTATAAATTGTGCATAAAAATACAATGTATGTTCAGAAGGAAAGTGTCATAAATTATTATTAATGTAAGAATTAGAAAATTCACTACTCCCCAACTGGCAGAAGGAATCATGGTAGACCTTCGAAGAGACTTCTGGGTACATGAGACCAGAACGGGTCAACAAGTGGCCCAACTCCATGAAAGATATATGATGATGATTAATTAGAAAATTCTTATAAAACACCTTTTCCGTTCATGGTAGTGTAGTGTTTTTGTAAGTAGTTACGTCACTGCATCAATTCAATTCTAACTTGGAACCTGATCTCATATTACTGTACCTTAAGTCTGTACAACCAGTTCATGTTTCCGTAACCTGTTTCTCCAAGCTCCATTCCCTCACTCATGCATAGGTCTCTAAACACACTGACTGTCGTCATGATTTTTTACAATTTCCATCCCAAGCAAACTGATGAGACACACAACATGCATGAACACTTTTTCTGTGGCTGACCTCTCTATGATATCAGTGTGCTATCATGAATGCTTGCAGATGCTGATGTGCATTAAATCACTCACAAGCATAGTGCAAACACTCCTTTAGAGACTGAAGAACTGCATGCAAGCAGGAGACATACAGCAATGGCAGGAAAGCTATCCAAGCAGGGACACACAAATTTTCCAAAAATCCCACAGTCATCTCAAAATTCTAGGTGCCAGAAGGATAACATCAAGTACGTTTCACACTGTGGACCCACAAATATTAGGTGCCATCGTACAAAAGTTAGTTGTCCAGGTAACCTGGCACCTGGGATTCGAGCACCCTTGTGTCCACAAATTAGTTGGCAGACGCCACTGACTGCCATAGTAGCAAGCAAAATGCTCTACAATGACACTAATGTCCACTGTGGCAATCAGGGTGTTAAATGATTCTATCCTGGAGTGTTTACAACCAAAACTGTAGCACTTATAATCTTATTTAATCCTTGTTATAAGATCTCTCTCTCTCTCTCTCTCTCTCTCTCTATATATATATATATATATACACACACTATATATATATATATATATATATATATATATATATATACACACACACACACACACACTGTTGAATAATGCACATGTTGGTGTCAGTCCTTACTTACTTTCTGAAAGTTTCATGTGGTACAAATACATGCCACTTACAGAGTAAAACCCCTATACAGGCCCAAAATGAAATCAGACAGTGCCAGAATATATTTTATACTGTGTACAAGTTACCACTAAAATGAAAGCATTCTGCCTGCATTTTATTGCTGTCTGGGCTTAATTCTTTCACATCTGTGGGAGAAATGTAGCTTCTGAAACTCCAGAAAGTTAAATATGAAAGAAAACTGTATGAGCAGCCAGCAATACATATTTAGTACACTATTGTCTGCTAGACTGCTATGTATTATTTCCCTTATGTTAAACTGATTCCATTCACCGCAGATAATTTTATATCCTTATCCCACATTCTCAGGAACCAAAACATTTCCTGATCAAAACAGGTTTTCATTTAAGCCAGGTTTTACTGTATACAGGTATCTGTCAGCCCAAGTGATTTCAAGTGATGCACATTTCACATTAATGCAATTTCATAACAATTAAATTTAGTGAGGACTAAAAGTAACATGAATACATAAATATGATATGTAAATGGTAAAGAGAAATTGTATTAAAGTTAACCAAATTACACATCTGCCAATGGAAATGAAGGCAGTGAAATGAAAGGAGTAACAATATTTGAAGCAATATTACTAGTTATGTCAGCACGCCTGGAAATCAGACTTTCATGTGAAATAGGCAACATGCCTTGCTTACCTGATGTGTGATGGTACATGTCCGAATTCATACAGCCTGCAGGGCCTCCAAAACCTGTATATAATGTACTCAAGTTAATGGTGATGATTCTAAATTATGCATTAAGAATACAATGAAATTAAAACCAACAAAAGGCATTGTATTTAAGGAGAACCCCTTAATTGTCTATAATTAATATCCTACATGTTTCACCCCTCCTGGGCCATTATCAAGGAGGCAAGAGGCATGAAACAAGCACATTACTTATAGATGATTATGGAGTTCTCCCTAAATACAGTGTATCTTGTTTGTCTTAATTTCTGTGATTTAATATAGAAATACAGTTAATATGCAATGCTATAGCATAAAAATCAACAAGATGACAAATTCTGACAATATCTATATTTGCTATATCCAAAGACAGAGGCATCTGATTCCTCTGAACTGCTGATAATCAACCCCCCAGACACCAGTCACCCAAAGCAGGCCAGATCGTCAATGTTAATCTCGTTGTCCTTTGTGACGAATTTCAATTGAAAATACAATGACATAGTACAGATTATCGTACTGACTTTAGACATCCTGGCATTTTCAAGTACGCAGCAAAGTTATTTACCTTTACTTACACATACACCGGCATTCATCTTAGTGAGTTCATAGCATTCATTTATTATCACAAATCAGAACTGTGCAACTTCTGACCGAAAACACATTTTAAACAACACTAACATTCGACGAACTTCTAATCATAATTGGCACAACAGCTCATCTTCACATCCTAATCACCAGCGCCTGACCACATCGATCATCCGGTCGATCAAATAACGTAACAATTTTCCCGTCTCTCACAACCCTAAATCTGTTGACATTTGAACGTGAAATCACGGAGGCTCTGAAGCCTGCAACATGCATTCGATTGATTTATTGTTCACAGCTGTGTTAACCACGGAATAGCATATTCAGTCTCATCCATCCTTCGTACCACGGATGGTAACAGGTGCTGAAGAATCAGAGAGAATCTTACAGATAAGCCTCAATACGTGGTATTGATTACCGAAACTCCCAGAAGAGGCGCTGCCCCATGAGGTGGATAAAAAAGTGGATTTTGTGGTATTTTTTATAGTCTCCACGGGTCAGACCGTGTCGTAATTCAGTACATACTCCATGATAGAACACACCAGCTTTTTAAGGATCGTATTCAATGAATTACATCTGTATACCTTATTATTCTGGTTCTTGAAGTAAATTCTGAAATATATTTTGTGGCCAGATTGCCCTCTTTGATAATCAGCACACTGGTAATGAATTTAACCATTGACAATTGGGTACCACATCAACACATGGCTCCAGCACTTTTCGTATTCAATGTACCTCGTCTCAGAAGCAAATGTAACTCCCTACGCACAAATTAAAACTTATTAGTACTTACACTTTTGTTAATGGAAGAACAAAATTTGGCACATGACATGAGTGGCATGCACCATAGAAAAAAATAAAAAATGCCATTAATGTGCTGCAAAAAACGTTGGAAATTGATTATGCAAATGAAATACAAGGAGTTAAAACAGAATTTGTAAGGTTTCGTTTTTTCAAGGTGGTAATGATTTATATTATAGTGGGTTCCGATATACCCTAGTGTTGTCCGTGGGTATCAACACTTCAGAACAGTATTCTCCTCTCAAATGTCATCAACCTACCTACCAGACTACAATGTGCTGTCAACCCAGAGACCACAACACAGACATCTTGTTTCAAATAATTAAACTATTTGTTCGGGAAAATAAGTTTCAAAATAACTCACATACAGAGGAGGTATAACTTGTTCTATAGAGTCAGCAATCTCATGCATGTAGCATGACAGAATGTGATGTCCACAATAAATCATTCATTGTCCAGAAGTTTGGAACACCCAAACACAATACCTGAAGAGTAATAAGAATTATAAACTAAATCAGAACACCTCCTGGTGGTAAGTTACACATATTATTCAGGTGAGTCACATAATGTGTGTAATATTATGGTCCATTACCTGTTGCTGTGTACTAGCGGTCCTGCATCTCTTTTGTGTATGGTGGTAGGCAAGCAAACAGGGAAGCCATTCAGCAAGATACAGAAGATATCTAGTACACAGTTCATGTGCAGTCAAGCTAACAAGGGTACCATTTCTGATTTACGCAGTTAATATATTTGCACTGATACTAATCCATCTGGCAATGAAGAGTAATCCATCCATGGTATGTGCTGCCTTTCAGCCATGAATTCAACAACAGCTACATTTATGTTCCATACTGTACTCTGGTGTATCATGAACTTCAGGTCCTCACACGGGTGTGTATCAAGATTAGCCTCTTGGCATGTGATGCTGCATAGGTAGGCAAATGGGTGCAATTTCATAAAACCCACCTGTGAAAGAGTTTTAATACTAAATATGACTGTAATCTTAATTCTGATGTTACAAATTAACCGAGAACACTTCTCTACCACAGCCAGCTATTGTACACCTCAGTGCACTCAAATTCTACCAGACAGCATGGTCAGCATGATGTTATTAATACTGCTTTGTTTCCAGGGAAAAACTTATAAAACTGATACTTCTCTATGCTTCCTCCATGTATCCGTTTTGGAACCAATAACAAAATACCATTTTTTTTTAAATTCACGCTAATATTACAAGATTTACTCCATGAAAAATGCACACATGCACGCTCTTGTCAAAGAAAATTTCCTTTGTAAGTCGTCTGTTGATACAAACAAAATACAGTTTCAAGTAATGATAACTCTGAAAGAAAGGAAACCATTCATATGACAGTAAAAGGATCATACAACTTACACAGGCTGATGAAAAAATGGGGTGTTATGTTCTACATTAATCAGCACCAGAAAGTACCTGGGAATTAATGTGTCACATAAACACTCCCTCAAAATTGGGCATCATTCAAATGAAGGGTGGGGAGACCTGACTCAGATAATGTGAAATTGATGGGATGGGAGAGAGCACTTACAAGGATTAGAACCCACAGAAACAAATGTATAAAAAATACATTACGAATGTCCTCAGTGAGCGTTAACTATCAAAGGTCTCCTCACTGAAACGACATTCCATGAGCAGAAAAGTCTGGTGTTTGTATGAAAATGTGTGCTCTTATGCCGGTAAATGCTCTTTACAAACAACGTAAATCTACAATTACTCAAGGCCCAAAATATGCATACTGAAGAGCATAAAGTCAGAATCTGCTTCCACAACACAACACAATATATAAATGCAACGTTTCTTTACCTCTTTCCCTCCCAGTGAACCCAACTGAGCCAATGTAGCATATTCTGCAACAACTTAACAGATGCTTAAATGCTGTGGTCCAATGACATGTAATTCATATGTTAATGATGTAGTCATGCAAAATATCTGATTTTCAAGGACTTTCTGGTTCACATCTTGGACACAAGTCTCTCAGTTTATTAAATTTTTTTTGAAATGGGTGTGTTCTTACTTAGCGTCATGCAACAAGAATGAATTATTTTGCTGTGTAGTAGTAGTGTTCAATATTCCCCATGAGAAGCATTCTGAAATATCCAAGTACCTCTTGATAACTGAACATTACCTTACCTATGTTGCTCCTTCTCGAAATTTCACTCCAATTCACAACATTTTCACCCAAAAATTCCAGGCCAGCAATTCACGAAATTTAAAATTCCATGAACATCTTTGTATAAAAACCACAATATCCAAACTGTCACAAGTTGATGGTTTACCTTCTATAAATTCCGTTCTTACATGTCCCTTCACTTTCATCAGGTACTGACTTAAATTACGCACTGAGCAAACCTAACACTTTAGATGGCAATTCACAAACTACTTCCCCCCTGAAAGGACAGAAATTCATCTTACCATGTGTCTGGAACCTATTGCATACATTTTACATGCAAAAGACCAACATTATTTTTCTGAATTATCTTTAAGTAATAACACGGTCACTCAAAAACCTCTCAATATACGTTTTTAACCTTTGACCTATGCAACACATTTCATGTGAGTTATAAATCAGTTTGGGAACCACTGTCCTAGAGAGACAGAGAAAAAAATATTGGATGCTGAGGTGCCATACTGCTGATGGTTTATTCTTGTACTTAACCAGACACTTGTGATGCCGGGAGATGAGGAGGTATAGGTAGGCTTGGTAGAATTCATAAATTCCTGGCCTTCAAAAATGACAATGGGTATAAAACTCTGTATTTGTTTTTATTTGGCATTGAGTAACTAGTGCTTTGTACAGAGACAGCCTAAGCTTAATATATGACATACAGAAACAAAAGATGGTGTAAGGCTCAACCATTACAAATGGAGTTAAAATCAATGGGCAATGATCACACTTCATAAGATCTGCGGTTTTTTTTTCGGACCTACAGCCAAAGAAGCCAGAAGATGAACACTTCATTCTTAAAGAATAAATAAAATTCTACCAAGCCTAGGTACAAGGAGGTATGAGAAACCAGTGCCACATTACGGTACCAGTCAGACTTGTATATTCTCAACACACTGAAGCCTCAGCTGTACACTACACCAGTCTGTCCATCTGCCGCTTGGCGACACGTTGACCATGCACACAACATACATTCATTCTCACACACACTCACACAATCTTGCCTAGCAGTTGGAATCAGTAAAACAATTTGCATGCAAGCCCACGGCTTGTACCTCAAACCTCCCTTGTGGTTTCACTCACAGCAACAGTATATGTTACAAAGCATCCGAGCAAGGTCACTTTTAAAAATAACTTACAATAGCCTTATTATTTTCTATCAAAAAAGAGGAGAAAATAAGACATGATTAAAAGTTTGATTAAATTTGAGTTGCCGTTCCTTTTTCTCCCATTTCATTTCTCTGGACTGCTCTGGTTTCCAGATTCTTCAGTTATAATAAAAAGTGATCCTTCAGGAAATGAACATAATTACAACGGTACAAAAAAAAAACCGACACAAAAGTTGACTGTACACATGCGGTCAACGATGGAAGCAGAAAGCATCATCAGCGGGAGACAGAGAAAGAGAGTTGGAGAGAGAAGTGTTGAAATATTCACGGAATACTTCCACACACTAAGGGTCAGTTCGCTCGCTCGTACTTCTTCCTTCCGTGTATGTTCGCTAAAGCTTTACACTACGTATTTATAAGTTTCACTTTTATTATTAATTATAATGGTCTCCATATGACTTTTCCACACACGGGGAATAACAAAACAAACACGTCCCCACTTCCGCGAGCATTGTACAGAAGATGAAAAAACCAAAGTCACCGGACAGTAGGTGTTTTCCGCCACCTTTTATCCGATTGTTCCTTCTTCATTTGGTGATGTTAGGTCAGATGACGATGCACTGGTCAATAAACGCTGATCATTTAAATCATGGAGGCAAGGGGGGGAGGAGGTAACATTAATATATATACACGGGGGGGGGGACCCCCTCACCACCTTTGCAGTATGCCTCTGCCAGAAGCATCAGTCTTCTACTGCTGTCGGCAGCAACACTGCCGCTCTTTAACGAGGAACTTCATCAACACTGCACAATGGTTAAGTGAATGTCTCTCAATCCACAGCACAGCAAGACAATCTAGGTTCACTTAGGGAATTAAGCACCGATTGTGATCACCGTCTTTATATTATGTAGTCCAGGGCCACTGTTTTCTAAACTCAAAAGGGACTTATTATGTTTCCTGCTTTGAAATGAAACACTGATCAAAGTGGAAAGCAACACAGCAATGGTGACGCTTACTTCAGAAAATGGTGTATGTAAACTGTACCCTAGAGCGGCCTGCCAGAGGTCATACCACCAAATTTTAAGATGTATTTATTTTTTGGAGGTAATTTTTGGATGTGGGCTCTAGAAGAAGCTATGGGTTACATCTCCACATTCCAGTCTGCAAACCATGGAGCCAAGACCAACAAAATGCTGCATTATCATGTCACACTGGATAATCTCAAGATGGAGAAGAATCAAAACAAATCGTTCACAGTATTTTCAGCAATCAATCTGCCTTTCTTTGATACTGACAGGATGGTTCTGCATGGCCCTGAATTCCATCCCACAAACTGAACAATTATTCTTTCTTTGCTGCCATGTTAACAAGGGCTGCCTTTTGCAGGAGATGGAGTTACACTTGCTGCCAGGTTAGGCTGAGTACGTTCCACTAGAGGCCGCACGGGAAGCCAGGTTCTTTCTGATGGCCACATCGCTGCGTCGCCTCCTTGGTCACTAGGAAGAGCTCGATGCGTTCATGCCACTGAACATCCCAGTACTGAATGATGTCTGCTGCTGCTGCTGCTGTTGTTGTTGGATCTGCTGCTGCTGTTGCTGTTGTTGCTGCTGGTTGCTTGCCTGTCGACCATGCTTTGGCATAGGGGGCTGCAGGTACTCGTGCCTGGCCAGGGAGAACACATCAATCCGGTCTTCTTTGCGATATGCTAGGCAACTTCTTATGAAGCTCTGTGCAAAAGAATCCACATATACTTATGTATTTACTCAGTACTGGCTTCCAGAGGGCTAAACATGGAAGAATGAGATAGTGACACAGAACCGAACAATAACTACATTAAGTGGGTCTGAAATTGTTCCTACAGATACCTTTTATTCTGCACTGCCTCTGTTTACATCACACTATTTTCAAGTTTGAGTAGCATACTTCATTACTTCAAAACTACAGCAAAAAGTTGTCTCGGGTCACACCATGAAGGCATATATGTGGAGCAGAGGTATTGGCTCCACTAATTCTCAAGCTCAGCACTAGATGGAGGTGAGTGGTCAACTTCATGCACTAACTGCTTCACCCCTGGAATGAGCCCTGGTATCCACTGAATAAGAAAACAGGTGGGCCCCAGAGCTGGTACGGCCAGTTTTGGAGAAGAGAAAAATTTTGTGCCTACCAGGATTTGAATCCCGGACCATCCAGCCTGTAGCTAGTAGCTATACCAACTACCCTATCTCAGCTCCATGCTTCAAAAATACAGTAACCAAAACAAAATTCCAAGGACCACGAAGAAACATTACAGTCGTAACTGGACAGTACGGGCCATATCCAAAGTGTCATCCTTTATTACTGTAAACTATAAAATTAAAGGATCAGCAGCAGCTTTCCGTTAACAAGTTAAAGGCTACCTATGAGACAAAGAAATAGAAAAATGGGAGAGTTTATACATCCTACCATCACATAATGCATGCTACTTAAAGAACCTATAAAACATATCAACTTAAGACTTTTGTTTTGATTAAAGGAAACTTTCATAATAAACCAAGAAAGGAAAGAACCAATCAGGGACATAAATCCATTCTTGGACTTCTGGTAAATGAGAAGTTAAAAAAGAATGGGTTTCATATTGCAGGATGTGAGGCAAGTCTTTGGCTACATGCAGAACTGTCAACCACTACCTCAATTTTGGTTTGCTGGTTTTGTATTACCTTCCCTTATTACTACTGGTAATTCAGCATTCCTACAAGTATACTTCTCATGCACACATGAAGATTGCAGACAATTTTATCTCAGAGCTGAATCACATTACATTAATTACCCTGATCCATGCACTCCAGTCCCATCACTTAGTAACTTAATGGTATGGATCCCTACCATGAAAGTATAGTGTGTAGGGGAACCTCTAAACAATTTGCAGCCACTACCCTGTGCCAGTCCTAAATTCCTGCTGCATGATATTTAGCAATGCTACACTTTCTCATGCTTTGACTATAATGATAAACTAGGGAACTGGATTTCCATTTAGTTTTGTCTCAGCTTCCTACAGAGTTCCCAAAAAAGGTATTCAAAACAGCAATGGCAAAATAAAACTCCTGGTAATAAACAGCAGAACAGAACAAACCCCAAAAAACATACAAAATAATTGCAAGACCTGATATTTCACATGCATCAGAAATTTGAATAGCAGGATAACAGATATTATAACAAATGATAAGTTACTATTACAGAATTTCAAACTACAGAAATAAATTATTGGATCACAAAGGTATTATGAAAATCATATCCCAGAAATGGTTATGAATATCATCCCCCGGTAAAGAAGGAAGAAGACCGTACCTTTGCTTCATTACTGACTGTAGGCTTGTTGGCAAACTGCACCTCAGTAGCCTTGAGAATTGTGTTCTCCTCCAAGATGGTGGCTTGAGATTGGTTGTGTCCAAAAGGCTACAATGTCCAACCATACAATAAAAAAACATCAATCCAAGTACCAATACAGTGATTCTAAAAGAAGTATAAAAACAAATAGTGAACACTTTCATCTACATGGTGACAGAAATAAGACAACTCATTTCAGCCTATATACTTTGAACATACATTATCAAATAGACTCAAATTAAACAAAACTTGAAAAGCATGAAGGCCAAGGTCACCAAAGTCCTTCAGAAATCAATATTTCATCATGAAACTCTATGAGGTAGTCCACAGAACTAATTTGTTAGCTGACAAACATACCTTTTTGCCATACAAACACTGATAAAAAATAACTCCCACACTCCAGACGTCAACCTTGGATGAGATTTTTGGAGGGTTCTTTCCGACCACAAAACATTCTGGGGGAAGGTACCAGTAGGTGCCAGCTCCTTGCGAGGTCAAGTCCATTCCATGGTCAGGGTTATAGTTTTCCTCATCCATTACTTTACTCAGTCCAAAGTCTGTTATTTTTATTTCACCACAAACATTCCCTTCTGTTAGAAGGATGTTACCTGAAAAAATATATCACACATTCATCATTTATTGCTTGTTTGTTGAACATTTCTTTGTGCACTACACATATTACACAGAATTACACAACTGTCAATGCTGAACTGGAAGTTGTAGTGGCTTATTTTAGGATTCTACTCCTGTATGTCAGAAGGAATTCTGGTAATAACAAAAACCCTAAGACACTCCACATGGGTATCCAAACTTACAGACATACCAGGAAACCATCAACAAGAGACAGACCACAAATACCAGGTGCCACATATTTGTCTGAAAACTATTAATTACCTCAGTATGCAGCCAACAACATACCATATTGTAACCATTATCAGTGACTTATATGACAGGACAACACAAAGCACATACAAATTACTGATTATTTTAGTCACGACCTACTGGATTATACGTGGTGAAATACAGCCAGCAGCAACAACCCAGTAACTATATTTACCCACGTATAAGACAAGAAGGTTGTCCTACTTCATCATCTGAAAAATGGAAGGCTGCCTTACAATTACACACAAACTTAAATGCATTCTGTATGGGCAGCATCATGGTCTAAGTTAGGGGTTGGGAGTTTGTCAAATGTGCACATTTGTTTCATATTTGGATAAACACAGTCACAAGACAACACTGGAGTACAAGCAGGTCTCATTTTACACCATGGTTATATTCCTGAAAAATATCACACATTCCCATTTAAAATGCTGTTATTTCCTCGGGTTTAGACGATTGACAACCTCATCCTATATAGTGTATGAGAAGACCACTACTGGACATATGGACCTGTAGAGTATACACACACTGTATATACAGTACACATACATTTATATACAATTTAATTATTTATTTCTAATGCACTAAAAAGTAAGACTCACAGCTACAGTTTTTAGTACGGTTCATTCCGATTGGACTGTGGCAGTCTTGCTACATTAATACTCCCGTTTGTATCTTAGCATCTTCTGTAATTATATCCGCATTATCACAAATTGTATGTATGCTACCATAAGCTAATCTAACATTATCGCATACATCCACAGTTCACATCACATTTTTCAAATTGGCTTGTTACATCTAATTTCTGATTATCTTTCACTGATTTTTCACTTGGATTGCACTAGGTGACGTAAATTTACATTTGTCACACATTTTGGTAACAAAAGCCAATGCTGTTGAAGGGGAAACTTTATCAGCCTTGCGATTATATCACCAACATAATCCATACATGTGACTGATGGTGTAACAGTAACAACACTTTCTGCCAGATTCCAACACTTGACACTACAGGTGTGGCCAAGGATCGTCTATACCAAATCGCAATAAACTGAAAATTAACGTGTATTGTCTATGACATATCGCATTACAGCAAACATTATCGAGTAAATTCGAAAAGTGGTTTAAATTTTCAAGTTGCATTAAAGTGAAACTGTGAAAAAGAAATAGCGTAAAATGAGACCTGCCTGCCTTGTAGGGTATGTCCCAGAAAGACTGTAATCCACCAACAATTCTGTGAAAGCCTCACATCACACAGGAATGCTTATGTCGCCACATGCTACTTCACTTCCTATTCTGATAAAATCCGTGGCAAAGGAAGCTTACAACATAAAAATGGTTCTGGACACTGGCCACCACCCTGGGCTTATAGGAATGCTTTAAAGAGGGGAGGGGGGGAAAAACCACACTCCCCTGAAGACGATGCCCATCTGTCACCTAGTATCAAGTACTGCGTTTGTCCAGTTTTTATCATATATGCTACAGGGGTTCTTTACAAACAGTTAGCATGCAAGGATAAGTTTCATGAAAATTAGCTCAGTAACAGACACACTTTACTAAAGGGCATAAATGAATTTGTACATGCACTTCCCACATTTTCTGACAAAGTGATCCCCATGTAATAACAATGAGAAATTATAACATAAAAAAAAAAATCAGCGCAGTAGTAAGTCATACTTTACATACGTGTGTAAATGAAACTTATACATCTTTCATCAAACCTGGATAACAATCCATACAGATCTACATGTAATGCTACTCAGCAACTATGACTTCTGTAAAATAGCTCAGTGTAAGTCAAACTTTACTTAGGAGCATAAATAACGGCATAAATAAATTACTACTTGTGCCTCCCACATTTATTCTGCAGTTTAGGTCAGATCCAGTATAACAGGTATGAACATAATGATGCCAAGTACTTGTGGGTATCACAAAAATGGGCATACTGAAGGCAGAATTCTTTTTCTGGTTGTAAATGAAATTAGTTACTGTGTACTATTAGATTTTAAAAGTAAAGAATGCCCTGGTAAAGAGTGCATACTATGTCATAAAAAAATATTTGCCATCTTGTAATAAACAAAATGCTTTGAAAATTGGACTTGTTACCATCAGGATGCTCCTTCTGAAGAACCCAACAAAGCAAAAACCTTCTTACTTGGTGGAGGAACAATCCAATTTCCAAAACGCTGTGTTTGAGAAGAACCAGACAATGGATGAGCAATGTAGAAAAATACAGGTTTTATGTTTATGGTAATATGACTGCACTTACAAGATGCCTCTGTATGACGACCTTACCTGGTTTCAGGTCATAATGGATAACTGGAGGCTTTATCTCATTGAGATACTTCAATGCTGACACAACCTGCATCACAATAGACCTTGCTTCTCTCTCTGGAATAGTCTTGTGCTGCAAGGCAACCAACACTCAGGTCAGAAGGTGCTAACAGCAGAAAAAGTGAAGACAGGACACATTTCTTCAGGAAACTATAGCTGCTACTAATGCTTCTTGTAATTAATAAATTACAAAAACCACAGGCTTCCATCATCACAGTACTGACATAACAGGTTCAATACAAGTTGTCTGTGCTGACTAAACACAATGCTGTGAAGACATATGGGAGAACTGCATTATAGTGCTATGCATTCTTAACTTTAGCAATAAATGAAGTCAGTGATCACCTCACTCCCAAGGGAAATGCTACACTGTCACCAAAGCCTAAAATGCTAGTATGGCCCCACAACTGGTCAGGATGTTATCTGCCAGGAATGAAACCCATCAGCATCCCATTCACTCTACTACACTATCCCATCTCCCATCTATAAATCACATCCACATAAAATTCTACAAAGTCTAATTAAGGTACAGAAATCCTTGAACTGAAAATCTCCATCTTCAAATTCATTAACTTCCTGAAGTAATTCAGTTGTGTAAATGTACAATCAACTACAATCGGTACCAGGTCTCTCTCCCGGCAGTAAAGCAGCTGAGGGTGCAACACTGGCCACCAGATCCCCTTCTAATGTCAAGGTTAAAGAAAGAGAAGAGCTATAAGTCTACCTCCGTTCTGGGCCTTGATGGCCTGTTCTAGGGTACACTTCACCATTTACTTTACACATACCAATAGTGGTATCAACAAATGGACACAATTAGTTTGCATACAGTCATTACATACAACCGAGGGGCACTGGGGCAAAACAACCAAGAGACCCATGTTTATGCATGACACCATAAGCCATACACGTATGAGACACACACCCTTACCACTGACACTAGATACAGAAAAAGTCAGGAACTTGCTCAGAATGCTTTCATCTGAGAAATATGATGCCAGCATTTGTAAGACCAGGGGTAAGCAAATGTGGCTCACAGGCCGGAAGTAACAAAAAATGTAATCCAGCCCTTACAGAGCTTAGAGTATATTACATTATCAATATGGACTTCCCACAACCTTTAATTTTTCAATCACATCCTATGCATTATAATCACAGAAGTGCAGTGTCTAGGTTCATGCTGCACATCTTTTATCTACCCACAAGGTATGAGAATGGCAAGTGCTGCTCACTCTACACTTGGTCACACTAAAAAAAGTCAAAGTCATGTGTCCACATTAACCATTAAATTGTCACACAAGGTGTGACAAAGGTCACAAAAACAAGAAATCACTTCCTTAAAACAATGTCAGTTGTAAAAGAAAATAGAATTAAACCGTGAAGTTTTGTGCACACTACATGAAAGGTATGAGATTATCCATATTTTTGACATCACCTCATAATTAACCCAGATAACAGTACTATACTGAAACAATTTCAAGCACATTCATAACCTGCACAGCACCCATTAAAATCAATGTCTGCAAGCACGTAACTCAAGAACCAGTGAACACATCTTCTTCATGTACTTTCATACTAGGAACCGTCATAAGAAATCCTCAGCCATTTCTATTTTTGTGTACATCAGGATACTACAACAATGACTATATACAGTGACCTACATGGGTTTGTACATGCTTCAGTACATTGCGTTCCAATCCTAAACATTCACTCAGCATGTACAGTTTCTACCACACTCTGATCCCACAAATAATTGAGTAAAACAGGAAGTATGGCCCATGACAACTCTGAAGTATCCCCATGTAACTCAAAGATAAACATTTCTGTACCCTTGCATCAGAAAGAAGACTGCGCAAACTATCCAGCTGTCCCAGACAGCCAACAAAGTGAGAGCAATGTTTCAAGCAGCAACATTCAGAAATGAAACAAAATGACTAGTGCTCACCTGTTTGAGATAGAAGTCCAAGTCATGACCATCACAGTATTCCAGCACCGTACAGAATGAGTTGGCATCAATTTCAAATACATCATATAACTTGACCACACGAGGGTGGTCCAGGGCCTTGTGGATGTTGTATTCCCTTAGCGCATGTCTACAAACATAAAAATCTTAGTCACACAAACAAGCAAGGTGGTCCAAGGTGCTACCTCTTTGTCTGAATCCAGCAACACCATTATATTTGTTCTTAGTTACAGGAAAAGTATGTTACAGTGGAAGTTCATAACAACATGATAAATTGTTGTTACAGCTAATACTAATTGTAACTAAATTTTCATTGAACATAATCATATTCACAACCAAAAACCACATTTTCACAAATACCTCATCATAACTAGTAACAATGCAGGATTTTATAAAGAAATCAGAGCTACTGTGCAAGACTAAACGTGCAAGTATATCATGCTGCCAATCAGAAAACAATGAATAACCACCATATTGGGTTTCATACCAGTGGTACTTCCTGTGTGGTACACTGCAAACAAGGCAGAGCGAACTGACCTAAAGGCTGCATCATGCCTGTGCACCAATGAAAACACATGGGGACTGCAGGATGTTTCAACTATGAGTGTATTTAAATGAGAGTATTATCACCATAACCTGGTGAATCAGTCAGTTTAAAAACATTTAAATTTGACAATCTTGCAAAAGTAAGTGTTCATTAACATATATGCCACCCTGACAATGTATGGATACTGTATCACTGATACAGTAACTAGCACCAATATACTACATATTTCTACAAGACACAAGAGCTTCTTCAAAAGTGTAAGTGGGAACAGATGGATGAAATATACCTCTACATGCCTCTCCTCTCACAAAGTTCACTTACCCCCACATGTATGGAGTTGTTATGCTGTGCCAACCTCCCTATACTCCCTCCCACCTTTCCCCGACACACCCACGTACTCACTAGGGTGGATTTTCATGAGCTCTCCACCTCACAGCCGGAGCCAGGTGAGTGTAAGAGTCTTCCATTTACCAGACAATTAATGGATCCACAATTTATTTTCTTGGTGAAGATGGTACATAGTTAGGTCCCTATAATACACCACAGTGAAGACTCTATGACCGACAATTCAGATGACAGCGATTTTCCAATGGGGGAGGGACTGAGCGAGCTGGCTCAACAGGTGATGCTCCTGCCTCGCCTTCAGAAGATGCCCACTTAACATCTTGTCCACAACACTAGTTATGCTGAATGAGGTTTTTTGTGGTTTTCCTCAATCTCTCCCAACAATCACATGATAATATCCCCCATCGGTAGGCCAGCATCACTTCCTTTCATTCCTTTCCATTTCACTGCAGTCATTTTACTTCGGCTGCAATGCATTCCAAGGTACTAACAGCACTGTACAGTCATACATGCAGAAAACATATATTTTATATTGCCAATGTTTGTGTTTTACAGTATATTACAAACTTTCTATAAAGTCCTGGCCAAATTCCCATAAGAACTACATCAAATTTTTATGACTATGTTTTTTTCAACAGATTTCACATTTACTCAACTTCACACTTTTCCTAAATCCACACTTAATTTTTCCAGTCCTGACTACCAAAATTTACCAGGTTCTACTTGTCACAGTTTCATTCACAAAATTTTTATTTGAATCAAAAGATGCTGTAAAAATGCTCACTACTGTAACAAATAGATGTGTACACAGAGGGTAAGATGGTGTGCATTTATCTGTGCTAGTTAATAGCAAAAACAATGCACAGCTCACAACATCTCAGCAGTCCACCAGAACTATATTGATGTAGTTGAGACATCTACACAGATGGCAGGAGGCTTGATGGTGTGGACATATGACTTTAATTAAGGCAACATTCTTGCATAAATCTACAATTAGAAAGAGCCAGGAAGTAGTCACTTCAGGTTCACTATGTTCAAAATAGATAAAATTGTAATTTCCAGCATATTCAAATGCACCCTTACAGTTACTGCCATACTACATCACCTGCCCAGCAACATAATGACTATAACTCACTTGATGTAGTTGGCCTTCTTGTCCTCTTTCCAGTCTTTATTCAGTTGATGAACCTTGCACGCAACGTAGCGTTGCTCCTTCAAGTCAAAAGCCTGAAAGAAGACAAGTATATAAAATTACACTTGTGTACAAGATCAGAATAGCCTGAACCCTAGTCAATACAGGAAGAAAATTCTATTCTTTATTTTTGAATACTTCTCTTGGACTGTTACACAATGCAGGAGACACATGCTCCACTGAAACACCACGAACTATTTTGCCTAAACAACTTATTCTTCTGGGAGAGCAGGCTCTTTGAAAACATCTGTTAACTATCACCCATCAATATGACATCACATCACAGAAGACTGTCACCTTAGTGTATCCACACAATCATAATGTGGTGGTAAATTCAAAAAGTTGTTGGGATAGGGCTTCTGAGAGGAATATTATGGCACTGACAAATTTCTGATAATGGATTGGCAAGAAATAATTTAAAGATTTAAACAGACCCTTACTTTATGTACTTCACTGAAGCCACCTTTGCCCAGGAGCATGAGGAGGAGGTAGCGCTCATTGAGGACTGGGTGGTTATTGAAGCGGGACTGGTCTTCGTTGTGGATCCTCTTGAGCTCACGTATGTGCAGATTTCGTTCCCGCTCCAGCTTTTCCATTTCTAACTGCAGATCCGCATCCTCTTTCTTGAGTGCACTCTGTCGCAACTGCAGAACAAATAATTACTTAGATACAAGTAATTTATCCACATATCACTACTGAACAGGACATGATGAACAAAACAATTCTTAATTGCTTTACAGCATCTCTAGTTTTGGTATTCAAAGGCGCTACAAGCCACTACTGAGATCAAAACCTTTAAATCACAAACTTGGTATGCAAATTTTAGTGCATGGTTTATAAAAAAAGTATTATCTGAACAGAAAAAGATAAGTTATGAAATACATGGCATTTTGTGAGAAATAAAACACAGTATGTGTATACACACACACACACACACACATATATATATATATATATACACACACATACACATACACACAATGCCTTAAAAATGCACAAAATTTCCTTGTTGTCTAAATACATAAAATAACTTTCCAGTGGTGTTTTCTATGTGTGTTTGTGTACAAGAATGCAAGTTGTTGAAAGGTTAAGGTGATAATCAATTTACACTCCATACTGGCAATCAAAATGATAATCAGCAGAGAAGGTCAGCCACAGTTAACTGTGGAACCAAAGAATGATCACAAACAAGTACGCCATATTCACACAATGTGAAAAGCATATAGGAAAACATGCACTGGATTCAGCTGGTCTCCAACTCAAAGGCTCTGTATTCACAAATGAGGAAGGGCAGATATCCTTGCATGTATGTTTGTTGTTACTGTGTTCATTTGATGGCATGGAATTAGAACTGTTCATTACTCAACCATCATCACAACAACAACTCACGCTGCCAATCAAAACTATGCTGAATTCTGATTCCAGTACCAAGACAAAGCACACTTAACCCTGAGAAATGATTACTTCCCTATTAGGCACAGCACAAAACTTGTAATTCCTTTAAATACCAAGGTAGAAATGGACACTCAGATTTATTTTCAATCTACTTGCCCATGCCAGCACCTGTTAGGGACATTGTTGTCCTTTTTGGCCAGGAAGAGAAACATTTCAAACATTTAATCAGACATGGGCATTCCACTCAGCTGATAAAAGTCAAACAGTGAATATAATTTCACACAAACATTAATAACCAGGCGGGGAATTATCTCGCACACTACCATGAATAAAAACACTGGCTTATAAGCATGCCACCTAAGCTAAATAAACCACAGGCAACACTAATCACAACTAAAATAATAAACACAGTAAAAGCTAGTAAAACATAAAAATCCTGCCTGGTTCTGTAGCATAATCTTCATACAATAAATGTCTACAGATCTAATTCTCTCCTTCCACTACAACACTGCAGCTCCCTATTCTGATTTTTTCCATCATGCCTCTCCTCATTTCCATACTTTGTACCCCACAGGTCATGATAAAATAATAGAGTAAATTTGAAGCCACAAAAGCACACTGTTTCTTTTAATGTCTGATCAGATAATTATGTTTTTAGGATCTTGGTAATGTGTTGCCGACCTTGAGAATTTCATCAGCCTCATAGTACTCTTGCCACGAGAATCCTGGAATAGCATCGGGTTTCAGGAACGTGGCATCAGTGCCGTTGTGCAGGATGGCCGAACCCTGTCCTTGTTGCTGCTGTTGCTGTTGCTGCTGCTGCTGTTGCTGTTGCTGCTGTTGTGTGTTACTACGTTTTCGTGCTGTCTCACTATTTGATGGCCGCTTCTTTAGCAGCATTTTTTTCTGACGGTCAATTTCTTCCCGTTCCGCTGTAATTTCTTCCTGCCGCCTGTCAAATAATTGTGTATTACTTTCACAATATGATAGATAAGAGAACTGATGACAGTACAAAGACATGACAGACACAATGGGCTATATGTCCAATATGCCTCTGCTAAAAGCATTATATAAATGGCATGTTCAGTATATAGTATGTAAATTTTCATATTTTCTAGGTGGTCAGGGCTCAGAATGCATTCTTCTGGAATGTGACACTGTGCAGTCTTAAAGCTGGCTATCATTGTTTCAGAGGAGAATGCTGCCTCCATCAAGAGCCACAGCAACTGACCCACTCTTCACTTCAGCTCTGAAGATGGAGAAGCACGTTCACTTAAACCATTTGCTACTTCCAAAATCATACATTATCACAACTAGAAGAAAACATCTGGAAAATAAATAATATACATACCTTGCTAGCTCCTGAAATGCATAGCCATCAGTCCAATTCTCTTGGAAAGTTGCGCCTACTCTCTGCGTAACAAATTGGCCCAACCGTAACCTATTTTGCATGCACTTTTGCCGTGCTTCCTTCTTCTCAATGTTAGACTTCTCCTTGAGCAGTTTTTTGACCACATCAATACACTTGTTGATATGTGACTTGTGCTGCTCAATCACCTTCTGCTGGGCTGCCAACTGATGCCTCAGTTCCTCCGTCGTCTGCCATAATAAAACAAAGTGTCATGTCACTGTTACCACTGCTAATCAAATGCAAAAGTGTACCTGGAATATATCTGAAACTTTCCATATAGCAAGGCAGCATCAGAATCAAACAGGATGGCCCTCTGAGATACAGGTCAACTGGCAGTGAAGTGACCTGACAACCAGTATTCAATTCTGCACAGAAATGGAACTTTTCTTTGTCCCACCGCACAGGGTGGAAGTTGTAAGAGTACTGCTCTCTGTCATCTGGTGCCAGGTTTAAACACAATTGATATGCCCCTCCCTTATGCTGTCAACACAGGCAATGTTCTACTGGGCTAAATTATATCATAACCAAGATGATGGCACTCAGCAAAGGAGTCTCATTCCTTCTTTGCTTAATGCCGCAATATCCACTATGGAATCAGAAAACAAGCCATGATATTTACATGTTTTTAGTATTAATATAAACAAAAATTTTGGAAATAGCTTGCTTATGAAAATATAAGGAGCTGTGGTGAAGTGGCAGTAGGGATTTGATAAAACAGATACATAAAGGTAAAGTTCACCCTAGAACAGGCCATGAAGGTCCTGAGGGGGAGCAGAGGCATAGCTCTAATCTTTCTTTAAGGTTGGCACTAGATGGGGGATGGGAGTTTAAGGCCAGGCCCTCGCCTGTTTACCCCCCCCCCCCCACAGTAAAGTGAGCCGGTACCCACTATACAGGATGCTGGGTGGGCCCCAGGGGGCAGTCCACAGAGACGCAAAAAATCTCATCCCCACCGGGATTTGATCCCCCTACTGTCCAGCCCATGGCAAGTCACTAAACTGACTATGCTATCCTGGCCCAGGACAAACACACTCAACAGGAACAATTTTCACATACTTCTTATCAATACTGACTTTATCATGATTTTTTATATTCTCATTTCCAGACTACTCTTATGTGCCATTTTCACACTGCTGTGAACTGTCACACTTGCTGCTCCCAACAGCTAGCAGACACACTGCCTTTAAGTATGCATGAAACCATGGAGGTGGCCTGAACAATACTAAAGTGTCAGACACCGGCAATCACTGTCGCAGTGGTCCTCCATGGCAGTCAACATGTACACAAGGGACTTTCCGTGTTCATTTATTTATATATTTTGATTGGGCTTCATGCACGAAGCACATAATCCTTAAAAAACCTCTCAAAGTAGACAATTCCTACTCAAAATGTTTAGAAGTTTTACATGTAGTAATACTTAATTCCGAATTTACTCTAAAATGTCAGAAATGTGTTCTCCATTTCAGCTGTATACTGTGTAACCTTTCCCCACATTCCTGTAGATTAAAATTTATTTGTGCCATTTATTTTTCAATCACATATTTGTATATGCAATAAATGAAAAATGAGGAATGCAGCCATCATAAATTTAATCAACCAGTGCCTGTAAACAGTTTTGGAAACAACAGTATTTAATTTCTAATTTTTGCACACATAAAAATAATCGGTGACTTATGCATCAAGGCCACGTTTGGTGGGGGAATGGTTGTAATGGTTACATAAATCCAATCCACATCATTTCATCATATTCATGCATCTTAATTCACTGTCATCCTACCATTTGCACTCAGGTATTTGCTTCAGATTTTATGACTATAATTTTGTACTCCCTGTGCCTTGGCCTTGACAGTCACAGTATTTTATAGCAGTGTAATCTCTAGTTGATAAGCAAAGTACACTTGGCTACTTAATAAGCAACACTAATACTCACCCTATTTAGTTCATCTATTTTGTTGTTTCGGAGTTCCAGATCAGAAGATGCTTGTGTTTCGAATTCCTGTATCCTTTGACAAGTTAATTCCGTCTGGAAACAAAAAGGAAGGCAACCTTCTCACATCCACACTAGACAACATAACATGTGCATGCATGCATACATACACATATACACACATGTAACTAAAATAAATAACTACAGGATGCAGAGCCCTTCTTCAGAAACTAAATGTTTCTCAAGAAATTCCAAGCATTGTATGGAACTTGAGGGTTATCACCACATTCAAAGAAAGCCTGCCATTGCCAGATAAATCACATTCACAATCTCCCATCCTCTTTCTTGAAGATATATTTCAATTGCATGAGCTAGCCTAGGTTTGAAAAATGACCCATTTCCTTCAGATTTTCCCGCTGCAACACTGCAAACATTTATTGTTTCTCCCAAACATTCCATGTTCCTCCCACCTCAGCCCTGATTTCATCATCCTTATATTATTATGTAACAACAAATCATGATACTTCACATTATGCAACTTTCTCCAGTGTTTGCTCACAGTGGTCAGGACCAAAATGAGCATTCTTCTGTCACTAGACTGAGTGGGTAAAAATATTCACATCCTAAGACAAAACCATCACTGGCAGCGAAATGAGGCAGCAAGCTCAACACTATTTTATGTTTCAAGTATGGACAGTAATGTTTCCTATATGCTACCTATCCCGATTCTAACATCCCCTTCACTTGTACTTCCAAACAATGTCCATTTCCATCCATCTTGCTGCACTCCCTCTTAGGTCCAAATATTTACTCTCATCACCCTGTTCTCTGAAACACTTTCAATCAGTGTCCTTCCTGTAATACATAGGACCATGTTTCAAGTTTTAAATAAACTAAATTAACCTTTAGTGGCTGTGTATCTCATTCCTGCAACACCGTAAAGTGTACATTCGAGCTGCTGAGTGTACCATTTATTCAACACTACTAGTCAACCCTCAATTAAAATTTGGCTGACAGCCCTGCAAACCCAACAACAAAATCTCCATCTTCAGATGGTAAGGTTTAAAGATAGTGTTACAACAAATGGAATCAGAAATCATATGAAAGCACAAGAAATTAAGACAGCTAAAATACCACCAATGAGAAAACTCCCACCCTGGTAAACACAGTCACTTCCAAAAAGATCAGTGTTCCAGAAATACAATCTAAGACTAGCCACTATTCAAGTAACAGAGATAATGTGGGATAGCTCAGGCATTAAAATGACTAGGCTATGAACTGCATGACTGGGGTTCAAAATTCAAGCAGGGGTATGGTACTGTGGCCAGCCTGGCTCTGGGACCCATGCCACCTCCTCGCCTATGAACACTAAGCAGATGGCACGAAGCTAACCACTTACTTCTGTCCAGTGCTGCATGCTTATGGCAATAATTCCATTCCTCCATTTGGCAAACTCTCCTTTCTGTGCGATGTCACACACAGTCACAGCCATCCACTCTCAGTCATTCTCTACACTCAACCAGTCCATGATTGAATGCACATATTTCTGAAGACCCACTGATTATCTTTTTAAATACAGGATATTCTGGGTGTGTTTTACTTCATGACACTGCTGTTCCAAAATATTTTCAACTCTTTTTCATGTAATTCAGCTGTTGTTAGTAGTTGAGGAGGAAAAGAGAGAGAGAGAGGGGGGGGAGGTCCAGATGTACTTTTAGGATCTTTCAACTTGCATTTGAAAAACATAAGACAAATAACCTCACACACTCCCTTACAAAAAACCACGTATCCCCCAGTTCAGAACCAGTGCTTTAAGTGAAGAAAACTGAAAACTGGAAGATCAGGCTGGGAAAATAAACACTATAACTTGAAATGATTACAGGATATTCTATTGCACCTTCATTTTCAGGCTTATCTTTTTAAAATGAAAGCTTTTCCAAGTGACGGAATAGCCAGAATCCACCCAGAACCAAGTAATATATAAAATTAGAGAAGAAAAGCATTCAAACAACTGGAACAGGAATTACTGCTAGTTATAATGAGCAATAGCAAATAACAGAACACCAAGGTTATCATCTGATGAAAGTACAAATGGACTTACCTGTACTTGTTTGCTAATCATGGTTGGTAGCGGCCTGGGCGGATGCATGAGGTTTGGGAAGTCTGGTGGTGCAGACTGAACACCTGGCGTCTGAGGTGATGGCAGCAGTGTCTGCTGGGGTGAGGGAGGGTACTGCAATGACAAGGACAAAGTGTCTTAACAATGACTGGAAGCATAAAATCCACCCTAAAATATACAGAGTTTGCACATGGAAGAATACATGAATGATGAAATGGGAAAGGCCAAGGAAGGAAGACATCATGGCCTAACAGCACTACTGTGGCATCTGCCTCAAAGGATTGAGAAAAAACATGGAAACTTCACTCAGGACAGCAGATGACTCAAGTGAGATTTTAATTAGGCATCACCCAAAAACATTACAATACACCAACCTTTCACAACAAACAGTATGTTAAAAAATCTAGAAAAAATAATCAATTGTTTTAGCTTCTGACTCTTTCCTTCTTTTTCTATGAGGATATAAGGCTTTAATATAATATATTTATTTACTGCAATTGGGTTGTTACTTGGTGGCAGTGGTTATTTTACATGTAAACAAAACATGAAATTGGTTACTATTAGATTTAAGTCGGGAGGGCTACATGAGAAGCATGTAGTGGCAACTAGGAATCTTGGGAGCCATCTCAGCATTTGCTTATAGGCACAGGGAAACCAAGAAAAACCTGTGTTGAGATGGCCATAGTAAAACACAAGAATGTAAAGCCAATAGTTACATTAGCTTCTTTCACCATTGGGAAAGGGGAGGGGGTTGAAGGCAAGAGGTGAGAGGGACTGGTTTGCTGTTCCTCTGGTAAATCTGTTGTCTCTGTCTTCTAGTGAGCTGACTAACAGTGGTCTTGCCAGTTTGGCATGATGAGGAAAAACAACCAGGTTCTCCAAAATGCTGACAAACCAGTCCACTATAACATGGTGTCACAAACCAAAAACAGAAAGAAAACTAACAATAAATCACCATAGGACCCAGTAATTTCAGGTACACACAAAATTTCTAGGTCCTTCAGGATCTCACAGTTAATTAAGATCATGCTTCTGGGTGCTGGCACCAAGCAAAATGTAGGCCACGTGACTAGACATTTTGGAGATCCAGGTTCCAAAAATCAAGGCAAAGTCAATGGTCTCTACTGAAACTAAACAGCACAGATCCCTACAATCCTGGGAAATGCTCTGTTTGGTTGACTTGAGAAAGGTAAAGGAAAGCAAGATTGAAAAACAGGTCTGAAATGGGTCTAGCTCTCCCAGATTTGATCCATCCCCAGCTACGGCCACCCAAGGAAATGCTCAACTGAAATCCCCATCTTCACTTTAAACTTTTAAAACTTCTGTGCACATTTTTCACTGTTGCTGAACATCCCACTCATTCAGCCACTCCAAGAATGACATTACAGCAAATATGAGCAAAAGCCCTTCCTTATCAACATCCGATACATGACTAGCTACCAATACACACACACCTTCATATACGGTATTAACAAACCACTTACTTGTAAACTCCACAGATTCTCAAGAACTCGCCATTCCAATCACATTTATTTACACTTGTGCTGCATATTACTTCTAGAACCCCAGCCATAATTGTGTGCAATTAATTCCCAAAGTACAACATAACACATAAATTTAGAAGCACGCACGAAATATTATTTAAAACTTAAATATATAGAGCAAACTAGCCTGATGGCAACACATATTAATGCAGTGAACAGAATAAGGATTTGAAGATCACTAACCATGGCATACGCCTGAGGTGAAGGGCTCTTTGAGCCAGCAAGTCGAATGGGGCTGGTACCCGCATGTTTGGGGAAGTACTCGTTGATCTTCTTGTTGTCTCCCGTGCGAGCACCCTTTCCTCCAGCACCACCCACAGGCCCCGCCACCCCCCCTCCCCCATCATCTACCTTACGTTTGCGCTTCCTTTCTGAGGCTGTGCGGGAGAGCTTCTCAGGAGTGTTTGGGTCCACCTCTTTATCACTATGAGACGAACCTGCCAACATAAACACAGCATGTACAAGCAACAGTACATAAACCTGAATCATACTGTTGTTGTAACAGGTAAAGATAGATACATGTGTGCCCAATATCAGACATGCTACAAAGTATGTTATTGTAATGTTCTCCCGAAGGTCCACACATTTTTCAGTCAATAAAAGCTACAGTTTTCCCCATCCAGGGGTAACAGAGGTACAGCTTCATTCATTTTTAACCTCAGCATTAGATGGAGGTGACTGATTTTTAACTCAGTTCTTGATAAGTGTTAGAGATCAAGTTCACGCAATGGCTGATACACCCCCAGGGAAAAAGCTCCTGGTACACACTGGATACGAGAAGGCTGGGCCCCAGACCCAGCCTGTACAAGGTCGAGGAGAGAAAAATCTGTACTTTCTTTGGGAATCAAAATCTAACTGCTCAGACATACAGCTCTTAGCCTAGTCAATATTCACATTTCACGTGACTTTTACAAGCTCAATGATAATACGGAGATCCACTGCAGCATTACTACAAGTGGAGAATTGTAAACTGTGTGGAGGGATTAGAACATCCACTTTTGGAGCACTTCTTATCGTTCACCCTCAAGCGACTTGGGAAAACCAGTCACCTGGGCTTAGATTCAACCCTGTGCAATGCATAATAAGATGCAGAAGTGCTAGGCACTAGAGTGACATTTGGTATGAATAAAAAATACCATTCCATTGAAATTATTCAATATGCAGCTAAACCAACATTATGGACTGACAGTAATGCATGGACCAAAAGAACACATGAACAGTGTTAAGAACAGCTGAAACATGTTTCATGACATGAAGTGTAAAACAAGCAGAAAAAAAGAGATGAACAACAAGAAGACTCCACATAGTACTATAAAAGTAGGCTGAGTATGAGTAATATACTGACATTTGGTGGATACGACACGTACAGATATTTACAGAAATTAATGCAGAGAAAAGTACTGCGAAGGTGGAGGGATACATTCTCCAGGAAACAAGTTTATATAGAAAACAGCTATAACATAAATGATTAATGCTAATACTACTGCAAAACATTATAATTAAGGTAACAAATAATGTGATAACCCCCAGTTACATTTGACTGCTGATAATATAAAGCTGAAGACAATAATATTAGAAAAAATTATTCTTCCAACTAATCTACCCACTTGGCCCACAGCAACCCCCCCCCCCCTCCATTTCACAGTTTCTTAACACAATGCGTGCCAAGTATTTTGTGTATTTTTGTCCCAGGCCACCCACCATATTCAGACATACACCACTGTCACAATAGTATTATTTTGTCACAAATCCTACATTTTCTGGCCTTATGTCACACACCACATATTATTAACTCCATATTCAAGGTAAAAGACACTACACTGAAGGTGAAGGCAGTACATTCATCAAAATCACTGGTAAATATCCACCACACTACATGGCATCACTCCTTACAATATGGTGATCTCATGTAATGAGGAACTCCGTGACTTACAGTTCAGAGTTCATCTGGTATTGTCAGTTTAGAAGAAAATAGATTACTGTATCTTGGACACGTAGTTTGAATAGGAAAGACAAGCGTGTTGTTTTATGACATAACGTTGTTTGGCGGGTGGTCACCATTTGACAGGAACCTGCTGGGTACACTGCAATGGTAACTATCTGCCAAGCTATATGGCCATATAACCTGGACAACCATAAACTTATATCTTCATTGCTGTGAACACCCCAAATTAAAGGTGTATAATCTTGAAATTGCACTGTGAGTATTTTTATTTATAACAAACAAAATAAATGAAACACAACGAGTACAAACAATTTCTTAACATCTTCAAGCACAATGGTAACTATATGTAACACGTGATTATTAACCAGTTGGTCTTTGTAAAAGATGCAGTATTTGTTGCGAGACAAAATTTTTTAAATTATTACTTTTGATACATTCCACCATTTCATCACTCTCATCCACTGTCTGTCTATGGTCCCATATGGAAATCTTTTCAATTCATCTAGCTTCTTCATACCCAACTTCTCCCAACTATACTAAGAAAGTAACTTTAAAAAAAAGATTCATTAGAACAAGGAACATAAGACTGCCACATTCATGTAAGAAATGCAACAGAAAGCAACTGCTCTTGTGAGAGCGCATGTGATGGATGGCAGAGTGACAAAACGAGCCGCCATTAAGACATAGTCCAATTTAAGGTACAACACAACTCCTAAAACCCTAAACCATGACAACAACACTAATTTTATGCAGAACTAAGAAAAAAAATTTGAGCTACATATTTATAAAACGAAGCAGAACATTTGGCTATAATCCAAAGGTTTACAGGCTTAAAATTCCATATCAACAAGTATTTAACACCCAAAAATGGCAACCAGCAAGTCCGACTTTTTTTTTTTAAGTATTGTGTGGATGCAACATACATTGGACAGATCAACTGCTATCTGAATGGACTTCTGAATTGATACTCTGACAGAAAAAATAACCCATTATCAAACTGAAACACTTTAATATTTAAAAGGTAAAAAATACACTAATATAATCTAGCAAATAAATTCACCGCACTGGATTGGTTTTCTGGATTAGTGTAGATGAATGAAGATTTCCTGATGCTTCACCAAACATGTCAGTTGTCATATTCAGGGCAAATAAATGTGGAGGGGATCAGACAGCCCTTATACAGATTTAGAAGTCAGTAAACTATGCAAAGTTGCATTCTGATTTGTCAGTAGGCAAACCAAGGTGCCAGCGCACATGCGAGTTCACTGCAGTAGGTACGAGGTAATGCAAGTAACTTTGCTGCAAGTTTGGGGAATCACAAGGATGTGACAGAAATATCTGAGGGATGGGAGAAGCGTAAATGTGACTGACTTTGAAGGGGCATAAATTACATGTAACATCTATGCTTACCGGGGTGCTGATAAGTCCTGAGCCCGACCAGGAAGGAAATAAGCTTGGAAGCATGTCAGGGACGCGCGTAATTTCAACAACATCAAGACACAAGCTGTCAACAAATTTTTTTTTCCCTGCAAGGCAAGGCACCGATGGAAATTCACACCATTCTGACAGAAACATTAGCTTCCTTCCTTCCTGGTCGGGCTAAGGACTTATCAGCACCCCTGTACAATT
>Ga0123353_10000825_pt1 | contig 37709 bp, 23 predicted proteins | sample TergutLab28metaG_3_FD_92763 | JGI IMG/M metagenome (GOLD analysis project Ga0123353, IMG submission 92763) | Labiotermes labralis P3 segment gut microbial communities from Petit-Saut dam, French Guiana - Lab288 P3 | ecosystem: Host-associated > Arthropoda: Insects > Digestive system > Gut ... | reverse complement strand
TCAAACTAACGTCACGAGAAATGAAATCGTACTCGACTAAAATACACCGAACGCCACTTATCGAACGGTGGAGCATCCTGATACAAACGCCAAAACTGACATAACACTTTCCGGCGAAAACCATAGTGTGTGAAGGCGTAGGCGTATTTCAAAAATACAGTTGCTGCGCTAATATCAGAACAACAGATTTTCCAACTCGTTCACTAGTTCTTCAAACCGCTGCATAGCGGCTTCAATCGGGGCAGGACTTTCCATATCGACACCGGCGGTGCGCAGCAATTCAAGCGGTCTCGCCGATGAACCGCCGGAGAGGAATTGCAAATAATCCTGCACTGTCTTCGGAGGGTTATCACCCTCCGCTCGTTCGTTATCGCCATCTGTCTGCGATGCTGACTCCGAAATCTGTTTTGACAATGCCAATGCTGCCGAAAGACCGGTAGCGTATTTATACACATAAAAGTTGCGGTAAAAATGCGGCACCCGCAAACATTCCGCCGCCAGAATATCGTCCACTGCGAATTTCGGACCGAAATACTGTTTTAGCAAATCGTGATACATTCCCTGCAATGACTTCGCTGTCAGTGCTTCTTCTCTTTCTGCTGCGGCATGCGTCTTCTGTTCAAACTCTGCGAACATCGTTTGTCGAAACAAAGTATTCCGAATCGAATCAATCTGACGATTTACCAAGTAAGCCCGCATTTGTTTGTCTTGCGCTTCCTTCAAAAGATGCCGCGAAAGCAGGTCCTCGTTAGTGGTACTCGCAACTTCGGCAACGAAAGTAACATAGTCGTAATAGACAAAGGGCTGACTCCTTGCCGAGTAATACGAGTGCATAGAATGCCCGCCTTCGTGAGCAAGGGTGAACATTCCGTCAATCACGTTGTCTTTGTAATTCATTAGGATATACGGCTTTGCGGAAAATGAACCGTAACTGAATGCTCCGCTGCGCTTGCCTTGATTTTCATAGCGGTCACACCACCGCTGCGTTGTCAATCCCGCCCGAAGTGTTTCGGTATATTCTTTGCCGAGAATACTCACGGCATTGCAAATCGTATCAACTGCTTGTTCCCAAGTATAGTTCGTTTTGAGTTCGCTCAATATCGGAATATAAATATCGTACATGTGAATTGTATCGAGATTCATTTTTTTCCGCCGGATTTCATAATAACGATGCAGCACCGGCAGTGCTTTGTTGACAGCCGTTATAAGATTATCATAGACGGTTCTCGGCACTTCTTCGTAAAACAATGCTGCTTCTAATGCGCTTGGAAAATTGCGGACTTTGGCATAGAAAACATCTTTTTGAATCGAACCGGCGAGCAGGGCGGACAAGGAATTTTCGTGACTCTTGTATCCTTCGTAAAATTGTTCAAACGCTGTTCTGCGGACGTTTCTGTCCGGCGAGTTCATCAAGACAATGAAAGAGCCGGTGGAGAGCGGAACATCTTTGCCGGTATCATCTTTGACTGTTCCGAATTTCAAATCGGTATTGTTAAACAGGTTGAATGCTTTCGACGGTGTTCGGGAAATGTTCGACATCATCGCAAGGAGCCGTTCTTCGCTTCTCGAAAGCGTGTGCGGACGCTGCAAGGCAATTCGTCTCAACTTCATTCGATAAAGACGAAGACGTTCATCGCGGGTGATTTCGTTCCATTGCGTTTCGGACAGTGCAAGGATTTCCGGTTCGAAAAAACTTTTTGTCTCGCGGTATTTGAGCGAAAATGCTTCGGCGAGACCGGTTAATTCCTGCGCGGCAGGGTCAGCAAGATTTTCGGAAGAGCGCAGATAGGCGTAGACGAAAATTCTTTCGGCTTCTACTCCGACGGTGTCGGATAATTGCAGATAATCGAGAACGCTTCCGGCGGCGGTTAATTTTCCTTCAAAGGTTTTGAATTCCGGCAGTTTCGTTCTTAATTTTTCGAGGGCGGTTTTCCATTCATCATCATTTTTGAACAGCGATGACAAGTCCCACGTATGTTCGGCTTTGACTTCACCGCGCAGCGGCAAAGCAGACAGGGCGGGTTTATCGTTCATATTGTCCGTTGTTTCTTGGGCTGCAAGAAGTGCGGACATACCGTTGATTGTGAGACCGGTCAGCATAGTTGTTTTGAAAAAATCGCGCCGGGAGGAAGATGTTCGGGTCATGATTGGGTGTTGTTTCCGTAAAAGGTTAGTTATATTCTATCGCTGTAAGGCAAGGATTTTACATAATTTTCCATGAATTGCCAGTCGGGATTGCCGTTTTTATCAACGGGCAACCGAACGACGTGTTCACGAAAATCTTTTTGACGATACTGACGACCATAAGCGTAAAGATGCTTGTTCACAGAAACAATCGTTGCGAGGAACAACAGATTAAACCGATTTGCTCCGCTAAAAAGGGGGGCAAGAATCAATATATTGTCATCGCAAACAAACTCATATCCGCGATAAAAACAGTTGCAGAACATGTCTATCGTAAGGACATCACGATAGACCTTCATTTCTTCGTTAGCAATATGGGCTGCGATTCCTTCGTTGGCGAATCCGGCTGTTGCAAGAGGAATATCACCGTCGATTCGGTTTTCCTTTGTCAAGCGTGTGCCTCTTTCCATTGCAAACAGATGCGACAATTTGAATGATTTCCAACGTTCGACATTAAGAGGGGGAGTGTGAGTAGGTGTTTTTCCCGGTTTTATCAAATCAATCTTTGCCGACAGCACAAGATAGGACAGATTTTTTCTAACGGTCATTGAAAAATCTTCTTGCGACAACTTGGAATAATCCGTTTCCATGTACGCTTCGCAAAGCCATTCATCGTTCCAATTGACTTCTTTTTTTGCGGTAAATCCCTCTTTGATGTCCAGTTCACGGTAAAGTTCGAGCCACATATTCTTGATAGATTCCCATCGGCTGAATTTGTCAACACGACCGAGTTTTTTCACTTTGACGAAACCATCTTCCTTGAAATTACCGAAGAACGTGTTCTGTTTTGGGTTATGCGTTTTATGGGCTTCCCAAATCATAACACAAACGTTGGTGTTCACATTTTTGGAATAGAAAATTTCGTCCGGCATTGAAAAGACCGCCTTCAAGGTATGTCGTTTGAAAAGCCGTTCGCGGACTTCCTTAAATTTTGTTCCGATAGCACAAGACATCGGAACAACCGCGACACCTGTTCCTCCGACTGTTAAAATGTCAAGCAGTTGCTCGACAAATTCCAACTCGCAATGGTCTTCTTGCGAATAAGGAGGATTGATAAGTCCAATGTTAATGTTTTTTTCTTTCAGTTCCTCAACTATGTCAGGATTGAAACAGTTTCCAAAATAAATGTTTGATTTACCGTCGCCTCGAACAATCATATTAGCAACCGCAAGTGTAAAAATGTCGTCGTCCAATTCGACTCCATAGAGCGAACGTTGGCGGATACGCTCGATTTCCTTTACATTTGCTCCCTTGAACATATGTGACATTGCGGTTACGAGAAACGCTCCGCTGCCGCAGCAAATATCAACGACGGTACTGTTTTTGTCTAATCCCGACAATTCACACATAAATTCCGTCAAGTGTTGCGGAGTCAAAACGATGCCAAGTCCGCTGCCGTCTCCGCCGCTGTACTTGACGAATTCATGATAAAAAATGCCGAGGGCATCTGCCGTATTGTCGGCATAATCCATCATCGGTTTGACTTTTCGGTCAAGTTCCGAAATATACCAAAGTAATGAATTGTCATATCCAAGCGGAATGTCCTTGATTTCACTGTTGCGCCCAATCATCCTGAAATGGCTTTTTATATCCTCTTTTTTTCGTTTCAAATCGCTGTTGTCGAGAACGTTGTCAATGGCACGCAATAACTGATTCAATAAGGTGTTAAACGAATTTAATCCTGTGTAATCGCGGGCAAAGTCCTTATCATTCAGAGCAATAAGAATTCCTGCAATAAAAACGGGTTTCATTCTTTCTGGAACTTTTAAGACACGCAGTTTGTCGTGCATATTGAGTGCGAGTTCCTGAATTTCCACTATGGAGATTTTCTTTTGAATTGCTTCTCCGCTGACAAGCCGAAGATAATTTTCAGGACTGTACAGAACATCCTTTCCTCTTGGCAATTCGACTGGCAGCGGCTGTCCCTTTCGCCAGTCGAAGGTTGAAACCTTCCAACTATCCTTTTTAGTACCGGAAACAGCGACAGCGATAACATTGTAGTTCTCCTTCAGAAATTTAGCATAGTACAACACCCCATCGACAGCAAAGTTTTTCGGTTTGCTGCGTTTTTCGGATTCATGATTTCTGCCGGATTTTTTACATTCGATAACAATAATGGTGTCCGGCTTATTGTCAAAGGTAATGAGAAACTCCGGCTTTGCCTTTCCGGTACCAGTTGTTTGCATATCGGACAGTTCACAAAAGTCGGGTTTACCGCCCGCTTTTTTCAAAAGAGCATCCAACAGGGCAATACTTTCCACGCTGCCCTGCTCCAAAACAGTTACATGACCGTTTTTGCCGAGTTTAAGTCCCAACTCGGACAACACCAATTCTTCGGTCAATCTCTCGCCTGGCATTGTGTTATTATTCCGTTTATACTATCCTACTCGTTATCCAGAACCTCAACGGCGGCGAACTTTTTGCCTTCGAGCATCTCCAGCGAAGCACCGCCGCCCGTGCTGACGTGCGAAACCTTATCAGCGAAACCTAGCCGCTGAATCGCTTCCGCACTGTCGCCGCCGCCGATTATGCTAATCGAATTGCTTTCGGCAATCGCTTGCGCTACCGCCTTCGTACCGGCATCAAACGGCGGGATTTCACTCACGCCCATCGGACCGTTCCAAACAACCGTCTTCGCTTCTTTAACAATGCCGACATATTTCTTTGCCGTTTCGGGACCAATATCAAAACCTTGAAAACCGTCGGGAATCTCGCCCGCTTTCACGGTTATCTTGTTGCATGTTCCGCTGAATTCATCGCCGCAATGCGTATCAAGCGGCAGAATAAGTTTATCGCCGCCCTTTGCGAGGAGTTCTTTCGCCAAGTTGACTTTATCCGGTTCGGTCAATGAGCCGCCGACTTTTTCGCCCTTTGCCAGCGAGAACGTGTACGCCATTGCACCGCCGATTAAAACCATGTCTGTGATGTTCAAGAGGTTTTCAATCACATTGATTTTGTCCGAAACCTTTTTCCCGCCGATAATTGCGACAAATGGTCTTTGCGGATTTGCAAGCGCGTCACTCAAGTATTTGATTTCTTTCTCGACGAGGAATCCGCAAACCTTCGGCTTGCTTCCCATTGCCAGCGGAACGGCGTACATTGACGCATCGGTGCGGTGACAGGTTCCGAAGGCATCGTTGACATAAACATCAGCAAAGGCGGCAAGTTTAGCAGCGAAGGCGGCTTTCTCTTCGTCTTTTTTGCTTTCTTCGTCCGGTTGATAGCGCAGGTTTTCAAGAACGAGAACCTCGCCGGTTTTCAAAGCGGCAACTTTCGCTTGCGCATCTTGTCCGACGGTATCGGTTGCGAATATAACGGGCTGGTCGAGAAGTTCGGCAAGCCGAACTGCTGTCGGGTGCATTGTATATTTCGGGTCGGGCGTTCCTTTCGGACGACCGAGGTGGCTTGCCAGTATGACTTTTCCGCCGCGTTCTAAAACGGATTTGATAGTCGGCAGTGCCATGACAATTCGGCGGTCATCGGTAATTTTGCCGTTGTCATCGAGCGGTACGTTAAAATCCACGCGGATGAACACGGTTTTATTGTTGACATCAACTGAAGCAATAGTTTTCTTTGCCATCGGTGTTTTCTTTCTTGAAAAAGGGAAAAAGTTGTTGAACGGCATTATTTTATCGGAATGAAAAAAAAAATCAAGAGCGCGAGTCTGCGGCTGCGGTAAAACGTAATTTAATGGCGTGTATTTTGCATCTGTGACTTTAACAAAATCAAACGATAGGTTTCTATCTTCTTGCATAATGACATCGGAAACCTTCCGGCAACTTAATGTTCGGCATCCATAACGGCTGACCGTTCCACTTTTGGTCAACCTCGCCTTTCAGGCGGTACATTATCAACGATATGCCGTCAGTATAATCGTCGAACACTTTGCGGTCTGTCGGAGTTAACATTGTTCCCGTTCCTTTGCTGATTCTGTGTCCGCTGCTTACGAGCAATTTTGCTGTTTTAATGTGCTCTCTATACCGGAAAGTTTGAAATGGGCGCAAACAACAAGAAAATTTAATACCGCTTGCTTAAGCCGCGCATCATCTTCGGAATCAGGGTCGATAACCGAAGCCATTTCGTCATCGCTTGTTTCTATAATGCAATACGGTTCCGGTCGGGAAAAGAAAAAGTCCCCGCCGAGATAAGCACTGCCCGGCTTGAAGTAAATTACGAAAGACGGTTTGTAATCAGATTCTTCGGTTTGTAATAAAACTGCTTGCGGAGTTGCAGTAACTTGCAAGTAAATGCAAGACGCCCCTGCGGTTCGGATTGCGCTGATGTGTTCGTTGATAACGCTGATGTCATCCTGATTAATCCTCGTGTTGAGCGATGCTGCATCCGCCTCATCGTCAATTATCATCACGTTCTTATCTTTTAGGTATTCCGAATTCAAAAGCTCGTTCCGCCATTTCTTCAATATCTTGCTGTTCTTTTTTAGAACGATCACAACAGGTTTTCGTGTTGTCAAACGGCGGTTCAGATTAAAGCGGCGTGTGTCGGTTTCATTACAAACTTCCATTCCGCTCATCAATCCTAGCGAAGCCCGCTCAAACGTCTGCGTTTGTAACCGGTTATTATCGGTTGTCAAAATTACGAAAACGTCAAAACCTTCATCAGCGGCTTGGGCTACTATTCCAAACATTTGCCCCGTTTTACCGCTTTGCACTTCGCCGAGTAAAAGTCCGTTAATGCGGCTTTGGAAATTAAATGACGAAAGTACCTCCTGCAAAAATTTTGCTGCGGTTTCGCTAACCGTTTGCTTTACTTCAACATTGTTGATTGTGTTAAGATATGCTTCAAGGAAACTCATATGTCTCATTTTTCCGTGCTAAAGTCCAAATACCAGGTATCCGGTAAGTTTGTTTTTGTCATTGTAAAGTTGTCTCTACCGTAGTTTTCTAAAACACCCTCGTCGACCATTTCTCCGATTTGCAACTTCCGTTTTTGCTCCATTCGCCCTTTTAACCATCTGCCGATAATCTTCAGGTCGCCTGAAGACCGCAGGTTTTTATGGTAATCGCCGTTTGATTCACACTGAAACTTATAGCCGTCATCTGTAATTGCAGTGAATTCCCGTTTAGGATAGTCCCGTTTTCCTGTAATTTTTTTTGATACAATAATGTTGGCTTCATACCAATCACGGGGGCGTGCAATTCCGTTATTCATTCGAGGTCTTCCAAAATAACAATTCAGATGGCTTTTCATTTCCGGTTTTATCGGAATAACGAAAACGGTGTCCGTCAATGAACTCTGTATATCACATAACTTCTGTTCCGAAACTTGCTCTACGTCCAAGTAATCGGCGAATAAATTTTTCGGTTCAATAATTTTTTCAGCGGGCAGTTTTACCTTTTGTATCGGAACACTATATCTTTGCAAATCGGCAAGGAACTTTTCGATTTCGGCATTGACATTATCGCCGGTTATCAAGATATCCGTATCATAAACTTTATCCTGCGAATCTATTCTTGTTAGATTGCTTGAACCGACAACGGCTGAATAAGAGTTATCCTTCCCGAAGAAGGAATAAACTTTTCCATGATACTTGAAACGATTAGCGACAAAAACGTTACCGAGTTCCTTTTTTGACAATAAATCTCCAAACCTAGCCAGCGCATCATATTGGGCTGCGGGAAATCCTTCAAACCAACCCATCCCGACAATAAGATTTAACTCTTTGCTGTATCCTTTTTCGTAAATACCTAACAAATCGGCGATTGCGTCTTCCGAAACATAACCGCTTGCAATGTGGATACGTTCAGCACTCCCCAACAGCGTAAAAAACACTTCAGAAAAAGAACGGCAAACCGTTTTTAACGGCAGATAATTTGAGTTGAGTAATTCTATCACGTTGCTATTTCTATCTCTGAATTTTCTTCTTTAGTCCTTTGTAAATCGTATTCCAAACGTTTCCTAATTGATAATTTCTGTAATTCATTACGGAGTTTTTGCAAATCCGTTTTTTCATATTCCCCCGTAAAAAGCGGCATTAGCCGTTCTGCAACTAATCTAACGCCGTCCGGCGGAACAGCATTACCAACTTGACGGCGGACTTCTGTGACCGAACCCTCGAATTCAAAACTATCAGGGAACGATTGCAATCTTGCTCTTTCTCTGTTACACAGTGGGCGGGGTTCTTCGTAATGATAGCCCCATGTTCCGCCACCGCCTGCCGCAATAATCGTTTTTGACGGTTCATTCCGGTTCAGGCGGCGATAAACGTGACTAATCAAACCCTTGACGTAATACTCACTATCCGTAGGAACATCTGTAAAATTACCGCCTTCTGGTATCATTTCTAACATTTTTCGTGTTTTTTCCACAATACCAATTTCATTTCGATTAAACTTCGGTGCTTTCTGAAACATTTCCATTGCTTCAACGTCCCGCAATGCGTCCCCCGATGTTTTATACGCTACCCGTCCTGCTCCGTGTGTCGGGGCAGGGTGAGCGAATTCAAAACCCGTGTCAAGCCGGACACCGACAATCAAAACCCGCTCCCTAAACTGCGGAACACCGTAATCCGCAAAGTTGTAGAGTTGGATTTTCACCATATAACCATTGCCAGCGTTCTCGAAACCCTTTAAGATTTCCGCTATTGCACGTCCTTTATTTGCCGACAATAGTCCCTTAACATTTTCAGCAACAAACGTCAACGGCTTTTTCGCATCAATAAAGCGTAGGTAATGTTTGTAGAGGTTGCCTCTATCACCGTCCAGCCCCGGCTGTTTCCAAATCACCGAAAAATCCTGACAAGGGAAACCGCCCACGATTAAATCGCAATCGGGAACTTCTTTTAACTTTTTCCCCTTAATTTTTTCGATATCTTCCTGCGAAACGGCAGCTTCGGGAAAGTTTTTGCGAAATGTGTTAACCGCCCATTTATTGATGTCGTTAGCCCAAACTGTCCTATAACCGGCGGTATGAAACCCCCAGTCAAGACCTCCGCAACCGGAAAACAGCGACAAAATTTTAGGTTGGGCTACTTCTTTAGGCATCTTTTGTCCCGACAAATTCCTTGAATTTTTGTAAAACGGTTTCTAAATCTTTCAATTCACATTCCCAAACGGCGAAAACCCGCCATCCTGAATTTTCCAACGTTGTAATGTTTTTTCTATCCCGTGCAACGTTCCCTTTAATTTTTGCGTTCCAGTATTTTTTATGCGTTTTCGGTTTGTTTCCCCTCCGGCAGTTTTCATGTCCGTGCCAAAAACAGCCGTGAATGAAAACAATGATTTTGTGTTTTTTCATGACTAAATCCGGCTTTCCGGGAAGTGTTTTATCATAAAGCCGATAACGAAACCCTGCCCGATATATCAATTTACGGAATGCAATTTCAGGAGCGGTTTCCTTTGATCGGATACGGCTCATATTCCACGAGCGTTTTTCTTTCGTCAAATGGTCTGCCATTGTCCCCGCCAGTTTCCCTTTATTTCTAAACGTTTTCGACATTTTACACGAAATTGTATGCGTTTGCAATATCAAAACTTTTCGGCTTTCAATAAGCGGTCTCGAATATCGCCGTTAATAAATCCGCTGTTTATAGCAACAGGACAAAACAACTCTGCGCGTTATACCGCTTGTATCGTCTGCCGAAAAAAATCTTGCACAAAAAAACGAAAGATTTCCCGCACGATGCGGTTTTATAATCCATAATCCTCCGTCAAAAGCGTAATTGTTCTCAAAAGGAACAACATAGAAGGACAAGGAAATGTACAACTTCACAAAAATCATTACTGTTTGTTTTCCGCTATTGGCTTTCGTTCTTTTGATTGCATCGGCACAAACATTGCTGGCGCAAACAAAAGCACAGAAGACCAAGTCCGGCAATCCGCCCCGTTCCGCAGCAGCGGCAAAGAATTATGGAAAAACCGGCGGACAATATCACGGAAATGCCCCGCACGTTCATCAACCCATGCAGGAACCGCTGGCTTCGGCTGACTTCGGCTATCCCGACCCGCGATTTGTGCGTCCGCCGGAACGGATTTATACCGGTACGCCTCCCGCCATCGGTAATCAGGACAGATACAGCAAAATTCCCGAAATCGCAGTTCAACGCCGCATCGAAGCAGAACGTTATATGTGGGAAGTGTACGGCGCGAAACCCGTCAAAGCAGAAGATTGTCCGCTCTGCGTTGACAGCCCGCAAACGCCTTGCGGAAAATGCAAAATGTGTCAGGCAGGTTTTCCTTGCGAAAGAACGCTGTGTCGCCATTGTATTCAGCAGCGGAGTCAAAACATGTGCAATAACTGCGATTTAACCGCTGGTGACACCCCTTGCGGCACCTGCGATGCCTGCCGCGAACATCGCAGCGACCCTTGCGAACACGCAGACGATGGTCACGGTGTCAAAGGCGAATTCAATCCGTACAAGGAACCCCGCTTCTTGTCGGTAATTCCGAGACCGATTATGGATATGTACAACAACGGTGCGCGAAAGTTTCCGGTGTATTACAATCCGGCACCGTATTATCGTCCGCATTGGAATCCGGCTATATTCACGGGCTATGCACGTCCTTATTCATTCCGCTGGTCTTGTCCGCTTTGCTATAAGAATCCTTGTGATTGCAGCAAGCCGGGCTTTGCCGGTCAAGTGCCGTATGCATATTCCTGTAAGTTTTGCAACCGCAATCCTTGTGCTTGCGCACTTGATATCTGTAATGTGACGAAGGAATTGAATCCGAAGGGAATCGGCGGTTCGTTAAATGTTGACGAAAAGAGCCGCTCTTCTAATCCGCAGGACAACGAAGCGCGCAGAAAAGCGGCGGCAGAGGAAAGAGCAAGGCAGAGAGCCGCCTTGACAGATGCTGAAGATGAACCGGAGCAAACGCCGAAGAAAAAGTCGCCATTGCTTGACGAAATTGATGACGAGGATTTGACCCCGCTCAAGGACGCACCCAAGTGAAAATTACGGCATCGCCGGCATCAACCACTGTTGTATCGGTATATGTACTTGCCGGTACAACAGTTGCGTCTTTCAAAACCTTTTGGACATCGGCATCGGTCGTAATCGTCAACTTCATTGTTTTCTGACACTCCCGATTGACTATCACCAGAAACTGCCGATTGCCTTTTTCCAAGAGCGACACAACCGCACCGCCGTCTGTTTCCAGCGTCTTGATTTTTGGCGGCAGTTGTTCGAGCCGTTTCGTTCCCTGCGGTATCTGTTCGCCGGTGTGCCTCACGGAGATAACTTTTGAATCGAGAAACACGCCTGCAAGTGTTTGAATCTCGTCGTTGACTACCTTGATGCGGTCATATATTTCCGTGCGTTTTCCGTCCGCTGTCATTGGCGCGCCTTGAAATTCCATCCACTCTTTCTTCATACCCCAATAGGTAAAGTATTGCAAACTCTGCGCTCCGTACGCTAAGTTGCTGTACATTTGAAGTTTCAAATCACCGACAGTCGGTATCGGATAAGGGTCGCCCGGCGCAGAACCCGGATTCCTATGTGCATTGGAAAGCGCGAACGCCCAAAACGGCATACCTGCCTTCTGCGATGCGGCAGCAATTATCTCAAGATTTTCATACCACTGCACTTTAATCGAGTTGACTCCGTCTTTCTGCGTAATGGGGTAATGGTCGAAAGAAAGATACGGCACCGGCACTTCCTTCAGAAAAAGAGCAACGTATTCTGCATACGGATTTTTTCCTTCTTTTTTCATTGATTCTAATACTTCCTTATCGAAGAATCGTTCGACGCACAAGTCATTCGGATAGAGATTGATATAACTTCCGTGTTTGGAGTCGACCGCTTGGACTTTCTTAATCCATTCGCTCAATCCGGCGAAGTCCGCAATAGACGGTTCGTCCCGCAAATGGTAGCCGGCAAGAGCCGGATGGTTCATCAGCCGCTTTACTGTTTTTTCCGGTTCGTTTTTTAATTCAGGGCAGAACGGCAGGACTTTAACACCGGCTTGTTGTGCTGCGTCCAATGCTTTTTCAACTTCGGCAATGTTGGGGTAGAACGTGAAGTTGACGTTGATTCCCGCATATTTCAATTCCTTGAACCGTTCAACGGTTGATTGATTAGCGGGTATTCCGACCCAGGCGTGAATCGGCATTTCACCGTCAGATGTTAGTTGTTCCTGTGCGGGCAGATTCAAACAGAATACTGCCGCAAGAAGAAACGTCAATAATGCAGTTCTCATGAAATTTTCCTTTCGTTAGTTGATAGCATCAATTATTGCTCAAATGTTTTTGTATCCGAGAATTCTATTGTAATGCTTTTTGCTTCATTTGGAATAGTCAACTTGAACGGCGTTTTCTTAATATCGCTCCAGTCCGGCGAAATGCCGCTCTGTTTCTGCTGCTCCGCTCTTTCTTTTTCAACTTTTGCCTGATATTCGGCTTCCTTTGCAGAGTCCGTTGCGTCTTCCGGTCTCAATTCCGGTACGGTTGACTTCATCTGATTTTTTATCAGCACTTTGTATGTACCGGGCGGAACACCTTCCCGTGAAAAGGCATTGATTATCGTTTGCGGTTTCGCAGTACCGGCAGTATTCGTTATTGCGCTGACAAGATACGGTTCCGGCGGTTCAGCAATCAGCGAGACCGCCGCTTCGTGAACCGGCTGCCCGCTGTTCTGCAATGTAATGGTTACCGAAGTGAGTTTTGCCGGAAAGCCCGGCGGCACTGCTTGTCCGCCGCCGCAGCCGGAAAAAGACAGTAGACAAGGAAAGAAGACGGCTGACAGCAGACGGCAGACGACAGAAAGTTTCATAATAGTTAATAGTGAATAGTGGTTAGTAAACAGTAAATAGTAAATAGTGGACCTGTTCGGAAACTCCAAAACGGTCATTCCCGTGAAAACGGGAATCTAGACGTAAAAGGTTATACCTGTTCCTCTGAATTCCTACCTACGCAGAAATGTCGATTCCCGAACAACTCTAGTAAATAGTGGATAGTGGTCAGTGAATAGTAAATAATCGCTTGCGTAACTATTCACTATTAACTATTCACTATAACGTTACGCTTTCTTTTCCGATTGCACTGCCAATTGCTCCCCAAACACCCCAGAGCGAAGCACCGCTTGTTGACGCTTGAGTCGGTATTGCTGTCGTGTAATCGCTTCCGGTGTTAATCGTTTCCGAAACGAAACGCACACTGCCGTCACCCAGCGCAGCATTTACGCCGCCGCTGTGATTGCTTGAGGGTGAATTCAAGGATTTTCCGCCGCTTCCCCAGTTGCTGCCGCTCAAACAAGCCGCCGCATTCGGGGCAAGAATTGTTTGAAGAGTACAAACTGCCGCCTTTCCTTCTGTCCAGATTGAACCGAAAGCATTTCGTGACCCGGAATAAGTTCCTTGTGCCAGCGTGATGCAGTCATTTCGGGTTGTAAAATTGCCATAGACATTTCCCCTTTTCGGATTTTTGGGGTCCCAGTCGTTGCCCGGAGCAGTCCGGTTCGGACCTGCAACTCCCAGCCGCTCCGAAAAACAAAGTGTATTTGAGAGTCCGTCTTCTATTGCCGAAAAATTCTTCCACGACATTCTCAAATCAAAAAAGCCGCGGCGGCAAGGAACCGCGCCAGGTATGTTAGCAGAGGTATTTGGAGCCCAGCCCCACTGGTCTGTTCCCGAAGTTCCTATTGTAGGAGCAATATCACCGGTCATAGGTCCGTAATTATGCCGACTGGTGTTGTTTATTACACCGCTAATGGTGGGACCGCCCCAGTCGGTGCAGGGCGGTTCATTGCCGCCGGAAGGACACATTAGCCACGCAAAGTTCTTGTTCCTGATTTCAAGCGGAAATGAAGAATCGGTTCCCCCTTGCGTACTGCAACTAGGTTCATTCGCCATTGCATCGAGGGTTACCTGTGCTTCAATGAAAGAACATGCCTTCGTCAGCACACTGAAAGTCCACTGTCCGCGATTTGCAGGGTCGAGAACCGCTTTGTGGATAGCCGACATACAGGTCGGCAACGCGTTATTCACATCGTGGTAATTGTGAACCGCCAATGACAGTTGCTTAAGATTATTGGTACACTGCATTCTTCTTGCGGCTTCACGGGCTGCCTGCACTGCGGGTAAAAGTAATGCGATTAGAACGCCGATAATGGCGATAACTACGAGTAGTTCTACGAGCGTAAACGCTCTCTTAGCGTCATTTACCGGCGGGCGTATGCCCGCCGCTCGTATTATTTCGTTTCCCCCCCTCAAATTACCTACTTTTATCCCTTCTGTGGTTACGGAAACAATCGAACAAACGAACATCATAAGGTTCTGCATTTGAAAACTCCTAACAAAAAGTTTAACCCAGCCGTTATAAGCGGCGGTTTTAGGAAAAAATAAACGATAAACTACCGTACAACACGAGCATTGTCCTTTATCTTCGGAAAAATTACAAGAGGGAAATCGCAAAAACGAAAAATTTCACAAAAAATTTCTCCTCTTGCATTTCCGTTTTGTCTCTGTTAGAATATCCGCTGTTGTTTTAATTTCGCAACTTGGAGAATAGCAATGGCACAACATAACAATGCAGCGGCACCGCAGTTTGTTTTTTTTACGAACAATTCGGGTGCGGTAGTCGTCAACCTCAATGAACTTGTTTTCGTGAAAAACGTGAAGAACGGAAGTGCGCTGCATTTCCGGGATGCAAGCGAACTGCTTGTCACCGAGACCGCAGAAGATGTTCAGGAGATTTTACATCGTATTTTCGGTGACCGACCTGAATTCAAGGCAAACGACAATACGGGCAATCCTCGTCCGCCGCGTGAAATTGCTCCGCCTCGGGATATTGACCCGCGAAGCGGCGATTCACGGGGAGAGGAACACTACGAAAGTCCCCGTGAACATCGCGGCGGAGGAAGAGGCAGAAGATTCCGCAAAAACGATGCCTTCAGCGATGACGGCTACGGCGATGACTTTTAATCATCGTCCGAGCAAACTCAATACATACTGCGGCAGTTGATTCGCTATACCCAGCGAATTTATGCCTGCCTGCACCAGAATTTGCGCCCGCGTCAAGTTTGCCGTCTCCTCCGCAAAGTCGGCATCACGGATTTGGCTTTCCGCTTCCGTCAACGCTTGCAGTGTGTCATTCAACACGTTAATGTTAGTATCAAACGTCGCCTTTTGAATCGTTCCCAGCCGACCGCGAACCTGCGTTATCGATAAAATCGACTCCTGAACGATGCGGAACGCCTTGTTAGTATCATTCGTCAACGAAGCATCTTGTCCGCTGCGCAACTGATACAACTTGCCGCTTGCGCCGCCGAGTTGCGCCGTGTTGACACTTTGTATTCCCAGCGTGATTTGCTGATTGGAAACAACATCGGGACCTATCTGATAAGTTGCGCCGCCGCCGTTGATAGTGAAAGTCGAGGAATAATTCGGGTCAGTCCCGGAATCTTCGCTCAATGTAAAGTCCAGCGACAGAATAGAAGTGTTCAGCGAAGCGTTCAAGCCGCGCCCGACTGCCTTCACACCGTTAACCAAAGCGAGTACATCCTGTCCGTAGGTTTTCTCAACGGTCTTTCCTTTGGAATCCTGCACCGTGAAAGATGTCGTTCCGCCGGTTGGAGCATAAGCCCGCACATCGACGAATTTATCACTTCCATATTCCTGTGATTTGAATATCAGGAAGTAATCGCTGGCATCGGCACCCTGTATAAGTTTCGCGCCGTTCAGATTGCCCGGCGGTATTGCTCCGCCCGTTGTGAGCAGCGTATTGTCATCGAGATTGATAAGTCCGGTGCCGTCACCGAGTTGATTGACACTGAAATAATTTCGGGTGCGGACATCATTTTCAATTAACTGCTCAATGTCGCTTGCGGTAGTCGCTCCGAACTTAACATAAATCGTTATCTCTTTAGTTATCGGGTCCATTACCAGCCGCATGCCGTTCTCGGTACCGCTGACCGGCGTTATCAGGTTTCCGCAGTCATCACGTTTCAAGCCGTTGTATTCTTCGCCATCGCAGGGATTATCGGAAGAACCCGCTACGACATTATCCGCATAACGCCCCGTCAGCGAATCATCGTTGATATACCTAATAGTATAACCGTCCCAATCGGGTCCGAGTTGACGTGCAATCAGTTGATACGAGGAATTGATGCCCCGCTGCGAAGTCATTGTACCGGTCGAATACTTTGCAACGTAATTCTGCTGTTCGGCATTATCGTTCCAGCCGACAAACTGAATGTCGTTGACGATAATTTCATTACAGTCGCCGAGTGAAACGGTGGGCTTGAGTATTCCGTATCCGTAAGGGTCATCGCATGCATCCCACTGCGCACCTTGCGGACGAACAATACTGACGCTGATGTTTTCCACGTATGCGGGGTCTTGCGCATTCCACCAATTCTGCAAATCCTTCGCAGTGGTTTGAACCAATCCGTACTGGTCGGTTACAAGATGCACCGTTATAACCGCTTTTTGAATCAAACCGCCTTGAGAAACGATAGGTCCGTCTTTGACGAAGTTAATCTGCCTGCTGTCGGTGGTTTCAACAGTATTGTACGCCTTTGCCGTGAACAATCTTCCGACAACGGGGTCGTTGTTGATGAGACGGACAATATCATCTTGAGTCGGCGGGATATATGGAACACCGTCAATCTCGTCAGCGAGCCAGACGGTAACGGTTCCGCCTTTGTGTCCGCCGGTCGTTCCGGTGTTGGCGATTTCAGTCAGCCGACCGGTTGACAAACCGATGGTGTCGAATGTTCCGAGTCCGGTGTTGTTAATATCTTCTGCGAAAGAAAGTTCCGCAGTAAAACCTAGTTTGGCATTGTTAATCGCTGCTATTACATCATTCGCAGTTATGCTTCCAACTTTTGTGCTGTCTATCGCAATCTGCAAACTGTTGGTCTTGGAATCAAACTTAACAACGATGCCGTCCTGAATTCCGTCCTCGATGTCCGCCATAGTGTCATCGAGCCGCATCTGAATGGCAACGTTATTATACATGTCGCCGCGTTCAGTTGCTTTGATGTAAAATCCCGTGTTCGCAACCGGTGTTGACGATGTGGCATCCCGAAAGACGGCGTGCGCTTCCGCTTGAGACACGCCGGGGTCATATTCCACCCAGCCGTCTGCGCGGTCAGGTGAGATTACTGCCAGTACATCTTCGTTAATCCGTTTGAAGACAAATTGAACGTCGTCGTAATCGCCGCCTTTTTTGACAGCGGTTATTGTCAAACTTGCGCCGCCTTCCTGCGCTGTTAAAACGGCTTGCGACAATCCTTCGGATGCCGGTACAGTTGTCCGGTCTATCCAGAGTTGGCTGTTGCCCGGTTCAGCAACGAATCGAATGCTCGGCGAGTCCTTTTCGCCAAGGAATTGCAAACCGGTACCTTCGTTTGGATTGCCGTAATAAGCAACTTCTTCAAAAACCTTGACGGCTTGTAGTCCGTTATTGTTCGGGGCAAGCCGCGCCATAACAACGGGCTTGTCCGGTATCAAGTCGTAATACTTGCCGTCGGCATTTTCAACGGCGAGTTCGGCAATCATTTCGGGACACATCATCGTTCCCCAATACGCCGAATTGTTTAACACGGTGATAAGTTCCGCCGCAGTTGTTATAACATCGCCGCCGGTGACACCGCCTTTAAATGCTTTCGTGAAAGCGGTCACTGCCTTCACATTGCCGGGGATATTATCATATAAATAGATACTGCCCGTTCCGTCGTTGTCCACGGTATTAGTAACGGTGAACAAACCGGCAGCACGTTCACTGCCCTTTGAAGCATTATTGTCCAGGTCGAAGAGAGCAGCAATATCATTCGCTGTGATAGGCTGTCCTGCCATCGGATGTCCGGCAGGAAATCTCGAAATACCATCGGGACCTGTCGGCGGCGGCAGATAGATAAACAGTGTTCCTGCTTCACCGCCGCTGTTGTGGGTGTTGCCGCTTGCAGCAACGGTATCAACAGCCGCTGCCCCATTAAGAACAATACTCGAAGCAGGAACAGATGATTTCAACTCGAAAGCACCGGTTACCATTCCTCCGTCTTTTTCGTGCCGTTCTATCCGCAATGCGTCTTGTACATCTTGCAGTGTTGCCGTACCGGTATCATCAAAGTAGATAGTTAATTTTTTACCATTCTCTTTAACATTACCGTATATGTCTTTTTCTTCAGTATAAACGGCGGACGCTTTGCGTCCGTTCAGTTCCGTTGAACCGGCTGCTTTTTTCACAAACTCTATTTCGACATTATTATACGCAGAACTTCCTTCACGCGATTGAATCGAAAAATAGTCGCCGCTGCCGGCAATAATACTGCTGGTTAGGTCACCGATGCTTCCTCCCAATCCGTTTACATCGCCGAAAAGCGAAACGGAACTGGTTGCATTATCATTATACTTTGCGTAAGGATAATTCGCTGAACCGGCCGGGTTTTTGTTCGGGTCTGCGAAACTTGCGTCGGTTCTTTGGGCATCAACATAATGAATATTGGCATTGTTGTACTGCGAGCCGGGAATGTTCGCTTCAAACCGCAGCGCGCTGTTATCATGCAGCGGTGAGACCGGCTTACCGGTGACCGGGTCTCTAATCCACGAGTTATCAACCGCATCGGCAGTTGACTTTTTGTATTCTTCCGTCTGAAGATAGACGGTGATTTTGCCCGGTGAACCCGCGCTGATTCCTTCTTCGTATTTGACTTGAACGCCTTTGGACGAACCCGCCACATACTTGATTTCAATGTTGCCGGCATTAACACCGGGCTGACCGGCTTGAATTATCATGTCGTTGTCGGGACCCAATCCGCTCACGTAGAGCATGCCGTACATTGCGTCTGAACCGACTTCGGCAATAACACCGGTGGAATTGGAAGTGGCGTTGACAACCCGGGCAATTTCCGCAACGGTTGCGCCCCGTTGAAACGATTCCTGCCAGTAGCCGTAATTTCCGCCCCATTGCAGAACCATTTCTTCGGCAATAGCGGGATTCCTGTAATACAACTCCGCCTTACTGGCGGGTTGTTGAATGTTAATGGTAACGTCAATCGGACTTTTATCGGCACCGAAGGTAACCTGATGAACGGATAAATCCCGCAAGTCGTTTCTGTTCACGCCGGTTTTATCGAAGTCCAGTGAGCCGTCGAGGAGTTTTTGCCCCATGAACGTTGTCATAGCGGCAATTCTGTCGATGGCATCGAGAGAAGCGTCAACCTGCAACTGGTTGGCGGCTATCATCTCGGCACTCATTGCGCCGGTGTTTGCGGCTTCGGTGATGAGACCGCGAATGTCGTTGAGCAGATTTGTTACCTCGTTCAGGGCGGAGTCCGCCGTGGCAATCATCATATTGGCGCGTTCAGTATTCTTGATTGCCATTTTGATGCCGGTGATGTCGGAACGCAGAACTTCGCTGGCGATTAAGCCGGCGGGGTCATCTTTACCGCTGTTAATACGCAATCCAGTGCTTAACCGCTGCAGCGAGGTCTGCAGCGTCGCCATGTTCTGGTGCAGTTGCGCACGCGCTATCATGGATGGAACATTCGTATAAATCTTCGTCACTTTTCGTCTCCTTACGTTTTTGACGAACAACGGGAATAGTCCGGTGTTTCAGTTATTGTTAATCGAAACAATCGTACCGCAAATTTTAGTAAAATCGGTGATTTTAGTAGTAGCAATCGTACCGAGCCGTCCCGTTGTATGTATTGCGGGAATGGGGAAAAATGGGTGGAATGGGAAGAGAGGCGGCAGACAGCAGATTGCAGATTGCAGTCGGAAGAATTCGCTGCCGTCTGCCGTCTGCAATCTGCCGTCTCTCTAATTTTTTTCTTAATTTTAACTTGCGGAATGCCGAAAAATGAAATAGGGTGTCTTGCCTGCGTTGCAGACGCATAGCGTAGACCGCCTGTTTTGCCAATTCCGAATGCCAAAATTCCGAAAAATTACAAGGAAGTACGGTCGCCATGAAAAAGAGCATTACTTCATCAAGGAAGAAGTCATCTACAAAAGCAAAATTCGCCGCCGGTGTACTGGCTATCATACTCGGTATGTTTCCCGCGATGGGACATAACGCTTATGCGCAAACGCCGCTAACTATAACCCCTGACGATGTCAGCACGTCCGTTCCCGGTTATACCAGCGAGTCTGGGCTCGTTATCAAAGAAGGCGTGATTAACGGCGACTTCGTGTACCAAGATGCATTCGGCGGCAAAGCACATCTCGAATTAGGAGCGTTGTACAACAAGGGCGGTATCTATGTCGTTTCCGATCTCGATGCCGGTATTACTAATAAACTCGTTTTCGATAATGCCTACGAAGAGCGGGACGGCGGTGCGATTTCGGTTATCGGTGTCAGTAACTTGTTCACCTTTTCCGGTGCTCCTCCTTCGTGGGAAAGTTGGACCACCACAGGCACCGGAACTTTTGGGTTCACGAACAATGTAACCGAACAGCGCGGCGGCGCGATTTTCAACGGGCGCGCAACAATAAATCTCTCTGTTCTCTTCTTCGACAACAACTCCTCGCTTAGCGTTGAAGGAGCGGGCGGCGGCGGTGCCTTATACAACGATAGAGGCAATGTCAATATCCAGTTGGTTGATTTTACCGGAAACGCGGCACAGCAATTCGGCGGGGCTATCTATACCTACGGCGGAAAAGTAAATATCGATGCTCTCAAAAACGATTGGTCTTCGGACTCAAATCGTTTCCCGCCTAATAAAAATGGTATGCCGCCGGCAAATTTTTTCCCGGGAAGAAATCCCGCAAGCAACCTGTTCGAGGGTAATATTGCCAATAAAGACGGAGGAGCAATTTACAACAACACCGGAATAATAACGATTGACGCTTCCGCTATTAACGGTATTCAAACAAGCAGCGGACATTTTCAGTCAAGCAGGAGCCCTCAGTGGAGTCCGCCGATTATTTACAGCAGAAGCGGAATCAACACTTCAATTAACATTTTTCGGAATAATGTTGCCTTCACCGGTTCCGGCGGTGCGATTTACAACAACGATGGAACATTGAATTTTATCGTTCTTTCCACTCCTAACGCTGCCAATAATACTCTCACGATTATCTCCAATACTACGGGTAACATGCAGCGTTCCCGTGCTGGAGCACCTCATAAAACGGATGCTACTGCCGGTTATTTTCTGAACAACACTGCAAAGCAAGTCGGCGGCGCGATTTACACCAACGAAACGCTTGAGTTGCTGGCAACGGCTAGTCCTGCCTCGGCAACCGCTACCGCTATCGCTGAATCCAGCGCGAATCAAACTCGTCCGGTATCAGAGGTGAATACGAACACTATCGCACATGCCAAAGGGGGTGTTTTTGTAGGCAATAAGGCAGAAACTGCCGGCGGTGCTATCTACTTAGATAAAAACATTTCAGGTGAAAGCAGTTCAATGGTATTTTCGGCGGATGCCCAAGGTGCCGTGTCTGTTGCCACTGCTACCTCCACGTCTACGCACGGTACCGGCAGTATCGGTACATCTTTCGCGCTTGCCGACTCGCTTGCAGAAGCAATCGCCAATGCCGGTATTTTCAAAGGAAACGCCGCAGGTGTTGACAACGGTACCGGTAATTATAACGGTCAGGGCGGCGCAATTTACCTTAACGGCGGGAACATGACCTTTAATGCTGTTGCTGATTCCGCATCGGCTATTGCCAATGCCAACCCGACTGCAAACAGAAGCGGCACCGGTATTGCTTTTGCCAACGCAAATGCCACAGCACTAGCAATTTCCAAAGCAATCGGCAGTGAATTTGAGGACAACAGAGCCGACAGAGGCGGTGCCGTTTACAACGAACAAGGAACGCTGACCTTCACTGCCGCCATTACCGCTGATGCCGACAGCAATCTTAATGTCTACTCTTGGGCTAACCCTACGCCAACTAATAATACCAGTGGTGCTACTTTTTCTAACGATAATTTCTATTTCAACTTGGGGACGGCTTATGGTTATGACCCCTCGCAAATGCCTCCTGACGGCGACATAGGGTACCCGTACATTTACCCGCAGTTTGGCGACCCCAGCAGTTTACGCTCCTTCGAATATGGTTCCCGCTCTTATGCCGAATCAACGGCATACGGCAGCGTCTTTACGGACAACAAATCAACTGACAGCGGCGGTGCGATTTACAACAACGAGGGAACACTTCGGTTCATCACCACTTCTCCCATTGCAGCGGCAGCACAAGCAACGGGAAAAGCAGGGCAAGTCGGCAATACAAATATTATTCCTTGGCCTGACCCGGAAAAAACGCCCTTGGACATTTACATTTCCAAAGAAGCACTTGCAGAGATTTTTATACAGGACTGGGTTAGTACGGGACTGGGTTCGTATCGATACGGTTATGCCATAGCGCAGGCGGATGTTGCCGCTGCTTTATTTGAAGGCAATGTCGCCGGTAAACACGGCGGCGCTATCTACACAACCGGCGGCGGAAACATGGAAGTCGTAGGAACTACCCGCTTCCGCAATAACACGGCTGGAATGGTGTACAGTGACCACACAGTTTCGGGCAGCCAAACGTTTTCCAACTGGTTTTCCGGTTCGGGCTTATCCCCTGACACCCGTTTTAGCATTGAGTTTGCAAGTAATACCGCACTTGCTGAAGCGATAACGCTGACTGACCCGTTAACAATTCCCGGAACGGCAAGATACGGTTCTACCGGCTACCTTACAGGGCTTGGTATGACGCTTCCTGCCGGAACCCAAATACCCGGCGGACCGCCGCTGCTTGTTGACACCTGGTTCCCTGCCGGCAATGTGCTGCCAGCCGGAACTGTGCTTCCAGCCGGAACTGTGCTTCCCGGTCCCAGAACGCTTACGGATGGTCCCAACGTCATCGAGGTTCCCGGAACTGTGCTTAGCAACCGGAACCGCGACCAAATTGTGCAACTTAATGATACCGTGCTGTCAAGTGGTACTCACATAATAGCGTATAGATATGTCGGCGGCGGACTCGGCGGTGCCATATTCAACGACGAGCAGCCGATGACCTTCATGGCGACGACTAGTGACTTCGCTGGTAAGCTTTTTAGCACGGGTTTTAGTACGTTCACAAACAATATCGCCGAAAAGGGCGGTGCCATTTACAATAGTGACAATGGAGTACTGTCATTTTGGAATAATGCGATATTAATATACGACGAAGACGGCAATGTCATTGGAGGAGAACCTCCGAAGGACGAGGACGGAAACCCAATACCGGTGCGCAACCCTTATCTTTACGGCGGTGTTTTCGGCGGGGGCACGGGCTTAGGCAACCTGGCTGCTTTCGGCGGTGCACTTTACAACACGGAAACCGGTACAATTAATCTTGCGAATGTCAGATTCACACATAACCTTGCAACATCGACTATTGACGGCAGAACAGTGCCCAACAGCGGAAAGGGCGGTGCCGTTTATAATGAAGGCGGTATAGTCAATATCTACGGCGGTCTTTTCACATCGAATACTGCTGACCACGGCGGTGCTATCTATCATACCAACCCCAACAATGTTGACACTGCTGCCCTGCTTATCGATAGTGCCGGTTTTCGGACGATAGACCAATACGGCAGAGAACACAAGGGAATGGTGTTCGAGAGCAACCGCGCACTTATCGCTCCCGGAGTAGGCGGATTCGGCGGTGCTATCTACAACGACGACATAGTCGGGCTGCTTACCCTGACAGACATTGAGTTTGTAGAAAACCAAGCGGCAGAAGGCGGTGCCATCTGGAATGCCGGTAATGTTATAATGGCGGATGCCGATTTTATTAGCAACAACGTCGGTACTATCGGCAAAAAAGGCGGTGCTGTATTTAATACCGCTGCCCGGGGTGCCGGAGACATGACCTTCGACCACGTTTTGTTTGACGCAAACATCGTCAGCGAAACCGACGGTCTCGGCGGTGCTGTCTACAACGACAAGGGTATACTGATTTTTACCGATGAGAACGGCAGAAACCTATTCACCAGCAATATCGCTTCTCAAGGCGGTGCTATTTACAACGATAATGGAATAGTGGATATAACCGGCGGCGACTTCGGTGATACACTCGGCGGACATGCCAAGAGCAACTATGCTGACCGCGGCGGTGCTATCTTCACTCAAGGCGGAGAACTGACGCTAACCGACACGAATTTCAAAGGCAACCGCGCTATGAAAGCCGGTGACCTGCCCGGAGATGCCGGCGGTGCCATTTACAGTGCCGGTACACTTATTAACGTCAATGTTGTGGATGTTGATACCGTTATAGGTGTTACCGTGAACACTGCCGGAAACAAAAACGCCGATGACAGCGTCTTCTTCACAGGAGCGGGCAACCAATTTAATGTCGATGTTGCAGATGAACGCACCCTGACACAGCGCGGCGGTATGTTCAGCGATGCTAATACCGAAGTGGAACTTTCCAAAACCGGCGCAGGAACATGGCGGCTTGTTGGAACAAGTAAGTTCGGCAATGCGGCTGCGCCTACGCCCATTCTCACACCCGGTATCGTAAATTTCACTTTCACGGAAGGTACACTTGCTCTTGGGTCGGAAAATAGTGCAGTCGGTGCTATCTTGAATCTCGGAAACGACGGCAGATTTATTGCCGCTGATGACGGTGTAGACGGAAGCCGCCATATCGATGCCGGGACCTTGGATTTCGTCTTCACAAACAATGTTGCAAGTGTTTATGCCGCTAACAAGGCGACTATCGTTGCCAAAGATTTTTCCATAGAAGCCGTAACGCAAATCACTGCTAAAACGTTTGACTTCGCGGTCGGCAGCGTGTTAAACTTCGAGGAAATAACCAAAAACGCAACTCCGCAGGGAGATGTGCATCCATATTTCGATGGTCCGTTCCTTGACCTGAAAGTATCCACTGGTGATGGCGAAATAATCGTTGTCGGAAGTGATTTCTACGCCAACAAACCGACCGACCCAAACTTCGACTTCAATCGAGGGGACTACCTTATTCTTATGGAAGTGGATAAGGGCAAATTCGGTATCCCAACCGGCGACCTGTATATTGCCGGAGTAAAACAGCGGGATTCATCAGAACGCGGGTTTATAGATGGCGTGACCGGAAACAGCGAAATCTTCGGACTTGGACTCATGGACGGCGAGGCGGGTCCTGACTCAATGGTAGTGCTTTCGATGTGGGATTCCATGGCTAATGCCGGTCCGGATAATCCTCTTCAATGGACAGGAAAAGATATCGGCAATCCGCTGCTTTGGGATAGTGTAGTGCCGGGCGACCCGCCCTTAGCGGGAACACCGAATTGGTTCGGCAAAGTCGGCGGACGCGGCGTTTATACTTTCTTGAACGGCGATACCGTGCTGTTCAGCGATACTTACATAGACGAGAACGGCGTTTCACAAATTGTCACTAACAAAGCCGACATTTACTTTACCATTCCGGTGCGGGTCGGCGATATGACGGTAGACGGCAGCGGTTATGTGTTTGACTTCACACAAGCGGGCGGCGGTACTATCCTTGAAGCAAAAGCGGATGCCAAAACGGGAGCAGTCGGCAGAATTGATTTCGGTACAGCGGGAATTCATGTTGATTACAACTCGCCGGTAACGATTTCGGCAGACGACAAAGTTCTCCTTGGCGCAGGCGGAGCGGTTTATTTCGATAATCTTCTTGCCAAAGGCGCGGGCGGCGGCGACAACCCGATTGTCGTATTTAACGGAGCGGCAGGCGTAGAGTTCTTCAGCGATGTCTATCTGGGCAATACGCTGGCGAATCTGCTGCCGTCCCCATACGTACTTGCCGAAATTACTTGCGATGCCGGAAACATCAACATTGTGAATCCCGGTACACTTTGGGAATCCGACGGCTTCGGCGGTTATGTACAAGTGGCGGCTCCCGTACGCAGAACCGTTTCTGTCGGTATGATGACCGGTCTTTCGTACAAGAGTATTGACGACGGCGGCGACAACCTGTTGAAACTCGTGCAGGCAAAGGATGACGCTTCGGCTATCCTGACTTGGGTAGGCGGAACACTCGGCAATGTAAATACTTGGGACAAAGTCGAAGGTATTCATGCCCCGAATCCTACGCCGAACTGGACGGGATATGTCGATGAACTCATCGTCAACACGTTCATGGACAGGGACACCGTTCTTTTCATTGAAGATGCCGGCGACAGAATCGTCAAGAGCAGAAACGTTAGAATCGCAGAACCGGTCACGGTCGGTAATATGCTAGTTGACAACATTGCCAATCCTAACCAGCGTTATACTTTCGATTTGGGCTTGGGCGGACACATCATTGACGCACAGGTGAACCCGGATACCGGTGCTTTAGGCAACATCAATTTCGCTGAGTCAACACTTTTGATTAGCAAACACAACACGCAAATTACTGCGGCGGGAAGCATCAACTTCGGTCAAGGCAGTATGTGGTCGTTTGACTTGAGCGATAGAAACGTCACCGTGCCGTTCCTGGAACTCTCCGCCGGAACAATAACGGTGGACAGAAGCAACGTTAGATTCGACCCTGCTGACGTATTTAGCGGAGACAAGATTTTCCTTGCCTCGGCTGACAAAGACAACACGTTCAATAACATGGGGCAGTTGTATTTAGGCAACGATGACACCCCGTATATTCCGGTGCGGTCACGGACTATCGAAATGATGTACGGTCTCTTCACCGATAACATCGACAAGGAATTATATCTCGTAGCGGAAAACGGCGGCGGAAACACCGAAGTTGTTTGGACGGGTGCTGACCCGAAAGATGACGGCGATGGTCCAAAACGCTGGTGGGTTTCCAGCGATGAACACGCTAACTGGTACGGCAAACTCGGCGACAACGGCTCCATCGTAATTTACGCCTTCATGGATGGCGATGCCGTCTATTTCGGCGACAACGACAGGAAAACCGGCGGCAATGTACTTACTGCCGCAGAGAAAAACGTTTACGTTGACCCGAATGGCGTAGTAGTCAGTAACGAAAAAGCGACCGGCACACCGGATTTAGCGATGAACGTTGCCGGCGCGGGCTACACCTTCCACTTTACTTTTACGGAAGACAGTCCCGTTGCAATTTTTGCCGAAGACGGAAACATCAACCTTGGCAACGCAACGCTGAATGTTTACGGCTTTGAAAAATACGAACCGCCGGTGTATAACGAACCGGAGGTTTCCAGCACGCTCATTGAAGCGGCAAACGGTATCATCACGGGCTTCAATCCGAATGTTACGATTGACGGTTCTAACGGCGTTGATTATCTTACGGTATATGCGAAACTCGTTGACGAAAACGGAGTCCAAGTTACCGATAACGGCAAACAAGTCGTGGTTGGAACTTTCCTCTCATGGTACAGCACGAAGACAGGCAAACCGGCGCACGGCGACTTCACGGTTGACAACTCGTTCACGCTCGGCATGGTGCTTGAGGATATTACTCCCGGAAGCCGTCCCGACGTTTGGGCTAACAGGCGGGCTGACTGGAACGGCACTACGCTGACCAAAATGGGTGCCGGTATCCTGACTTTAACAGCCGACAACACCTACACCGGTTTAACTTGGGTCAAAGAGGGAACGCTGCAAATCGGCGACGGCAGAAGGACCGGTGCCGTTGCGGGCGACATTAGAATTGAAAACGGTGCCTTAGCCGCGTTTAATCGTTCCAATACCATTACATATAACGGCGAAATCACGGGCGGCGCAGGCGCAAATGCTGCACAAATCGGTGTCGGTAAATTGATATTGACAGGCAACTCGTCAAACTTCGGCGGCACCTTTACGCAAGCCAACGGCATTGTCCATTTAGAGAGTACTGCGAAACTCGGCGGTAATTTCATTCAAGGTACTGGTACGACATTGACTTCCGATAACGGCGCAGAATTGAAGAACGCAATCTTCGGAGGCATCGTTGACCCGACCGGTACATTGAATGTACTTGGTACGGCAGCGTTTATCGGTGCGCATGTTGACCTCAACCTGTTGTCAAACGACCGCATTGTCGCCATCGGCAATGTTTCTTTCACGAATACCGTGATACACATTGACAACACCGGATTCGTAAGTAATGTTCCGCAACTGCTCATCAGTTCCAACGGCATAATGACAGACCCGGGAAATATCTACGACTTAGTTGATAAAAATGTTCGCGGCGGCGGTTACTATGATAACAATGCTTTATGGTACACTGCTCTCGGCGGCGGAGAAAACATCACGTGGAACGGTTCGGGTTCTGTTGATGAATGGAACACTGATACGGCAAACAGGAATTGGCTTCACGGCGGTATCGGAAACACATTCTTCATGACCGGCGATACCGTTACTTTCAGCAACAACCCCAATGCCGCAAAGGGCGTTGTAGTTCAAGACGGCGGCGTTGACGTTGCAAAAATGACTGTTGAAGATGCTTATGCGTTCTCCGGCGGACAGATTCGTGTGTCAGGCGAGGTTCTCGTAACCAAAGACGGCGTTTTGGGATTGGATGTCGCAGGCAGAGACAAGCGGGACGACGCGGCTCTAAAAGCCGACACCGTTAAGTTTAATGCCGGCGGCGCAGTGGACCTTGCTATCAGCGGCTACGACCCGTATCAGGATAGTCCGTATTACGTACCGATGAACCGTCAATGGGCTATTGCAACTGAAAACGGAATTATCATCGATGATGTCAATAAACGTCTGAACGTTACCATCAACAAGCAGTCGCAACTGGACTTCCTTAATGCCGCCGCTGTACTTGAAAACAATAACAAAGATGTCGTTATTGAAACCCAACTAACTTGGGACAGCAAGCAGAAGGATACTGCGCATGGCGACTTCACCGTTAAAAAGGATACCTTCAAAGATGGTTTCACACTCGGTGCGGTGCTTAGTAACAACGCCCCGAACAATACGTACAACAAGGCAATCGATAAGAGCGGCACTCTGTGGGACGGCACTGCGCTGACCAAGTACGGAGACGGTACGCTGTATCTCAATGCTAATAACACGTACACCGGCTTGACAAGGGTTGCAGAGGGAACACTCGGCGGTCACGGTTCTGTTGCCGGAAAAATGAAAGTCGAAAAAGGTGCGGCGTTCTCGCCCGGCGACAAAGTCAATCCTTTCGGCACATTTGTCGTCGGAGGCGACGTCTTCTTTGAAGCCGGTTCGACATATCAATATGATGTCAACAACAGCGGACAAGGCGACCTCCTCGTTGCGGCTGGCGGAAAAGTCACCATCGAAAAGGGTGCTGAATTGGTAGTAGAAGGCACCGGCGAATTCGGAAAGTACTATCAAGTTATTGATGCCGGCGCAACACAGTTGAAACCGCAGCCGCTGTTCACGCTTGTCGGAAACAACCGCTTCGGTCAGTTTATCGGCAACTACAACGGCGACTACGGCTACTGGCTCAAGTGGAGAGGTCTATCGGAGATTCTCGACGGTTATGGTTCGCCAAATGCCGTTAACGCAGCAAAAGCAGTGGATGTAATTGATTCGCTCGGTCAGAGCGGCCGGCTCGGCAATCTCTACGATGTTCTTGATTCCTTGAGCGGAGACCCGAAGATGTTAGCGGATGCTTTTGCGCAACTGCACGGCGAGGTATATGCGTCGAACAAGGAAGCCGCCGCACAACTGCATCGCAGTTTCCTGAAACTGCTGCCCTCTTGCCGGGACTTCGTTTACCCCGGCAGCCGGTCAAGACAGTGTAATATTTGGGCTACCGTCACCGGCGATTGGCAGGGACGCAGCAGCATCAAACAATACAGCGGATACAGTTTATCAACGATAGGAACTGCCATCGGAATCGACCAAATGATAATGCCGGGAAACTTAATCGGAATATCCTTTGGGTATGACAACGCTAATCAGAACTTCAAAACCCTGAATTCCACTTCAGAAATCGATGCATGGAGAATTATACTCCACAATAGTATGTGCAAAGGCGGTTACTTTGTCGACTCCTACGCGGGATACTCGAAAAACTCGTATGACATTAACCGCGGTATCTGTATAAATAACGGTGCCTTTGCCGGCTCTGCGAAAAGTTATTACAGTGACGATATGTTCTCGGCAGGTGTCGAAGTAGGAAGTGCCCAGAACTTGGGTTCACTTATATTAACTCCCAGCGCGGGACTACATTACATGTATCTCAGCAGCCCAAGTGTAAACGAAAAGGACGGCGGATACGCAAACCTGCGTGTTGACGGCGCGCATTTCTCCTCGATGCGTGTTCCCGTCGGATTCAAGATGAGCAGAACCTTTGGTGCAAGAGTCGGCGGTCTTTCATGGACACCGGAAGCACGTCTGTACTACATTCACGAATTGGGAAACAACGGGGCAAGGGTAACAACTGCGTTTGGCAGCGTGCCGGAAGTAAAATTTACCGCCAACAGCGGTCCGCGGGGACACGCCAACGGACTTGTCGGTGTCGGGTTCGCAGTGCAGGAAACAAACTGGTTCAAGTTCCGCCTCGATTACGACTGCGAAGTTTTTGAACGCTGCGTCATAAACAACGTACTTTCCACAACGCTGACGGTGAGGTGGTAATATAAAAAAACTACGTTTAGCGTGCGGTTTTACGAACCGCACGCTAAACGAGTAATTCGCAAACGTGAACGACGGGGATGTTCTTAACCGCCGGGTCTTTCTGCATTATACCGCTGAAGTGCATTGCGCAACTCAAGTCCACTGTTGCAATAATTTCGCAGCCGCTTTCGATGATGCTCTGCACTTTGCGTTTTCCCATTGCAATCGAAGTACCCGCCATTTTCACACTGAACGTTCCGCCGAAGCCGCAGCATTCTTCCATATACGGCAACGGCGTGTATTCCACTCCCTTGATGTTTTGCAAAAGTTGCAGCGGCTGTTCGACTATACCCAACTCACGCCGTCCGTGACAGCCGATGTGCAACGCCGTCTTGAGCGGCTTCTCTAACTTTGCCCCGAAATCACTCTTCCCCAAACAGTTCACAAGAAATTCGCTGATTTCAAAGACCCGTTTGCCAAGTTCCGCTCCTTTGGAATTCGGCGCAAGTTGTCCGAAGAATACCCGGCACATCGCTGCGCATGATGTTGACGGCGTAACTATCCACGTGTACTTGTCAAATACCTGTACGAAATGTTCCATGACGGTTTGGGCTTCGTCCCAATAACCGCTGTTGAACGCCGCTTGTCCGCAGCAGGTCTGCTCTGCGGGAAACTCCAGCGGTATGCCTTCGTTCTCAAGAACTTTTACCATCGCCTTACCGGCTGAAGGAAAAAACTGGTCGATAAAACAAGGAATAAACAAAGCAACGGTTTCGCGCTGCTCATACTTCGGATAATCCCATTTCGGATAGGAACGCAAAACGGGGTCGCGGGTAATAACGTTTGACATGAAATTGACAAGTTAATGGATTACGGAATAAATCCCATTTGTTTTAACCACTTTCCGCAAAGAACATTCCACTCGGCTGCGGGACCTTTATCACTGCGGATACCATAGCCGTGACCGCCTTTGACGAAAACATGCAGTTCGCAAGGAATCTTGTTCTTTCGTAATTCGATATAAAGTTGAACGCTGCCCATCGGATTGACGCGGTCGTCATCAGTAACGGACAGAAACATCGGCGGCGTTTCTTTCGTCACCGTTACTTCTTCGACAAGCGGTGCATCGATGTTGTCCTTGCCGTGGTCTTCGCCCAAAGCATAAGCGAGATAAATCGGACAAGCAAACGCCGGTCTCGCACTCAATTTATCGGCATCGTCCTGCGGTTCGTAAGTTCTTTCGTCATAATGTGTTGCAAGCATCATCGTTAGATGCGCTCCGGCAGAAAAACCCATTGCGCCGATTTTTTTCGGGTCGATTTTCCATGCTTCCGCATTCTGTTTGACAAGCCGCATAGCACGCTGTGCGTCTTGCAGCGGCGGTAAATGTTTCGGCAAATCCTTCCTTCGGGGAACACGGTATTTCACAACAACGGCAGTAATACCGAGCGAATTGAAATACTGTGCGATTTCGGTTCCTTCGTGATTATAAGCGAGGATATTATATCCGCCGCCGGGAAAAATCACGATGCAAGTCCCGTTTGCTTTGTCCGCTTCCGGTTGGAAAACGGTCAACGCCGGAACAGTGACGTTGCTGACCAGGATTATCGGTATTGATTCTTTTCCGGGTTCGGCTTTTTCTTCGCCGACGGTACCGGCAACTTCACCCGGCGCGGTACCGCTCCAGAGTTTTAGTTCCTGAGCGGAAACCGCTGCTGCGGATAACAAGATGCAAACGAAAAACGATATTAAGGCGATGTGTTTCATGATTGATAATTTTCAATAAACTCGGTGATATGTTCTTTTTCATCGAAGGCGGCAATCAGCACATCGACGCAGCCGCAGTCGCGGACGAAACGCACGGAACGTTTCCGCATTTCGGCATCGTCCTTCATTTTGCCTTCGCCGAAGACCTTCATAGCGATAATTCCCTTACCAGCATCGTGTGCTAATTTCGTTGTACGGACACATTCGGCAACGCGTTTCTTCGCATCGTCTTTGTCGCCGTCCATGTTCATTCCTTCGCTGTTGATGCGGACGTGAATCGTATCGACCCACGGCGTTTTAGCGGACATCTCCGCCGCAAGATGCGAATGCGAACTAATGCCGTGCGAGCGGATTATTCCTTTCTTTTTCATGCGTTCCATACCTTCCATTGCTTCGGCAAAGACGGAAGTCCAATCATCGGTTGTTATGTAGTGGATTTGCAGTATATCGATGTAATCGGTACGGAGTTCCCGCAGAAAACGCTGTGTGGTTTCTTCCGGCGGCAACCGTTCCTTTTCGGGCAAGCCGCCGCGGGGATGAAGCCAAACTTTGGTGACCAGTGTATAACTATCACGCGGTTTGTCTTTTAATGCTTCCGCAACTATCTGATGTGTGCCGTACATATCGGCGCAGTCGTAAAACCGAATACCGTTGTCGTAGGCGAAGTTGATTAATTCGATGCTTTTTTTCCATCCCGCCCGCACGGTATCGGAAATCCTATTGCCGCCGCGCATACCGGTTCCCATTCCGAGCCGGGTGCATTTGATTTCTTTCGTCAACTGTACCATGTCGGAGAACGATTTCTTTTCCTGTGCGGATGCCGCATTGCTGTTCAATAGCGGGACGCTTAAGCAACTTGCTCCTAGTGCTGCCGCTCCTAAAAATTCACGCCGTTTCATATTAGTATTGAGAGTTAGAGGGACGTTTTCGAAAATACCGAGATGATTTTAACCGAAGCAAAATGGGAATGCAAGAGGCGCTTGATTATTTACATAAAATAGCGCATAATGAAAGATATTGGACAAGTTATTATGAAAACACTAAAATCGTCGCCGATACCGTTAGACGTTTTTTATGATACAGACAGCATATGTTTGTATCACGGAGACTGTCTTGCCGTAATGCAGACATTGCCCGATAGTTTTGTTGATATGATTTTTGCCGACCCGCCGTATCATTTGTCGAATGACGGAATTACCTGTCAAGCGGGAAAAATGGTCAAGGTCAACAAAGGTAAGTGGGACAAAAGCAACGGTTTCGAACAAGATGTCGAATTTCACGAAAGATGGATTAGTGAATGCCGACGCATTCTCAAACCGAGCGGAACGATTTGGATTAGCGGAACAAGCCATAACATTTTTCAGTGCGGTTATCTATTGCAGAAGTTAGGATTTCATATACTCAACGATATAACATGGTACAAACCCAATGCCGCCCCGAATCTTGCTTGCAAGACGTTTGCACATAGCCACGAAACACTTATCTGGGCGGTGAAAGACAAGAGGTCAAAATACATTTTCAATTACGACGCTATGAAAAGTACTAACGACCAAAGCGATAAATTCAAAAACGCCGGCAAACAAATGCGGACGGTCTGGGGTATCAATTCTGCCCCAAAGTCAGAAAAGATATTCGGCAAACATCCCACGCAAAAGCCGTTAACTTTGTTAATTCGTGTGATAACAGCATCTACGAATGCCGGTTCAGTTATTCTCGACCCTTTTAACGGCGGAGGCACAACCGGCGCGGCAGCAAGCATTATCGGACAGCGGAAATATATCGGAATTGATATTGATAAAGAATTTTTAGAATTAACGATAAGCCGCATTGAACAAGCGCAAAGCCAACGAAAACTTATAGGATAATACTATGGCATCAAGTACGGCGTGGAAAGCAATTTTTGATAAGTATAAAATTCATAAACACAACTTTGATGCCGAACCGTTTGAATTGTCGGCTGAACAAATCAAGAAAGCAACCGCCCATTTTACAACAACCGGCGAGCGTGAAGTTAGAGTGTTATGCAAGCAAGACAGCCGGGAAGATAGACCGGACGTGTTTATTGAGAACGGTTTATTTATCTTGCCTGTGCATAACGGACGGTTTGTTATCGTCAAGGGCGAAGGATATATTGACATTCCGCCGATTGAAAATGAAGTCAAAATTTACCGCTCGAAATTGGATTTCGTTCCTGATACGTCAAATATCGGCGATTCGGAAATGCAGCACATCGACTTTGCTTATGCTGCAAGTTTGATACGAACTTTTGCCGACGATGAATCGCTTGTCTTGACAATTCGAGGGCGAAAATACACACCGGAGTTTTCATATCGTGTCGGCAAATTTGAATTGACCGCAAAAAGTGTGCAGACGGAAGTCGATGCGGGATACGAAGGACGCAATCAAGTTGTTCTTGTTGAAGCGAAGAATTCGTATACGGCAAATACAATAATTCGGCAGTTGTTTTATCCGTTCCGGCAGTGGCAGCAACATACAAATAAACAGGTTAAAACTTTATTCTTTGAACGGCGAAATGACTGTTTTTCTCTTTGGCAGTTTAATTTTGCAGACGAAATGGATTACAACAGTATAAAATTGGAACGGTCTGCGAAATTTAGTATTGAAAATTAAAAGCACTTTGTTGCACGGCGGTCGGCGGCAAATACACCACTTACGACTTATCTCGGAATTTTTCGAGGTCTTTCTTGATGATAAACTTCTTTCCGGCGAGGACTTTTTCGGTATCGTCCAGAAACTTCTTCCAGTCGATAGCGGCTTCGCGTTCCTTGTCGTGATTCAGTTTGCCAACCTTCCAGAGGTCTACAACATCCCGCAGTTCCCGCATGACGGCAAGGGCTTCGTCGGCATCGACAACCGGTTCTACCGATACCCAAGTGAAAATTCTTTGCCGATGGGCTTCCCGAACCGTTTCGATTCGTTCATCAATCGGAGTGGCACCGGGTTCCCATTTTTCACGTAGTTTTTCGTTACGAAAAATGATAGTCGAACCGAACTTCCAGTTGTTACGTGCCAAGATGTCGAAGTCGCCGATACTCCGTTTGCCGCCTTTCGTGAGAACCTGAACCTGCAAGCCGTGCCGTTCTAAAATCAATAATGCTTGGCGGGTAACTATAGCGGCACCGTCACTGTGATACGGGTCGCTCATAAAACTGAGCAGGATTTCCCGTTTGTCGCCGTGTATCTTTGCGGCATTGCGGTCGAGTTGGTTCAAAATATCCCGTCGCGGTTTCGGATCGTTTGTCCATTCGTCGAGTTTCATCCGTAGAATTGCTGGACAGTAGCAGTATCGGCACCCGTGCGAACAGCCGGTGTATAGATTTGCCGCCAAATCGCTGTATTCCAATGCTTTGCCGCGCGGTGCGTAGATTATCGACATAAGGACTCCGTAACGCAGTGAATTACAATTTTTTTCACGACAGCATTTTATCCGTTATTTGTTGGAATGCAACAGAAATAATGCTTGTTGGCACAATGGTAAACATAAACCTCTTCATAACCGAGAAGCCGAAGAAATGCCGCACATTTGTTCCAACCTTTACTGAAAAATAATTTTGTTATTTTTTGGACCATTGGTCGGGAATAGCCGATGTCTTCAAGCATCGCATACGGAAGACCGCCGTAAACACACTGAATGAACGTTCCTACCACAATGCCGCGGTAGTTGTGTTCTGCAAGGATTTTCATTTGGCAGTAAGGTACCCCGTATGCATCAATGTCTATCAAATCGTAATTGTCAATCGACAGACGATGGAGATACCGACGATTGTCACCAAGATAGAGAGCACCTTGCTTTGGCAAAGTGTCAATGCCGACATGTTTAATGAGATGCCCTGACTCTTTCTTCAGGTAATGCCAAAGCAATCCATCACCAGCAAAACAATCTAAAACGCGGATAGGTTCCGTTTCGGACTTTTGGAGTCGGTCTATTGCAAATAAGCGGATAGATAATTTTTTCGATAGATTGTCATTGTCAGTTTTTGTCAAAGTCATCGAGAAGCCTCCTCTAATTCGCACCAAGTTTCATGTTTAAGTGAATCCCGTAAAGCGACAAATCGGTCATAATGTTCGCGTGTGCAACTGATCAAAAGATGGTATTCTTCATAGACAGGAAGTTCGGCGCATAGCGGCGGTAATTCACGTAATGCCTGTTGATAATCTGAAATTCCCAATATTTTTTCGATGTCTTTGGCATCATATCCAGGTATTTCAAAAGGAGCCGTGTTATTCATTTCTTCGAGCATCTCGGCAAGTAATCTATCGTTCCAACTCGACAATTCGGACAAGCGGTTGTCAGAAATTTGTAATTGTTTGTGTTGCTGTTCCGTTAGACCTTTAGCAATGATAACAGGAACGGTTTTGTATCCAAGATGCTTTGCTGCTGCAAAACGTCCGTGTCCGATAATAATGTTGTATTCTTTGTCGGTGACAATCGGTTGGACAAAGCCGAACTTTTTGATTGACTTTGCAATTTCGCGGAGACTTCGTTTATCGCGTTTCCTCGGATTGTTCGGAGTCGGCTTCAACAGTGAAACCGGTAGTTCGGTTGATTCATGCTCAAAAGTATTCGACGAAAGGTTCATGGCATCTTTTCCAATGGTTCTTGAGGTATGCTGCTTCAGTAGCGGAGATAATAACACACTTGAAAATGCTGGCAATAGCAAAAAGTGCCACTTTGGCGGAAGTGCAAAATTTCGCAGGAATTGATAACTCCTTCGAATCTTTCCCGCATCGGAATTGCAAATTCCGCCAAACCTGTTATCATGCCAACCGTAACACATTTTACGATTTTCAATTCACGATACAATGAGAACTATCAAGATTTTCGATACCACCCTGCGGGACGGAGAACAATCGCCGGGTGCAAGCATGAACCTCAACGAAAAATTACAGGTCGCCGTTGCGCTGTCCGAACTCGGCGTTGACATCATCGAAGCGGGTTTCGCTATTGCTTCGCCCGGCGACTTTGAATCCATCGAAAAAGTCGCCCAAACCGTCCGCGGTGTCAGCGTCTGCTCTCTTGCCCGATGTGTCGAAAAAGATATTGAAGCCGCAGCCGCTTCGTTAAAGTCCGCAGAACAGCCGCGCATCCACGTCTTTTTGGCAACCAGTCCGATACACCGTGAATATAAACTCAAACATACAACAGAAGAAAACGTCGAAAAAGCAATCGCCGGTGTGAAGTACGCCCGACAGTTTTGCGATGATGTCGAGTTCTCCGCCGAAGATGCCGCAAGAACCGAAGGGGAACATCTTTGCCGGGTTGTCGAAGCCGTCATTGCCGCCGGTGCTTCCACTGTCAATATACCGGATACCGTCGGCTACGCAACTCCAAGCGAAACATACGAGCGTATCCGCATGCTTTACGAAGAAG
>Ga0123353_10000824_pt1 | contig 37743 bp, 50 predicted proteins | sample TergutLab28metaG_3_FD_92763 | JGI IMG/M metagenome (GOLD analysis project Ga0123353, IMG submission 92763) | Labiotermes labralis P3 segment gut microbial communities from Petit-Saut dam, French Guiana - Lab288 P3 | ecosystem: Host-associated > Arthropoda: Insects > Digestive system > Gut ... | reverse complement strand
CATGTTGAACTGGCCGTAATGAATATTGAATCCATGCGTCGCGACAATGATGTTGCCTTTGGAAAGATTGTCACGGACCTGATTGCGGAAGATCGTGCCCTGGAGTTCGTCGGGAAGCGTGAAAACGATCAAATCGCCCTGTTTTGTCGCTTCTTCGGTGGTCAGCGGCTTGAATCCGTCCTTGACCGCGGCATCGTAATTGGCCGTTCCTTCGAGTTCGGCAACGATCACTTTGCAACCGCTGTCACGCAGGTTCTGAGCGTGGGCGTGTCCCTGCGAACCGTAACCGAGAATCGCAATCGTTTTGTCCTTCAGAAGTGAAAGGTCCGCATCTTTTTCATAAAAAATCGTGGCTGTCATGAGTTTCTCCTAATTTGAAATTAAGTTTTTTAATCCGGCCAATGGTCAATTAAGGTTATTTTTGCATTACCATCCAATGATAATCTTGAAATCAGCCCCTAAAGACTGTATATTATCCACAAAAATCAGGAATGCTCAATAACCACCGACGGCATGGGGGTTTATGTGTTCGGTCATGTTTCCTGAATTGCCGGAAAAACAGAAAAATATCAAAATACACTATATTGGCATTGACATCTCATTATATAAGTGTTATATTGTAAGGCGTGGTAAAGATTATGTCTTTTTCGTACAAACCACTATGGAAATTATTAATCGACCAGGAGATGACCAAAAAAGCCCTTATGCAGGCAACCGGCATTTCAAAATCCACGATTGATAAAATGGGGCGAGGCGAGTACGTCTCGCTGGAGGTTATTGATAGAATTTGCACTCATTTTCAATGCAATGTCTCTGATGTGCTTGCCCATACTCCTGATGAAAAACAGAGTAAGTGAATATGTACCAATATATCCATGCCGATTGTTTTCAATACCTGCCGGGACTGGAAGACAATAGTATTGCAGCCATCATTACTGATCCTCCTTATGGCGTTAAGGAATACACGCCGGGCGAAATTGAGAAAAAACAAAATGGAAGCGGCGGGATATGGCGGATTCCGCAGTGTTTTGACGGCCACAAACGTCAGCCGGTTCCGCGATTTTCCGTCATTAACGATGACGCGAAAGAGCGAAAAAATGTGTTGGATTTCTTCGCAAAATTCGCCGGTCTGGCTTATCGCGTTCTTGCGCCTGGTGGACATTTGTTCATCGCGTCAACTCCACTGCTTTCCGACATAGTCAGCCTTGCCATGAGGCAGGCAGATTTTGAGCGGCGTGGTGAGATCATCCGAACCGTATGTACCTTGCGCGGCGGCGACCGTCCCAAAGGTGCGGAGAAGGAATTTGAGGATACTTCCGTGATTCCCCGTGGTCTCTGGGAACCGTGGGGACTTTACCGAAAGCCGCTTGCGGAAAAAACCGTTGCGGAAAATTTAAGGGTTTGGAATACAGGAGCATTGCGGCGCGAGCAGTCTCATCTTCCTTTTTCCGACATTATCGAAAGCGGCAAAACTCCGATGAATGAAAGGGAAATCGTCAATCATCCCAGCCTGAAACCTCAGAAGTTTATGCGAAAACTTGTCTATGCCGCTCTCCCGGTGGGAAAAGGAACGATTTTAGACCCCTTTGCCGGGAGCGGGGCAACGCTGGCGGCGGCGGAGTATTTTTCCTACGCCAGCATTGGAATTGAAATCAACGATGATTTTTATGCTGCGGGAACCGTTGCCATACCGCAACTCGCGGCGTTATACTCACATGGATTATTTGCTGTCTGAAAATGGAGAATAGGGCGGAATCGGCAACTTCGCCAGTTTTTGACGTTGCCGGAGCAGTTGTCGTGATATTTGATATTTTTCCGTATTCAAATAGAATGTCCCATCACGCAATTTGGCCGTGCCGATGGATGTGGTCACATAAGTTTCCGTTCGTTGGGAATCGTTGTCATTGCGTTTGCTCCCCATGTATTTCCAGTCGGAGTGTTTTTTTGATTCAAAGCCAATCAAGTCGGCAACTTCCACTTGGACAAATTCAATATCCCTGTTTGCCTGAACCTCAAAGCATACGATGATATGCCAACCGCTGTGTCCGTTATGCCCTTCACCACCTTTCATCGTTTTTTTAGAGGCTTTGATTTCCAATCCGATGTCGTGTTTTTCATGTTTTAAGTCAGGATATCTTTGATCGTGAAACAATTTGTAAGGGCTGACTTTATCCAATTGATAAGCAAAAACATTGGACACAATGCCGCTGAAATTATTCGCTTGAATGACGGAACTCAAATTGACGCCGGCTTTTTCCCGGATCATGGCGAAAAAGTCCTGCGTATTTTTCAACGCGGTAAATATCGCTTGCGGCTTCAGTTCCTTGGGCAAAGGAACCTCCCGAATATACTGTTTGTCCAGCAAAACTCAAATCTCCTTTGAATTTTTGCCAATCATATTAAGGCGCATCTTTGAGACGCGCAATCCAGGTACTCTTGACAAATACCGGTACAGATGAAAACACGGAATCATTTTTGAGTTGAGATATTGTTTGCATATTGACAATCGTTTTGCCAAAATTACTTTTCGCTTCCCCGCACCATGGCGATTCGACCGCTTCGGACCAGTTCGAGGATGCCGTAAGGGCGCATCACGTCGATAAACGCTTCGATTTTCGATTCGCGGCCTGAAATTTCAAGCATCAGCAATTCCGGGGTCACGTCGACAACACTGGCGCGGAAAATCTGGGCCAGTTCCAACACTTCACTCCGGTTGGTCTTCGTGGCCGCAACTTTGATCAGCATCAAATCGCGTTCCACATGGTCGAGATTCGAAATGTCATCGACACGAACAACCGTTACGATTTTCTCAAGCTGCTTGCGAATCTGATAGACGGTGTTTTCGTCACCAAAAACAACAAAAGTCATTCGCGAAAGTTTGCTGTCTTCCGTCTCACCAACGGCAAGACTGTCGATATTGTAACCACGCGAGGCAAGCATTCCGGAAATGTGGGACAGGACACCAGGCACGTTCTGAACCAGGGCCGAAATCAGATGACGCATTTTTGCACCTACAACGAAAATTGTACCTAAACAAAACCAAGAAAAAAAGTAGTCCAAGCAAACACCTCATTCTAACGAACGCCTCTTTTCAAGCAAGTGGTTATCCGCGACGCAAACGAAAATTGCGCTTAAATCGTGTCTTGAAGAAAACAGGGATTCTGTTATGATCATGAAAATACTTGATTCTTTTTATCTTCCCAAAAACAAATCATTTGAGATACAAAACATGACCTGGACAATGGAAATCATCCGGCACGACCGGAGAAACACTAAATTTCGTGCAGCAATCCTCGATTTCGATGGGACAGTGAGCCTTATCCGTGAAGGATGGCAGATGGTCATGATTCCATACTTCACTGAGATTCTCTGCGAAGCCCCGGGAACCCAAAGCCATGAAGAAGCAAAAGTGACCGTCCGAGATTTTGTTGATATTCTTACCGGAAAACAAACAATTTATCAGTGTATGAAGCTTGCCGAGGAGGTTCAGGCACGGGGAGGAACCCCGCTTCCGCCGCTCGAATACAAGCACGAATATCATCGTCGGCTCATGCAGCGGATCGAAGGTCGGATTGAGCGTCTTCGCAACAAGGAGTTGGCACCTGAGGAAATGATGGTTCCGGGGTCCATTGAGTTGCTGAAAATGCTGAAAAGTCATGAGGTTAACCTCTTTCTTGCCAGCGGAACGGATGAAAAATATGTTTTCGACGAAGCGTCACTGTTGGGAGTTTCCGGCTACTTCAACGGCGGGATTTTTGGTGCTCAAGACGACTACAAACGGTTTTCCAAAGCCATGGTCATCCAGGACATTATTGAAAAAGGCAACATCAATGGAGAAGAACTGGTTGGTTTCGGAGACGGCTATGTCGAGATCGAAAATGTGAAAACGGTCGGTGGTCTTGCCGTCGGTGTCGCCACGAATGAGTCGGAACGGGCGGGAATTGATGAATGGAAACGGGGACGACTCATCGGCGCCGGTGCCGACGTGATCATTCCTGACTATACAAACATCCCGCAATTGGAAAAATATTTGTTCCCATAAAAGTACTTGTTTTCAACAAATATTTGCTCCAATAATTAATTGTTTCGTCGCATCTCCATGTATACTGCCAAACGTCATAAACTTTGTGTTCTTTGTGTAACCCTTTGTGCCCCTTGTGGTAAAATATTTTAACCACAAAGTTCACAAAGATTTTCACAAAGGACACAAGGAGATAAGGACACAAAAAAATAAGGAGATAATGTCAGTTTATTGGCGTTTTATGGTATATTTTTGGTTGCTCTACGACAAATGAGAGGTTTACAGCGAACGAGAGGTTTCTGATGAACAAAAATTTCAATCAAATCGTTTGGAATGAATCTCTTGCTGTCGATGTCCGGGCACTTGCCAAATTGGCGTTTGCCGAAGACCTTGATGGTTGCGGTGACCTGACCACCCAGTCGCTTGTTCCGTCGGAAATCACCGGTTCGGTGCTCATGCGGACACGGCAAGATGGTGTTGTTGCAGGACTTGCAGCCATCCCAACCATAATGGCCATGGCCGACCAAAAACTGTCTTGGAAATCAAAAATCGTTGATGGAGATTCCGTGAAAGCGGGTGATGTTCTGGGGCAGATTGATGGTCCCGTGTCGTCGATTCTTTCGGTGGAGCGAATCATTCTGAACCTTGTCGGCAAACTTTCCGGAATCGCGACGCTCACAAAATGCTATATTATTGAGGTCGCCGGAATGAATGTGGGGGTTTACGACACCCGAAAAACAACCCTCGGCTGGCGGCGACTCGAAAAATACGCCGTGCATTGCGGCGGCGGCATGAATCACCGGACAGGACTTTACGACGCAATCCTGATCAAGGACAATCACCTCGCGTTCGGACAGTCGGTTTTCGACAATCAAGCCGATCATCAAACCGCCTACAATCCCGCCGAAGCGGTCCGAAAGGCGAAACAATGGCTTGAAGAAGCCGTCATGTCGGGCGTTCTTGGGGAACATGCAGAATTGAAGAAATTCAAGACCTGCGGAATTCAGGTTGCCGCAAGACAAACGGTTCCGAAAAAATACAAGTCGTGTGGCATTGATGTTGCTGTGAAACAATCCTTGCCGATCGTCGAGGTTGAGGTCGACTCGCTGGAACAACTTGCCGGAGTGTTGCCGGAGTTTCCCGACATTGTGTTGCTCGACAACATGACGCCGAATCAGTTGAAACAGGCCGTCGCCATGCGGGATCAGGCCGGCGTGGCAACAGAACTCGAAGCGTCGGGCGGAATCACGCTGAAAACGATCCGTGCCGTTGCTGAAACCGGTGTCGAGCGAATCAGTTGCGGGGCATTGACTCATTCGGCGATTTCACTCGACATCGGATTGGACTTTTGAGAGCTTGGAGAATTGACGATGCACTATCCCTGGTGGTATGTTCCCGGTATCACGGCGCCAATGCTCATTGCAGTGGTTGCGATTGCCCACGTGATTGTCTCGCATTATGCCGTCGGCGGCGGAATCCTGCTGGCGATGGAAAATCAGTACGCCCTCAGAAAAGGGAATCAAAAATACCGGAGTTACTGGAAAAGGCACGCGCGATTTTTTATCCTCCTGACGGTGGTTTTCGGCGCGATCACCGGTGTCGGCATCTGGTGGACGATCGGACTTGCATCCCCCCTTGCCACAGAAATGTTGATTCGGACATTCGTGTTCGGCTGGGCGATTGAATGGGTGTTTTTTATCGTTGAAATCGTTGCCGCTTTTGTGTTTTTCTATTACTGGGACCGTCTCCCCGCAAAAGAACACGTGATTGTCGGTTGGATTTATGCCGTCGCGGCCTGGATCAGTCTCGTCCTGATCACCGGAATCACCGCGTTCATGCTCAACAGTCGGGGTCTCTTTGTCGATTGGGCCGGGACCGAAAACGGTAACTTCTGGCACGCGTTTTTCAACGTCCAGTTCATCCCGCAAACGATTGCCCGAACCGGGGCGTCGCTGATGCTCGGGTCACTTTACGTTTACCTGCACGCCGCATGGACCCTTCAAAACGACGAAGAACTCAAGGCCCTCGCAACCCGGCGGATGGCGGCTCCGGCACTTTTTGGGGTGATTTTACTCGGTGTCGGAATTGTCGGTTGGTTCGTCAATCTCCCGGCCAATTCCAAACTGATCATGGAAATGGCGCCGATGATTTTGATCCTTGGCCTTGTTTTTGCCGGTTCCATTGCCGCGTTATTTGTCCTTATATTCACCGGTTCGTTGCTTTGGCCCCGATCCATGAGCGTCGGGTTTGCCGTTTGTCTTCTCCTGTTCGGATTTGCGGCGTTTGCTTCGGCGGAGTTCATCCGTGAAGGACTTCGCAAACCGTATATCGTCGACCGGGTGATTCTCGGCCCGCAAATTGCGGTGAAGGAAGTTGGGCTTTGTCAAAAATACGGTTTTCTTGAACATGGCCACTGGACCGGAAAAGCCCTTCGGGAAATGTACCCCGAACTTTGGCTCCATGACGCGGAAGATCACATTGACGAAACCCTTTTGTTGCAACGTCCGGAAGAGGAGCGAATCAAGGTCGGTGAAATGCTTTTCATGCACCACTGCAACAACTGTCACACGTCTCTCGTCGGACATTCGGCCCTTGCACCGCTTTTTGCCGGTGAAACCAAGGAACGAATCGTCGATTTCGTCAAACACCTGAATCAACCGATTATCATGATGCCGCCATGGTGCGGAAACGATGCCGAGGCCGAACTTTTGGCCGATTACCTCCACTCCATCCGCCGCGAGATTCCTTCCCGCGAGATTTCCCGTTAGATTCTTTCCCGTTGATGAAAAATTGCTTCCGGTGGCTGCTGATTTTGGGGATGACACTCCTGTTTCTCTTCGGACTCCCTCTGATCGGGAAACGGGTTCTTTCTCCGATGCTCTTGTTTTCCAAGGAAACGGACGACTTTTTGGTCCAATCGTATTGGGAGGTCCGATTTCCGCAAACACTCCTCGCCATGGTTGCCGGAGCCGGACTTTCCGTGGCCGGGATGATTTTCCAGGCGATTTTCCGTAATCCGCTTGCCACGCCTTTCACGTTGGGGGTCTCCAGCGGGGCCTCGTTCGGAGTGGCATTTTATCTGGTGGCCTGTTTTCCGTTCACGTTGCTTGGGCTTGACGGGGAAATCTGGTTTTCCCTGGTCGGAACAATGTTGGCGATGACGATCGTCTATCTTCTTTCCCGAACCGGAACGATTTCCTCGGAACAGATGCTTCTTGCCGGGGTCGCCGTCAGTTTCTTCTTCTCAAGCCTGATCATGTTCATGCAGTATCTCTCGGATCAGAGCCAAATGTTCCGAATCATTCGTTGGATCATGGGCGGCCTCGGCAACACGCCTCCGGCGCACCTCTGGACGCTTGTCCCGACGGTGCTCGTCATTGTGGCGGTTCTCTGTCTTTTTTCACGGGAACTGAACCTTATCGTGACCGGATACGAACGGGCCATGACGGTGGGGGTCGACGTGGCCCGACTTCGAACGATTCTCTTTTTCCTGACGTCCCTGATGGTCGGCATCATTGTTTCGTTTTGCGGCCCGATCGGATTTGTGGGACTGGTTGTGCCGCATTTGTGTCGGTTGATGTTCGGACCGGACCATCGGACTCTCGGCCCTGTTTCCGCTCTTTTTGGGGGCATTTTTCTTGCCGGTTGCTATACGATTTCAAGAACCATTCTCTTTCCGGAAGAGATTCCGGTCGGCGTGCTGACCAGCCTTTTGGGAGGACCATTTTTTCTTTGGCTTCTGCTTCGCAAAAAATCCTGAAACCGTTATTACAATTCGACTTGAGTCATTTTTTATTGAAAACGACACGAAATTCAACGAAATTCATTGGAATCGGGTATTATTTTTTAAAACCCCCTTTCCCCCCCCCATTGCCACAATTCGATTTGTTTGTTAGAAACAGTGTTATACTCAAGCCGGTGAGAAATTCCCGAAGCTGGGCTACGGAAAGCCCTGTAACACAGGGCGTTTGCGCGAGGCCGAAGGCTAGTGCCCATACCGGCTACGGTATATGACAGCCGTGGACTTCTGGAAATGTAAAACGGCGCGACGTGGAACCTTTTTTCTGAGTTTTGCGCAAGGACGAACATTTAAGAACTTCAAAAATCAAGAGGGGAGACTCGTATGCATCTTAAACAGCTCATGTCCAGTGAGATTCGTCGCAACTCAAAAAAACGACGGCTGAAGTTTAAGATTCTTATGAGATACCTGGCAGTTTCGGTGGCATTTTTGGTTCCCCTGGTTTTCTCGGACATCAAGAACGGAATTCATGATAGACCCTCTCTTCTTCAACCGTGTTGTATCCGGCCGGCATCGTGACCCGTTGGGAATGTTGCTTCGGTCGTTACTGGCCGGGCTGGAATTTCCTTACTTTTGCGGTGTTTCTTTTCGCAACTTTTTGTACGACAAATCATGGAAAAATGTCAGGCGTCTGCCTGTTCCGGTGATCAGTGTCGGTAATCTTACCTTGGGAGGGACGGGCAAGACCCCTTTTGTCGCCTGGCTGATCCGAACATGTCGGGAAATGAAGCGAAATCCCGGCGTTGCCAGTCGTGGATACCGTGCCGATGAAACCGGCTGGAACGATGAGGCACGCGAACTTGCCATCAATTTTCCAGGACTTCCGCAAGCCATTTCACCGGACCGGTTCACCTCATCACAAAAAATGATCGCAGAGGTCGGGAACCAGGAAAAGCCGATTGACCTCGTGATCCTCGACGATGGTTTTCAACACCGTCAATTGCACCGTGACCTCGACATTGTATTGCTGGATGCTTCCGAGCCGTTCGGTTACGGACATGTTTTTCCGCGCGGTTTGCTGCGTGAATCCCTCTTCGCGTTGAAACGGGCCGATGTCGTCGTTCTTTCTCATGCCGACCGGGTCTCCGAAGACCAAATCCGGGAAATCCAAAAACAGGTGCGACGTATCAATCCGGAAATTTGCTGGTGTGAAATTGTGCACACTCCTGTCACATTATTAATACTCTCAGGTAAAAGTTTACCGATCGAGTCACTTTTTAATAAAAATATAACAGCGTTTTGTGGAATTGGCGCCCCGGAAGGTTTTCGTCAAACGCTTCAGAAGTGCGGAATGAATATCGAGCATTTTCTCACATTTCCTGACCACTGCCCTTATGATAACCATAACTTATTGCAAATAAAAAACTTGTATAAAAAAAAACCTGATTTTCCCATTTTATGTACGATGAAAGACTATGTGAAATTGCCAAAAACTGAACTGATAGATATCCCCATTCACGCTTTGATGATCGCTATCCAATTTCGTCACGGAGAAGAAGAATTTCGCCAGTTCATTAACGCAATCAGTGAAAAAAATGAATAAAAATTATGTCTGGCATGAAATTTTCTCACAAGACACTCTTAACAAAAATCTAGGAAAGACAAAATTATTCAGGAAATTTTTTCATTTTGGATTGACTGAGGAAAATATTCCGTTTATACTGAAACCATCGTTTTACAAGTCATGGAAATTGTCAAAACAATATAGCAAATCATTTTCTTTTCGAGGATTGCGAGGTTTACTTATGCGGCGTTGTGCTTTGATTATTTTTACCTTGTTGGCTATCTCTGTTTTCCAAGCGGGTTTTGCCCAAGGGCCGGTTCAATTCCCCAAAATGGCTCTTTACAAACAGGGAGCTATAACGAACCAGCAGTTTGTCGATATTAAAGGGGTTTTGTATCAACCCAATAGTGACGGAAACGGTTATGTTTCTTTGCCCGGTGCAAAATTGGCACTTACACAGAACGGCGAAATCTTTGAAGGACACGAATTGATTACCGGTCCCAATGGAAAATTTTCCTTTGATGGTATTCCTGTGGGGGAATATGGAATTTTGTGTGAGTCGGAAAAACTGCTTGCATCAGGAGCAGTGATGCTTCATTGTTCACCGAATGCTAAATCCCTCACCTCGCGAGATATTTTTACAACGCTGACTCAACCGAACGATGTTATCCTGCTTCAAACGACAGAGGACCTTTACATTATTGGTGAGAAAAAAGAGGACGCCCAAGAAGATGCTCAACGCGAACTTAAAGCAGAAGATAATTGTACCAACTCCAATTGCGCCAATAATTGTTGCGGTGGCGGTGGTGGTATGGGTGGCGGACTCGGCGGACTTGGGGCACTGGCCGGATTAGCCGGACTGGCCGGATTAGCCGGACTGTCAGGCGGCGGTTCTAATCCTTGCCCTCCTGTCAGCCCATGTGGTGTAAGCTGCCCATAAAATAGAGACTTCGATATTTTAGCTACAAAAAAAACTTGTCATTTTCCGTGACAAGTTTTTTTTATTTTTTGTGAAACAGAAATTCAACCAAAACAATTCAAACTCGAAGATTTTGAAGTCGAAGTATTTACGAACGATCTTGTGAAGGGAGTTCGTTGCGTTTCCACCCTAGTTGAAGGGGTTGTTGGGGAACAAGACGACACAGAACTTCCATAAGTTCTTGAAAACCCTGTCGTTCTGGTCGACGTAATCGGAGGTCTTTTATAATCCGAAGGGGGAGCACAGAAAAATGTACTACAACTGTCATTCTGCGAACCCGGAATTGTTCCCGTCATTCTCCTATTTGTCGTATTACTGGCAGTTCCTCGAGTATTTGGACTCGACCGTCTCGGCACGGAATTTCGGTTTGCCTGACACGGAAGGCAATTCGAACTATTCGAGTAAACCGTCTGCATAACACCTCCTGATTTCATTGAAGCCTAAATCCGGCAATCACACTAAGATATTTTCGTCATTCTTACTTAGGATTTCCAGAACAAATACGATGACAAAGATTTTTTCCCTATTTTACCCGATATGAAGCCAAAATTTGTAAAATATTCAGGGAATGACTACTAACAATAGCCAATAACAAGAACCAAAAACGAAGAAATTCACCCGATCAAAGGCGTTATGAAATCCGAATCTCTAATCAGAAGGAAATGTATTCCCCTCCCCAATTTTAACGATATTCGGACGATGTGATGACACCTCTTCACGTCCAACGTGACAGTAGGTCAGGATGACAACCTTGTCGCCAACATATCCTTCTCTGGCTGCCGGACCGTTGAGCATGATCGTGCCTGAGCCGGCCTCAGCTTCAATGACATAGGTGATCAACCGGCTTCCGTTGCTGAGATTAAGAACATGAACTTGTTCGCCGGGAGTAATGTCCGCTTTTTCAAGAAGATTTTTATCGATCGCAATGCTTCCTTCATAATCCAACTCCGTGGCGGTCAACGTGGCACGGTGGATTTTCGATTTTAACATGATTATTTGCATGGAACACCAGAAATTTTAAGAGTCTAACACAAATCAACGTCATGAAACAGGATTTTGTTGAAAATTGAGCACAATTCCAGTCATTCCTGTCATCCCGACTGTTCAAAAGACAACAAAACTCAATTATAAACGTGTTTTCTCTCGTGAAAATCGGGATTCTCCAGAAATAGTTGTAAAAAATTCCGCCCCCTATTGAAATTTTCTTTGCGGGAGGTAAATTAACCGCCTTCTCTTTTGTTTTGAGTGCTCGTCATTCGGTATTCGGTTTTATTCAGGGAGGGACACTGGATTTCAAAAGAAAAAGGATTTCAAAGGGAGAAAAGCGGCCTGCTCGAGGATTTTCAGGTAAGATTTCAGGTTTTGAGTCATTTCAAGACTTGGGTCACCTTGACGCCGGCACGACTGTCGATAAAATTGTGATTTCCCGCTTTTGGGAAGTTGGGCGCCCTGTTATTTGGCAATCAGGAATTTCGGAAAACGAACTGGAGTAAGTGCAGTGTCAGTCGGTAATAAAGAGATTATTAGGATCCGAATGGAAGCCTACGATAATTCAGTCTTGGATCAAAGTGCATCTCAAATCGTCGATACGGCAAAACGCACCGGCGCCGTTGTTCATGGTCCGATTCCTCTTCCCACCCGTATTGAACGATACACCGTTCTATCCAGTCCTCATATTGACAAAAAAGCACGTCAACAATTTGAGATTCGGACACACAAACGGGTTATTGACATTGATCAGGCCACCGCAAAGACAATTGATGCTCTCAACAAGTTGACGCTCCCCGCCGGTGTTGAAATCAAAATCAAGGCCACCGGAGCCAGGTAAGCAGCGGTTGTGGAGAGTTTTTGCGATTGCGGAAAGTTTTCCCGTTAAACATATAAAATTTATTAGACATCGATATAGAAATATTTGGTTGGAAGCTGACAGGTAATCGTGGTCAATACCATGGATCCTGAATGCGGGACGAAAGGCAAGGCGACAAAAATGGCGATCGGATTACTCGGCTTAAAAGTCGGGATGACTCAGCTCTTTACATTGAGCGGCGAAGCGATTCCCGTAACAGTCATTCAGGCTGGACCGTGTTCTGTTCTTCAGATCAAGAATACAGTCAAAGACGGTTATGAGGCCGTGCAAATCGGATTCGGCGAAAAATCGCGACACCGTGCTTCGCGAAGCGAACGTGGTCATGTCGCCAGGATTGAAAGTAAACGCCAAAAAATTCGTTCTGCAGCAAATGCTGAAATCGCCCCCAAGGCCAACTGTGAACCGGCCAAACTGATTCGTGAATTCCGTATTCCGACAGATTCTTTTGAAGTGGGGCAAGTTCTGACCGTTGATGTTTTTGATAATGTCATCTCTGTCGATGTCACCTCGGAAAGCAAAGGACGCGGTTATTCCGGAGCCATGAAACGTCATAATTTCGCCGGTCAGCGAGCCACTCACGGCGTCAAGAAATGCCATCGTCATCTTGGGAGTACCGGTTGCAGTGCTTATCCGAGTCGTACAATGAAAGGGAAAAGGATGCCCGGGCAGTATGGCCATACCCGGGTAACCGTTCGAAATCAGCGTGTCGTCAGTATTGACAAGGAAAAAAATCTGCTTGTCATTCGAGGCGCGGTTCCCGGTCCCAATGGGACTTATGTCATGATTGCCCCAACAAACAAGCTGCCGGCTCCAAAAGCCAATAAGTGGAAGCTGGAGCCAAAAAATGATGAATCGACAGCAGGGTAATGAACGGCAGGGTGACTCTCAGGTAATTATATCGATTGAAATGAAACATTGTTGGTGAAAGACATGCTCACTTTACCCGTTTACAATATGACAGGAAAGCAGGTCGAATCGTATGAATTCGATCCGTTGGAGATTGCCAAGGAAATTAACACGCAATTGATCCATGACGCTGTGATTATGTATCAGGCCAATCTCCGTCAAGGGTCTGCCGCGACGAAAACCCGGGCGGAAGTGGCCGGGGCCAAGAAAAAGATGTACCGGCAAAAAGGGACCGGAAATGCACGTGCAGGACACCGTCGTAGCGGAGTTCGCCGGGGTGGCGGTCACATTTTCGCCAAGAAAGCCCGTGATTTTTCCTATCGGCTTCCGAGAAAGGCACTGCAAAACGCCACGAGAATGGCAATTTTGTGCAAAATTGAAGCGGAATCCCTCGTGTTGCTTGACGAAATCACGATTCCTGAGATCAAAACCCAAAAAATGGTCGAGCTGCTTCAAAATCTCAACGTTTCGGGCACCGTCCTTGTGGCAACAAACGGATATGACGTAAATGTTTACAAAAGCGGTCGCAATATTGCCGGAACGAAAGTTTTGCCTGCTGCCGAATTGAATGCTTACGAAATCCTCAAGCCGAAAAAACTGGTGATGACGAAAAAGGCTCTTGAATCATTCAAAAGGCCCGTCCCGCAAAACGTCACCGAATGAAATCAAACAAGACCCAGCGCAAACAATACCAAGCAAGGGTATAAAAAAGCAAAGGTAATGCAGTTGTCATGGCACGTAATAAAGATTTAACGAAAAACAGCCTGAATCTCAAGCCGTATCAGATTATTTTAAAACCGATCGTGACCGAAAAGGGAATTCATAATTCGGAGCGACGGAACGTTTATTCGTTTGAGGTCAACCCTTTGGCCGGCAAAAAACAGATCAAGGAAGCCGTGGAATCCCTGTTCGACGTCAAGGTTCTCCGCGTCAATGTCCAGAATTACAAAGGAAAACCCAAACGGACGAAAAACATTGTCGGAACCACCAAATCATGGAAAAAAGCCCTTGTCAAACTTGATTCGGAATCGAGAATCGATTTCTTCTGATCGATTTTGAAAGATCCAATGCAAAAGGCATAAAACATGGGAATTAAAAAATACAAACCAAACAATGCAGCCCGACGCAACATGAGCGTCAGTGATTTTGCCGAGTTGACACCGAAGAGCAAACCGGTAAAATCTCTCCTCAAACCGAAGCGGCGCACAAGCGGTCGTAATAATCAGGGTATCATCACCGTTCGACATCGTGGCGGCGGACACAAACGGGCCTATCGCATGATCGACTTCCGCCGTAACAAAGACGGCGTTCCCGCGGTGGTCAACGCGATTCAATATGATCCGAACAGAACCTGTCGCATTGCTTTGCTGTACTACGCGGACGGGGAAAAACGATATATCATCGCTCCGGAAGGACTCCGGGTCGGTGCGACGCTTTTGAGTGGCACGGGCGCCCCTCCGGTGATTGGGAACTGTCTTCCTTTGAGTGACATTCCTCTCGGTTCAGACATCCACAATATCGAATTGCTCCCGGGACGCGGCGGTGTCATGTGCCGGTCGGCAGGGTCCAAAGCAACCTTGGTGGCTCGTGATTCCGGTTGGGCACAAATCAATATGCCCAGCGGCGAAATTCGTCGTATTTCCGTGAATTGTCGTGCAACAATCGGTGTCGTCGGCAACATCGACCACATGAATATTGTCATCGGCAAGGCCGGTCGCAAACGTTGGATGGGACGTCGCCCGCATGTTCGCGGCACGGCAATGAATCCGATCGATCACCCGCATGGTGGCGGTGAAGGACGTACCAAAGGCGGTCGTCACCCTGTCACGCCAACAGGAAAACCGACCAAAGGAACCTCGACACGTAAACCGCGCAAGCCGTCCAACAAATCGATCATCCGCCGAAGAAGAAGTCGTCGCTATGGCGTGTTGAAGTTGAAATAGTTTTGAAATAAGGCGTTTTGCCCATTTACCGGCTTCGGTACAACGGAACAAATTTAGATCAATTATTTGCGTTTATGACTCGATCACTGAAAAAAGGTCCCTACGTCGATGCCAAGCTCTATGCGAAAGTTGAAAAAATGGAGCAGAGCGGGAAAAAAGAACCGATCAAAACCTGGGCGCGTGCCTGTACGGTCGTGCCGGAATTTGTGGGATACACGTTCCTCATCCACAATGGCAAGGCTCACATCAAGTTGTTCGTGACCGAAGAAATGGTCGGACACAAACTGGGGGAATTCGCCCTGACGCGAACCTTCCGCGGACATGGTGGCAAAGGCGGGAAAAAATAGAATCAAAAACCAAGAAAAAACGATTGTTTTCCGTTCCAAGGGGCCAAAGGAACCAAAAGGAAAGCAATTTTTTGATAGAGGTCAAAACATGTCCTATGTAGCGAAACATAAATATGCGAGAATGAGTGCCCGGAAGATCAGGCCGTTCGCGGATTTGATTCGCGGCAAGAACGTTGATGTCGCGCTGAATATTTTGAAATACCATCCCAATCGCGGTGCCCGGATTGTTGAAAAAGTGCTCAACAGTGCTTTGGCCAACGCCGAAGATCAACGAGCTCCTCACCGTTCGCAGATGGTCGTCATTCAATGTATCGTCAATGGCGGACCGATGCAGCGCCGCTGGAGAGCGAAAGCCCGCGGCATGTCGATGGTCATTAAAAAACGGACGTCGCATATCACCGTCGAGGTCGGCTGATCGGGGTTAAGTAAGGGATTAAGTATATTGAGGCAGGCAAATCACTGTCGCAAAAAATCATTGTCGAAGTAAAAGGCTAATTTCAATTCATGTTCATTTCCAGCAGGACCGAGTGAGAAGATGGGTCAAAAAATCAATCCGGTAGCTTTTCGCACCGGGATTATGGAAGATTGGAAGAGCCGTTGGTATGCTTCCAAAAAGGAATTCGCGGAACTCCTCGTCGAGGACAAGAAGATTCGCGATTTCATTAAAAATCGCAAAGATGCCGAAGGAAAACGCATGTATCCTTCGATTGCGAAGATCATTATCGAGAGGACGCGCGATGAAGTTCGAGTGGTTTTGCACTCGGCCAAACCGGGGGTGTTGATCGGACGCAAAGGGGAACGCATCGAAATCCTCCAAAACGAACTCCAGGCCATGACCGGTCGCCGCATCAACCTCAAAATTGAAGAGGAAACGCGACAAGAGATCATCGCTCAACTCGTCGCGGAAGACATTGCGGACCAACTCGTCAAGCGGGCAAGTTTCCGCAGAACGATGAAGAGAGCCACGGAGTTGGCCATGGAAGGCGGTGCCAAAGGAATCAAAATTCAGTTGTCCGGCAGACTCGGCGGCGCAGAAATGGCACGATGTGAAAAATCACTCGAAGGTTCCATCCCGCTTTCGACGCTCCGTGCCAAAATCGACTACGGTTTTGCCGAGGCGAAAATTGCCCAGGGACACATCGGTATTCAGGTTTGGATTAATCAAGGCGAATATACTAACGACGAAGGGTTGAACGATGGCTCGAATGCCCAAAAGGGTCAAACATCGAAAAATACAAAGAGGACGTATAAAAGGTAACGCCACTCGCGGCCAGACGGTTGCATTCGGTGATTTTGGACTCCAGACAACAGAAGGCGGCTGGATCAGTGCCGCGACGATCGAATCGGGACGTATTGCGGTTCAGCAGTATCTCCGGAGCGAGGGAAGATTGTATATCCGCATTTTCCCACATAAGTCGGTCACGTCGATTCCGCTTGAAACACGTATGGGAAAGGGAAAAGGGGAGCCTGAGTTTTGGGCCGCCGTGGTCAAGCCCGGGACCGTCATGTATGAAATCGGTGGTGTTCCGGAAGAAACGGCAAAAATGTGTTTTAACCGTCTTGCCCACAAACTCCCGGTCAAGTGTCGCATGATTCGGAGAAAGACAATTTAGTCGCCCGTAATTTTAGTCGCCGATTGAGTGACACGAAGAAATTGAAACGGAGAAACGGAACATGAAAGCATCAGAACTCAGACAAATGAGCGCCGATCAGTTGAACGCGTTACTTAACGAAACCGAAGAAAATTTCTTCCGACTGAAGATTCAGGCACGTATGGAACGCCTTGATGCGCCCAGCGAACTGAAAAAAAATCGTCGGCTGATCGCAAGGATTCTCACGGTCCGGAACGAAAAAAATGCCCGGAACGAAAAAAATAAAAACGTGAAACCATAAAAGACTTGTGAATGCGAAATAGAGGACTTTACTCATGCCGAAAATGGTAGCAGTGGGAATCGTGACCAGCGACAAAATGGCGAAAACACGACGTGTTGAAATTCCCCGCATGGTCAAATATCCGAAATACGGAAAATACGTCCGTCAAAAGACCGTTTGTTATGTTCACGACGAAAACGAAGAATCCGAAGTCGGGGACACCGTTGAAATTGTTGAGAGTCGCCCGCTCTCCAAGCTCAAAAGATGGAATCTTCAGCGAATCGTCGCCAAGGGGAACATCATCGATATCGCGGCGCTCCGTGCCGCCCAAAACCAGCAGAGTCGCAACTCCGAATAAGAAATTTCCAGAATATCCAGAATATAAGAAGATTTCGTTCCGCTGAACAGGTAAAAAATTCGCGGAACAATCAAAAACCATTAGTAACAGCTGTTTTTCGTAAAGTGTGAGTCAGCCATGATTCAAATGCAAACCCGACTTGATGTCGCGGATAACACAGGAGCCAAAGAACTCATGTGTATCAAGGTGCCCGGAGGTTCCAAACGTCGTTTTGCCGGACTGGGCGACATTATTGTCTGCTCCGTCAAAGCGGTGATCCCCGGCAGTAATGTGAAAAAAGGTTCCGTCGTCAAGGCGGTCATTGTTCGGACGAAAAAACCGACGCGCCGTGAAGACGGGAGCTATGTCCGGTTCGACAGCAATGCGGTCGTCCTGATCGACAATGACAAAAACCCGAAAGGAACCCGAATTTTCGGTGCCGTTGCCCGTGAACTTCGTGAAGAAGGTTTCGTCAAAATTATCAGTCTGGCAAGTGAGGTGGTCTGATGAAACTTAAAAAAGATGATACCGTTCAGATGATGTACGGCCCTAAAAAAGTCAAGGGAAAACGCGGACGGGTCCTTTCCGTCAACCGTGAAGAGGAAACCGTCGTCATTGAAGGGATCAACATCCGTTACAAACATGTCCGTCGCAGCCAGAGGAATCCGCAAGGTGGTCGTCTTTCCAAGGAAATGCCGGTCCACCAGTCCAAAGTCATGCTTGTTTGTCAGAAATGTATGTGTCCGACACGTGTCGGCATTCTTGTCAAAAATGACGGCTCAAAGTTTCGGATGTGCAAACAGTGTGGCGAAGTGATCAGTCAGGTCAGTCCGCCCAAAAATAAGTAGGAATAGAACGTATGAATCCGGAGGTCATGAAAATGCGACCGAGACTTCAAGAAAAATATACCAACGAGATACTTCCCAAGTTGTCGGAAGCGATCGGCAGGAAAAATGTCAATTCGCTTCCCAAACTTCAGGCCATTGTCGTCAACATGGGTGTCGGCGCGGCCAATCAGGACAAAAAATATATGGAGGAAGCGGTCGACGCACTGACGCAGATCACGGGACAAAAACCTGTCATCACGCGGGCTCGTCGTTCGATTGCCGGCTTCCGTTTGCGTGAAGGTTCGAACATCGGTTGCAAGGTGACATTGCGAGGGTCCAGAATGTATGAATTTCTGGATCGTTTGATTTCGATTGCACTTCCTCGTGTTCGCGACTTTCGTGGAGTCAACCCGAACAGCTTCGACGGAACAGGAAACTACAATCTCGGAATCACGGAATTCCTTGTCTTTCCTGAAATCAATCCGGACAAATTTTCAAAGCCGCAAGGCATGAACATCACGTTTGTGACGACAGCCCGGAATGATGAAGAAGGTTATGAGTTACTCCGGCAATTTGGCATGCCGTTCCGTTCCAAAGAAGCCGAACGGCGTTAGTTCTCAATTCATTCATTTATTCACTGAGAGATAAGGCGACAGCCTCATGGCAAGTAAATCGAAAATTGCTAAGGCAAAACGGGTCCCCAAGTTCAGTACACGATCAGAAAATCGTTGTCAAATTTGTGGACGTCCTCGTGCGGTTTACCGCAAGTTTGGAATTTGTCGTATCTGTTTCCGCAAACTTGCGGAACAAGGTATGATTCCTGGTGTAAAAAAGGCAAGCTGGTAGGGGAAAATACTGTTATGATGACCGACACTATTGCCGACATGTTGACTCGTATTCGAAACGCAGTGACAGTGGAGCATTCCCATGTGGATATCCCCCACTCCCGACTGAAATTCGGGGTTGCGGAAGTGATGAAACGTGAAGGTTATATTTGGGATTTTGAAGTTGTTCAGGCTGAAGACGGGAAATCCGCTCCCACTTTGCGAGTCCACCTCAAATATGGACCCAACGGCGAACGCGTGATTCAGCATGTCAAACGTATTAGTACACCAGGACGCCGCGTCTACCGGCGTGCGAATCTTTTGAAACCCGTCCTGAACGGCTTGGGAATCAATATTTTAAGCACAAACCGCGGTGTCATGAGCGACCGTGAAGCTCGTCAGAACAATATCGGCGGCGAAGTGTTGTGTGAGATTTGGTGAGAGTTACACGCCCTCATATTTTTGCATGATATTTTGCATGAGAGGCACGGCATTTTGCACGAGAAACACAAAGGGCGTTTTGCAAGAGAGATACAGGATACCAGAAAATGTCACGAGTCGGTAAAAAACCCATTCAGATTCCAGATAAAGTGAAAGTGGGAATCAACGACCAGTTGATCACCGCGGAAGGTCCGCTTGGAAAACTCGAATATACGTTTCGCCCGGAAATTTCGGTGACCATTGAGGACAACTCCATTACCGTTTCCCCGAATGTTCCAACTCGTGCGGCACGAGCTTTTCACGGTTTGACACGGGCGCTGATTCAAAACATGATCATCGGCGTGACCCAAGGCTACGAAAAGAAACTTGAAATTTTTGGAACCGGATATCTTGCGGCAATTCAAGGCCAGATTCTTCAGATCCGCGTCGGATTTGCCAATGAAATTCATTACCAAATCCCCAGCGGACTGGATGTCAAGTGTACCGACCAGCAGCATATCGTGGTCAAAGGGATCGACAAACAAAAAGTGACGCAATTTGCCGCCCAGATTCGTGCCGTCCGTAAAGCGGAACCCTATCTCGGCAAAGGAATCAAGTATGACGGCGAAGTGATTCGTCGCAAGGAAGGCAAAGCGGCAACGAAAAAGTAAAATCCTCTTAAAACGTATAAGATTTTTCCATTGGATGGCATCATTTTTGGCGCAATCGTATTAGTAAAGTGGTAGTATCGTGAAAAAACAAATCCGACTCAACAGACAACGACAGAACAGAAAGCTGCGCGTCAGCAATGCGGTCAAACGTTATTCGACACGTCCGCGTTTGGTTGTTTTTCGCAGTCACAAGCACATTTCCGCGCAAATCATCGATGATTCCAAAGGAACGACGCTTGTTTCCGCGAGCAGTCTCGACAAAGATATTCGTTCCGGCCTGAAATACGGAGGAAACTGTGAAGCCGCTGCCGTCGTTGGTGCGGTGATTGCCAAAAAAGCACTCGGGGCCGGTGTTTCGCAAGTTGCGTTCGACCGGAGGGGTTTCAGATATCACGGCCGCGTGAAATCTCTGGCCGACGCCGCCCGTGATGCCGGTCTGGACATTGGCGCCAATAATAATGGCGACAATAATGAAGAAACAGAAAATTGATGGCAGAAAATTTGATGGCGTTGTCTTATGACGGTGTCGTCATTGTAAAGAATCGTTAAGAAGATCGAGAAATTGTCCATGTCAAGTGAAGAATCCCGTGGTGGCCTTATTGAAAAGGTCGTAAAAATCAGGCGTTGTGCCGCCGTGGTTAAAGGTGGTCGCCGCTTCAGTTTCACCGCGCTCGTGGTTGTCGGCGATGGAAAAGGTCGTGTTGCCGCAGGTTACGGCAAGGCGAATGAAGTTCCGCCGGCTGTCGAAAAAGCGACGAAAGATGGTTCCAAGTCTCTCAAAACGGTACAACTTAACGGAACAACGATTCCCCATGAAGTGCATGGCCATTTTGGTGCGGCAAAAGTCGTTCTTGTTCCGGCCAGCCCCGGAACCGGCGTGATTGCCGGTGCCGCTGTGCGTGCCGTTTGCGAAGCATGTGGAATTCACGACATCCTGACCAAAAGCACCGGAACCAATAATCCGACCAATGTCGTCAAAGCGACAATTGACGCCTTGATGCAATTGCGAAATATGAGCGAAGTTGAGCGACTTCGAGGAGTGGCCCTGTTATGAATATCAGCGATATTAATTTTCACAGTTTCCCTAAAAAGACGAAAAAACGTCTCGGTCGCGGAACAGGTTCCGGACTTGGCAAAACAGCCGGTCGGGGACACAAAGGCCAAGGATCGCGGGCCGGGTTTTCGATGCATCCGTTGTTCGAAGGCGGTCAGATGCCGCTTGCACGGCGTGTTCCAAAACGCGGTTTCAACAATCCGTTCTCCAAAAATGTTGCGACAATCAATGTCGGCGATCTTGAACTCTTGTTTGAAGCGGGCGAAACGGTCAATCCGGCAATTCTCATTGAGTCTGAAATCCTGAAAGTCAATTTTGACCTCCTCAAAATTCTTGGTGACGGCGAGTTGACCAAAAAACTGATCGTCGAGGCTCATGCGTTCAGCAATTCAGCCAAGGAAAAAATCGAAAAGGCCGGTGGCGAAGTGATAATCCTTCCCGGCAAAAAACCCGTTGTTCGCAATAAAATGGGAACACGAAAAAAGAAATTTGAAAAAAACGAAAAATAATGTGATTTTGATGGATGTTTGACAAGCATCCATCTTTTCTTTTACCGTTCATTTCTGTCAATGAAGGACGACCCCAGAAATGTTTCAAAAACTGCGAATCATTTTTTCCATCCCGGAACTCCGGCAAAAAATTCTCCTCACACTTGGTCTTCTCGCGATTTACCGCATCGGTTTCATTATTCCGCTTCCGGCAATCAATCCCGAGGAACTGGCCAAATTTTGGCAGCAGTCGTCGGCAAGCGGACTGATGGGCGGGATTCAAGTCATTTCCATGCTCAGCGGTGCCAACGTCGAACACATGACGATTTTCGGGCTCGGAATCATGCCGTATATTTCGGCGTCGATCATTTTCCAGCTCTTGGGGACGGTCATCCCGAAACTTGCCGCGTTGCAAAAAGAAGGGGAAAGCGGTCGCCGCAAAATCAACGAATACACCCGTTATGCCACGATTCCGATTTGTATTTTACAAAGCTGGTTCACCGTCCAGATGTTCAGCATGCGTCCCGGCGTGATTAACCCGGCGTTCTGCTACGGTGAAGGAGGGGGAATGATGTTCAGCTGGATGCTCGCCACGGTGCTTATCATGACCACCGGAACGGCATTCCTGATGTGGCTCGGTGAACAGATCGATGAATATGGCATCGGTAACGGTATCAGCCTCCTGATCATGGCCGGTATTCTCGCGAGAATGCCCGCCGCCGTCCTCGAAATCGTGACACAAATTCAAAACAGTGGCGGTTTCCAAATCGGTGCCAAAATGGGACCGGAAACGGTTCTGATGCTCCTTGCGATGTATGTCGCTGTTGTTGTGGCGGTGATTTTTATCACCAAAGGACAACGTCGCATTCCGACACAAAGTGCAAAACATATTCGCGGTAACCGGGTTTATGGAGGCGGCAGTCGCCAGTACCTCCCGCTGAAAATCAACCAGGCGGGCGTTATGCCGATCATCTTTGCAAGCAGTCTTTTGATGTTCCCGAGCGTGTTTTTCAATGGACTGAAGCAATATTATCAGAATTCCAGCACACTTGAGTGGTTTTCCAACGCATTTGCATCGCAGACATCGTATTTGCACGTCATGTTGTACATCACCCTGATCTTTTTCTTCTGTTATTTCTGGACGGCAATCACCTTTAACCCGAAAGACGTGGCGGACAACCTTAAAAATCACGGAACATTCATCCCGGGGTATCGTCCCGGTCACACGACGGCTCAATTCCTTGAACGGGTGATGATTCACATCACTTATGTTGGGGCGTCGTTTTTGGCTCTTGTGGCCATCATTCCGACAATTGTCAGCGGAACCATGGGGGTCAGTTTCGCGGTGGCCAGTTTCTTCGGCGGCACCGGACTCCTGATCGCCGTGAGCGTGTCGATTGATCTCATCGACAAGATCGACAGCCACCTGATTATGCGGAATTACAAGGGGCTTTTGGACAAGAATAACTAAAGGTTGGATAAGAATAACCAGAGGAATAGAAGAACGTCGTCAAAGGAACATCGTCATGCGTATCATTTTCATCGGGCCACCGGGTGCCGGCAAAGGAACACAAGCGGAAAAGATGATTGCCAAATACAAATTGGCCCACCTTTCCACAGGTGACATGCTTCGTGCCGCCCGGGATGCGAAAACCGAAGTCGGACTCAAGGCGGAAACCTACATGTCTGCCGGACAGCTTGTTCCGGATGAAATTCTTGTCGCCATGATTGCGGAACGTTTGGAAAAAGACGATTGCAGGCAAGGTTACCTGCTGGACGGCTTTCCGCGAACGATTGCCCAGGCGGAAGCTCTGGACGCAATGTTGACCCAAAAGCAGACGCCGATTGACGTCGTTCTCGAACTTCAGGTTCCGGAAGAAGAGCTTTTCCGACGTCTTGCCGGACGTGGCCGGGCGGACGACAAACCGGAAGTCATTCGTGAACGACTTGTCGCCTACACCAACCAGACCAGTCCGCTCCTTGATTATTACAGCAAAAAAGGACTTTTGAAATCGATCAACGGACTTGGTTCCGCGGATGAAATTTTTGCGGAGGTCGTGAAAACACTTGACGCTTATCTGAAGTAGGAAACGAACCCGTGATTGTCTTGCGTTCCGAACAGGAGATTCAAAAAATGCGAAAAGCCGGCCTTCTCGGCTGGCACGCCCATCAAATCGCAGCCTCTTTGATCAAGCCGGGAACCACGACACTGGAAATCGACCTGAAAATGGAACGTTTTTTCCTTGACCACGGAGCCATCCCGCTTTTCAAAGGTTATCCCGGTCGGGTGCCGTTTCCCGGGACGATTTGTGCATCGATCAACGAAGAAGTCGTCCATGGTATCCCAAGCAATCGTCCGCTGAAAGAAGGAGACATCGTCAGTATCGACACCGGGTGTAAAATTGGGGGTTGGTGCGGTGATTCCGCCGTGACTTATCCGGTGGGAAAAATCTCCGCCGACGCTCAAAAGCTCCTCAATGTGACTTCCCGAACCTTGAACATCGCCATTGAGCAGATTCCAAAATGCCGAACATGGAGCGAAGTCGCAAAAAAAATGGAAGAATACGTGGTGAAAAACGGCTTTTATGTCGTCGAAACGCTTGTCGGCCACGGAATCGGACGTGAGATGCACGAAGACCCTCAGGTTCCCAACTATGTCAGTCATGATTTTCTGCGGAGCGGAGACTTCGAGTTGAGACCGGGGGTGGTGATTGCCGTGGAACCAATGGTCAATATCGGTACAAAAAAAGTGCGGCTGGAAAAAGATTATTGGACATTAACAACGACAGACCGAAGTTTAAGCGCCCATTTTGAGCATACACTTGCCGTTACAGAAAAGGGGGTCCGTGTTCTGACAGGCAATCCTGTTCATGATTCAGAAAAGATTGACATTTCCAAATATATTTAAAGTCAAAATGAAAAATGTTTAAGGCCAAAATGAAAAAAACGGCCTTTTTTGACAGGAATTTTCGGTTTTTTTCGCGTTTCTTGCATCAGGGGGGCTTGGCAAATTGTGATGTGGCTATAACTTATTGCTTTCCGTCTCTTTTTGAAGAAAGACAGCCTGTGGAGGGGGTACGTTTTGGTTGTTGTTCAATAGTCGTCGCCCAAAAATATAGTTCTCATCCAAAAATACAATCCAATCATCGTCCAAAAATACAGTTGCCTTCAAAAAACCAAAGACAAAAATGATAGAATAGATAATATATTCGTGTTTTCATTAAGAAAGTAGCAGGTGAGTGATGAAAGTTCGAGCAAGCATTCGAAGAATCTGTGAGAATTGCAAAATTGTGAAGCGGCGCGGAAAAGTGTTTGTAATTTGTGACAATCCTCGCCATAAACAGCGTCAAGGATAAGAGTTATCTTAAGACACGAGTTGTCTCAAGACACAATTTGAGGAGAAAGTGAAAAATGCCCCGTTTGCTTGGTGTTGACATCCCCAATAATCGACCGACTGTCATTTCATTGACATATCTGTACGGTGTTGGTCCCGCGACAGCCCGTGAGCTTTGCCGCAAGGCCGGAATCAACCCGGTCACCAAAGCGAAAGACCTTCGCGAAAACGAACTTGCCGTCCTTGCCGGACTCTTGGATAACGACTATATTGTCGAGGGGCAGCTCCGCCGCCAGGTGAACGGCAATATCGCACGTCTTCGGGAAATCGCTTGTTATCGTGGAATGCGTCATCGTAAAGGGCTTCCCGTCCGGGGACAAAGGACACGGACCAACGCACGAACACGAAAAGGTCCCAAAAAGACCGTCGCCGGCAAAAAAGGTGTCAAGGATTTACGTTAATCCTGTGATTGCGTGGTTTTTAATGCGTGGGTCTTTAGGAAGAATCTGAAGAATTTATATAAAATCATTGTTGGGAAAGAGGGGAGAGAGGCGAAAACGTGGCAAAAGTCGCAAAAAAACGCAAAATCAAGCGAAATGTTGCATCCGGCATTGCCCATATTCGGGCGACGTTCAATAATACCAATGTCACCATTACCGATGTCAAAGGTGACGTCCTATGTTGGGCAACGGCAGGAACTTCAGGTTTCAAGGGGAGTCGAAAAAGTACCCCGTTCGCCGGTCAGGTGGCCGCTCAACAATGTGCCGAAAAAGCGATCAAATTTGGAATGAAAGACGTCGAAGTGCGCGTCAAAGGGCCCGGGAGCGGACGTGAAAATGCCATCACCGCCCTGCAACAGGCGGGCTTGACGATCAAATCTATTGAAGATGTGACTCCTTTGCCCCATAATGGTTGTCGCCCCGCCAAACGTCGACGTGTTTGATTTTTCGGTTCGATTTTTTAATGGATGGATTGAAAAATTATTGAATTATTTGAAATATTTTTGAAAAAATATCATTATCAGTTGGAGAAAAAAGTCTGATGGCCCGAATTTTAGGTGCTGTTTGCAGAAAATGTCGACGGGAAGGAATCCAGTTATTCCTGAAAGGAACCCGTTGTAATGGCGACCGTTGCGCGTTCAAACGCCGCCAGACGCCTCCCGGAATGCACGGAGTTCAGGCACGTCGTAACAAGATGACCGATTACGGAATCCATCTTCGGGAAAAACAAAAAGTCAAAAACTATTACGGCGTTCTTGAAAAACAGTTTCGTAAGTATTATGATATGGCTGATCGAGCTAAAGGTAATACAGGAACGAACCTTATGAGCATTCTCGAGCGACGCCTCGATAATGTTGTGTATCGTTTGGGGTTTGGCGCGTCACGTGCCCAGGCACGGCAGCTTGTTTCTCATGGTCATGTGCTTGTGAATGGACGCCGTGTCGATGTTCCCAGCTTTCTCCTCAGACCGGGTGATGCCATAACATTGAAAAAACGAGCAAATATTATTCAAAATGTCCAAACATCGATTCAAGAGAGTATTGCCGAAGTGCCGGAATATCTTGTTCGTACCGAAGGGGATAATCCTCAAGGAGTTATGTTGAGAAATCCTGTTCTGGAGGACGTTTCTCTTGCTCTCCAGGTTCAGCCGCAGCTTATCGTCGAGCTTTGTTCCAAATAAATTTTAGACGGCTTAAAAGTCATTACATTTTGCATGAATTTGGGCTTCGGAGGATAGACCATGCGTATTCGTTGGCGAGGATTGGAACTTCCCAGCAAGGTGATTTGCGAAAAGGCAACACTCACGCCTTATTATGGAAAGTTTTCGGTTGAGCCGTTTGAACGAGGTTTTGGAATTTCCGTAGGAAACAGTCTCCGACGGGTTCTCCTTTCCAGCTTGGAAGGGAGCGCGGTGACGCGAATGAAGTTGCGCGGGGCACTTCATGAATTTACGTCGCTTCCCGGTGTCCAGGAAGATGTTACGGAAATCGCTTTGAATGTCAAATCGATCGTGGTTCGTTCCCAAGAGGACAAACCACGCCTGATACGTATTGAGAAAAACACGGCAGGCCCGATTACTGCAGCAGATATTATTACCGATGGCATTGTCGAGGTCATCAATCCGGAGCATTACGTGGCAACGTTGACGACAAACACCACGTTTGAGCTTGAGATGGTGGTCGAGAACGGTCGTGGGTATTTCCCCGCCTCGGAACAGATGAATTACATCCGTGACCGTGGCGACAGTATCGGGTTCATTCCGCTTGATGCGGCATTCAGTCCGGTTACCCGTGTTCAGTACGAGGTTGAAGAAACACGTGTCGGTCAAAAAACAAATTTTGACAAACTGATTATCCAGATTTGGACGGATGGTTCGGTCGATCCGGAAATGGCTCTTGTGGAAGCCGCAAAAATCCTCAGAAAACATCTCAATCCGTTTATTCAGTATGATCGTCTTGGGACGATGGTTTACACCAAGGCAAAAACATCAGTGATGTCGGGAATTGATCCCGCTTTGGAAGCAAAACTGGTGATGACACTTGCCGAGTTGAATCTGTCCGTCCGGGCCATGAATTGTTTGGAAGCGGAAAATATCAATACTGTTCGTGAACTCGTTTCGCGGACGGAAGACTCACTTTTGGAAGTTCGCAATTTTGGTGAAACGACGCTCAACGAAGTCAAAGACAAACTGACAGGAATCGGATTACGACTTGGAATGCGTATTCCATCGCCGTCACCGCTGCCGTCGCCGCCAAATCAGGCATTTTCTCAAATGCCGTTTAACATGTAGTATTAAAATAATAATTTTCAGTGATATAAAGCCATGCGTCATCGTACTAAAGGTCGTAAACTTGGTCGTAACCCGAATCACCAGAGGGCACTGCTAAAAAGTCTGGCTTCCGCACTTTTTCTGACCGAAAAAGAGGAAGACGACTACCTTGAGTCGGAAAAGAAAATGATTCCAAAGGTCCCGGGACGAATCGTCACCACGGTTGAAAAAGCGAAAGAAGTTCGTCCCCTGGTTGAAAAGTGCATCACATTGGCTCGTAAAGCACTCAAACATCAACGGGAAGCCGATGCAATGCTTTCCAAAGCAGAACGCGGAACCGAACAATGGAAAAAATGGCGAAATAGCGATAACTGGCGAAAATGGAATACAACCGTTGCGCCGGCTGTTGCTTATCGACGACGTGTGATTCAGTTGATCGGAAACAAAGAAGCGGTTGACATTCTGTTCGCAGTGATTGCGCCTCGCTTTGAAGATCGAAATGGTGGGTATACACGCATTCTAAAATTGGCAACACCACGATTAGGTGATGCCGGTCGGCGTGCTATCATTGAGCTTGTCGGAGTGCGTGACCGTGCGAAAAAAGAAAAAGTCTCTCTCCCGACCATTGAAAACTGAGCCGCCAAAACAAAAAATTCAAGAAAATCATAAGTCCTTATTAAAAAAGAGGTTGGAACAAATCCAGCCTCTTTTTTTTATTTTTACAACTCTTTTCTTTACTTATTTTTTCTTGCCGTTATAGTAGATTTTACTGGTTCCACTGATCCTATTTTCCCTGAGAAACGTATTGAATGTAAAGCAAACCAATATCCATTCAATTCGTGAACAAGTGATGTTTTCATGAACAATAATCGTCGATCCAAACAGGTAAACCGTACCATTGCCGCGGGTTTTGATTTCACAGCGGCGATGAGGAATGTTTGTGAAGATATTTGTTACCGTATTCCGGAATTTGTGCATGTCGAAATGGACCGTGTCGCCATAAGTTTCAGTCAGACAAGACATTCGCAAAACTACGGTGTGTTTGCATCACTCACCCCCTTACGTTTTCTTGACGGTCGTGCTTCAATAGAACACCGCGGCAGGCGTTGGGCGATTCAACGGTATCGTTCGCTGGATGGATTCGAGTATTATTATATTCTGTACTTTTATCTTCCACGATTTTTGGACCTGAAATTGACAGACAAGTTGGAAACGATCATCCACGAGCTGTACCATATCAATCCGCTCTTCAACGGCGATATTCGACGTTTTGAAGGACGCAACTACGCACATGGAAACTCTCAGAAAGAGTATGACGCCGTTGTCCGGAGATTGACCAAAAAATGGCTCGAACAGGACCCTTCGCCCGAAATTTGGGAATTTCTCCGTTTTAATTACCACGAATTGAATGAAAAATTCGGGACAGTTTATGGAACAAAAATTCCGCCGCCGAAAATTCATCCCGTGATCGAAAAATCGACAAAAAAGAAGAAAACTTAGTATTTTTTTCAAAAAATGCAAATATTTGGAATCGGCACAGATATTACGGAGTGTGACCGGATCGACCGAATGATTAAAGCTCATGGTCAAACGTTTCTCCATCGCGTTTACACCCCCGGCGAAATCGATTATTGCAACAAAAGAAAACAGGCCATCCAGCATTTCACAGGACGATGGTCGGCCAAAGAAGCGGTGCTCAAGGCCTTAGGAACCGGTTGGATCTCAGGAATTGCGTGGCGGGACATTGAAATTCTGAACGAAATCAGTGGGAAACCAAAAATTTTTCTTCATGCCGGAACCCTTGACATCGCCAATCAGTTCGGGATCCGCGATATTCAGATTACCATTTCTCACTGTAATACCCATGCTGTGGCGTTTGCCATTGCTATCAGCGATTAAAAATTTCTCCGCCGGGTTTTCCTTTGGCAATTGTGGGATAAAATGATACTGAAGTAGTATTCCACCAATCATTATTCCATATTTCTATTCCATAATTTTCCATAATTATTGTCATGTTTCCTCAGGGTTTTCGATTTTCCGGTGTTTACAGCGGTGTCAAGCGGGACACGAGCCGACTTGATCTCTCGCTGATCGTTTCTGATTTTCCGGCGACGGCGGCAGGAGTCTACACGATGAACCTCGTTTGCGGGGCTCCGGTCACGGTAAACCGTTCAAGAACGCCGGGAACCGGATTTCGTGTGGTTGTCATCAATTCCGGTTGCGCCAATTCCTGTACAGGAGATCAGGGAATTGCCGACGCCAAGGAAATGACGGCACTTGCCGCCAAGGCGATTGGCGCCGACCCTGAAAAAGGGCTTGTCATGTCGACGGGAATCATCGGCGAGTTCGTGCCGCTGGATAAAATTTCCGCCGGAATCGCTGCCGCTGTCGCCAAACTCGGAAATGATGAGTCGTCGTTCATTGCTGCCGCCCGGGGGATGATGACGACAGACACCGTGCATAAAATCTCACAAAAAACGGTAACGCTTTCCTCAGGAACAACCGTTCGACTGGCCGGAATGTGCAAAGGAGCCGCGATGATCGGTCCGAACATGGCGACAATGCTCGCGGTGATTGTGACGGATGCCGCTCTTGCGCCGGAAACCGCGCAAAAACTGCTCAAGGATTCCGTGGAAGACACGTTCAACTGTATCAGCGTCGAGGGGCACACAAGCACCAGTGACACCGTTCTTTTTCTGGCCAATGGTGCCGCGATGCAAACGCCGCTGGAACCGGGAACCGAAAACTTTGAAAAATTCGCCGCCGTGTTTGCCGAGACTTGTCTTGAGCTTGCCCGGGCCATTCCGGCGGATGGCGAAGGGGTCACCCATCTCATAACGATCGACGTCAAAGGTTGTAAAGACCGTGATTCCGCCAAAAAAATTGCAAAACGTGTTGCCGAGGACCCGCTTGTGAAAACAGCCATCGCCGGAGCCGACCCGAATTGGGGACGAATCGTTTCCATCACCGGTTCTGCCGGTGTTCCGTTCGATCCCATGAAAGTGAGCCTTAAACTCAACGGTTTTGCGCTTTATCGCAATGGCGTCCCGTTGAAATTCGATGCCGCGGAGGTTTCCGCTTCGATCAGAGACAACCGCGACACCATGATTGAACTCACGTTTGCCGAAGGAGATGCGTCCCGCCGATTTTGGACAACCGACCTGACCGAAGAATACGTTCACCTTAACGCCGATTATCATACCTAGAAGATAAGAGGGGAAAGGGAGAAGGGACAAGGTGTTTTCCTTCCACTTCCCGCCTTCCATTTTCTACCTTCCACCTTTTTCCATGCTCAGATATTGGACAGCCGGAGAGTCTCACGGAAAGGGACTCATTGCACTTTTGGACGGATTTCCTGCCGGTGTTGTTTTTGACAAGCCGTCGATTGACCATGAACTTCGGCGGCGACAGTCGGGATATGGCCGCGGTGAACGTCAGAAAATCGAGTCGGACGAGGTTGAAATTCTGACCGGCATCCATCGTGGAATGACAACCGGAGCACCGATCACGCTCTGGGTCAAAAATCGGGACGTTAAAATTGACGACATGCCGGAAATCGAAGCGTTTCGCCCCGGTCATGGGGATTTGGTCGGTTCCATCAAATATCATTCCGGAATTCGTCCGATTTTGGAACGAGCCAGCGCCCGGGAAACAGCCGCTAAAGTTGCCGCCGGAGGACTTGCCAAACTCCTGTTGCGTGTCTTGAAAATCGAGGTCGCCTCTTATGTCGTGTCGATCGGACCGGTTTCCTTGGAATCTCCCGAAGCGGAAACACTATCTGTCGCCGAACTCATCGCAAGACGTGACCAATGCGAATTCTTTTCCTTGTCGCCGGAAAAAAATGACCAGGCCAAACAACTGATTGATCAGTGTCGAGAAGAAGGCGACACGCTTGGCGGAATCATTGAAATTCGTGCCATTGGTGTCCCCTTTGGACTGGGAACCCATACACAATGGGACCTCAAACTCGACGGTCGGCTTGCCCAGGCCGTCATGGCGGTTCAAGCGATCAAGGGGGTCGAAATCGGTCTTGGATTCGAGTCGGCAAGACGTCGCGGTTCCCAGGTGCACGATCCGATCGCTTATGATGCCGAACACGGTTTTACAAGACCTTCGAACAATGCCGGCGGCCTCGAAGCAGGGATGACCAACTCCGAACCCATCGTGCTTCGAGCGGCCATGAAACCGATTCCGACGCTTCGCAAGCCGCTCCTTTCGGTGCATCGTGAAACGCTTTTGCCGATGATTTCCTCTTACGAACGGAGCGACGTCTGTGCTGTTCCGGCAGCAAGTGTCGTTCTCGAAGCGGTCGTCGCCCTGGAAATCGCCCGGGCCATGACCGAGGAATTCGGTTCCGACCACATCGGGGAGTTATTGAACCGTCAATAAAATTTGAACCGTCGTGAAAGTTTTAGCGGATACATAAACGGAAAATATGACTTCAAACCTGAACCGCTCCATTCCGCTTCTGACGCAATTGGCTTTGCGTCTGGCAACGGGAGTTACACGTTTGACGGAAGATTATCGGGAGGAAACGGCTCGTTTTTTTCTTTCCACGCTGGACAAAAACGGTGGATTTCGGGGACGACGGGGAGACGGGAATCTCTACTACACCGGTTTTGCAGTCCGGGGACTCCTACTCTTGGAAAAACTCTCCAAGGAATGTCCCGCCATTGATTTTCTCAAGAATTCGATCCATGACGAACTTGATGCCATTGAAGTCATTTCGCTTTTAATGAGCGCGGTGACCGTGGAACTGGCAACCGGACGTGATATTTTCATGGAGAAAAACATCCGTCGCGCCGAATGGGGAAAAACACAACTGGAACGATTCCGGCATCCGGACGGCGGATATGCTTCTTCCCCGGAGGCTGCCTATTCCAGCACTTATCATACGTTTTTGACCGTGGCGACTCTCCAGTTTTTGGGAATTCCTCCGGAACATGAACAGGAGATTGCCGCGTCGATCCTCCAACGTCAACGGGACGATGGCGGCTTCGTTGAGCTGCCCCCTCTTCGTCGGAGTGGAAGCAATCCTACGGCGGCGGCCATCAGCTTATTGAAAATGTTGGGAAACCGTCATGATTCTAAGGATTTCGATGATTTCGTGGCAAGCGCGAAGCCGTTTCTTCTGGGAATGACCACGGAACAAGGCGGGTTCCGTGCCCACGCACAAATTTCCGTTCCCGACCTGTTGAGCACGTTCACCGTTCTTGTCGCCTTGGACGAACTTGATGCCGTGTCGATGATCGACTATGATAAGACCGAAACGTTTGTCCGGTCGCTTCGGAAACCAAACGGAGGTTACACCGGCGGTTGCTGGGACACGGAACCGGATGTCGAATACACATTCTACGGTTTCGCCACCGAAGCGTTACTGCATTCTTATCTTAACAATCAATAAAAGCATAAAAAATGAGATGCAGACAATAAGGGCGTCAAAAATGAGAAGCAGAATTTTCAAAAAAACCAGGTTCGGCAAAATCGGCATCGAGGAAAATGACGGACGGATCACTCACGTCTACCTGAGCAATGATGTTCCGGCAACCGAAGCAAAACAACTGGAAACGGCACTGCTGAAAGAGGCGTTTTCCCAGCTTGACGAATACTTCGAGGGAACACGCCGGAAATTCGACCTTCCCCTTGAGCCGGAAGGGACGGAATTCATGAAAACGGTTTGGAATGAACTTCAAAAGATCGTTTTCGGAAAGACGGTCACTTATAAAACCATCGCCGAACAGATCGGAAATCCCAAGGCGACGCGTGCCGTCGGCATGGCCAACAACCGGAACCCGATTCCGATCTTCATTCCGTGCCACCGCGTGATCGGAAGCAACGGTCGACTCGTCGGCTACCGCGGGGGACTCGAACTGAAACAACGACTTCTGAAACAAGAAGGCTGCAAAGACGATATCCTTCTTCAGTGAAATTCCAATACCTGCTCCGGTATAAAACTCGCAAGGAATATTGCGGTCCAGCGGCACGTTGGGCGATGCAACTGCAAGTTGCCCGTCGGAGACATTTTCTCAACGTCCTGAGGTGTAATGTTTCACAACTTTCCAAATCGACCAACCGTGAACGCACATAACAAAGGACATTTAAAAAAAGCCTCCCGGCGGGGCAACGTGCCGTTGCATCGCATATACGCTTCGCGGTTGGAACGTTTGTTGGCCAAACGACCGCCCATACCGGCTCCGGTATAGGGTTTACGACTTCAAGCCGTCCAGTTTCATTTCGAGTTTTTCATTGGCTCTGAGCATTTCGTCCCAGCTGAGCAGTTTCTTTTGATAAACGGCGCTGCGACCGAGAACACAAGTCAGATTGGAACGAACCGACGGGGCAACCGTCGGGTTGCTGAAATCGCCGCCGACGATCGCTTCGTGAAATTCTTTCGCATTGGTAACCGTTCCACTCCAATAGAGACTGTCCGTTTTGCCGCCTTCAAAGGGTTTCGGACCGCGAATACAAACTTCTCCGAAATAATCCGTCTCAAGCGTGCCGCCGCTCCCCCAAGCCCGACAGACGATTTCGTCGCGAACACCGGGAACGAACTTGACGGAAGCAAATTGCAAAACAACATCGTTCGGGAAAATATAGGTGACGTCAAAGTGATCGAAAATATTCCCGTGTTTACGAATCTTGCAACCGCCTGTTCCGGCTGCGGCAATCGGATTTGTCCCGGTGATCCACGTTGCAACATCCAGGGTATGAATATCTTGTTCGACGATACAATCCCCGGAAAGCTCCACCGACTGGTACCAGTTTTGCAGATACGACTCAGGACCGGTCAGTTCCGCGTCATGTCCTCCGGCCGACCAGGGGTAAAACGAATAAAGGCTCACCAAATTCCCCAATTCACCGGCATGAACCCGGCGTAACGCCTCCCGAAACAAGGGACAGGCCCTTGTTTGGAAATCGACGAGAAACGCCAGCTTCTTTTCCGTTGCTTTCTTGCCGGACTCTTCGATCGAAATACAACCGGGAACATCCACAGCAATCGGCTTGGCAAGAAAGACGTGCTTTCCGGCATCGACAGCGGCGGCGGCTTGTTCCGGATGAAAACTCGGCGGCGTTTCAATCACGACGGCATCAAGTTTACTCTCCAGAAGACGTTTGTATCCGGAAAGCGTGCTGTATTGCCGGTCCGCCTTGATGTCGAGCTTCGCGCCGGCATTTTTGACACGGTCCTCGAAATAGTCGGAAACCGCCACCCAGCGATAGTTCGGATTTTGCTTGAACACGTCGGTAATCCACACACCGCGTCCGCCGCAACCGATCAGACCGAGTTCCAGAACGGAGTTGGCGGTCGAACCCACCACGGACCGGGGACTGACAATCGTTGCACTTGCCGCGGCAAGGACGGAAGAAGCGAGAAATGTTCGTCGGGATACTGTCATTGTGTGATGCTCCTTTTTGGTTTTGGTAAAATTGTGAGAAATGTGAGAAACAGGACAAACTACGATTATACTAAAATTTCAGACAAAATGAAAACCGGTGAAACATTTCTTTTTCATATTTTTCCATCGCGGCGCTTGCAAATTTCGTACATTGGAATTATCGTAGAAGTATACCGTAGCCGGTATGGGCACTAACCTTCGGCCTCGCGCAAACGCCCTGTGTTACAGGGCTTTCCGTGTCCAACCTCAGGAATTTCTAACCGGCTTGAGTATAATGGAAAATGTAAGCGCAATCATAGCCTCTGGAGTTCCGAAGCCATGCCTGTACGGCTAGACGTAAAAAAACAGTTGGACATCACGCTTGTCACTTGTCTCGACATCAAGTTGAACGACGAACTCGCCATCCAGGAATGGGGGGAGCAGCTTACTGACGTTTTAGACAATGGGGGCTGCAAAAAGCTGGTCGTCAACTTTGAAAATGTCAAGTTTCTTTCCAGTTCGGCGCTCCGAATTTTGATTGTCATTCAAAAAAAGTGCGCCGCTGATGACATTCCGTTCATGATTTGTGGTTTGCGCGAAGAAATTTTGGAGATTTTTCGAATCACAAATCTCGACAAACTTTTCAACATCAGAAAAGGCACGGAAGAGGCCATTCGTTCATTTCCCTACCTTGGTCTCGACATACCCAATTAACTATAGAGGCGAACAGCTCAATTTTATATGTAAAGCACAATAAAACCACGGAGAAAGAAGGAGGACGACATGTCAGAACCGGAACCGGATTGGGCGTGGTGTTGTGATATGACCATTCCTGGCTTATCTGAGGCGAAAAACAAGCTGATCGACAAAATTCTTGAGGAAATGCAATTGCGATACTGGCCGGAAAGGGAACAGTTCGACGTTCAACTTTCCTTGGAAGAAGCCCTTACGAACGCGATCAAACATGGTAATGCTTCCGACCCTTCAAAAAACGTCCATCTCTGTTGTTGGTTCACCGATGATAAAATGATCATCAAAATCAGTGACGAAGGAACAGGATTCAATCCGGAATCTGTTCCTGACCCGCGTCACCCTGAAAATCTTCTGATTCCTTCGGGCCGCGGACTGCTTCTTATCCGGCATCACATGACCACGGTCAAATTTTCTCCGAACGGCAGTACAATTTTCATGGAAAAAAGCCGATCTTGCCGGTAAATAATGACTTAAGACGATTTAGACGAAAATCATTCTCATTCCATTCCTCTTCCCGAATTGAGCAACGTATAATTCTTTGACCGGATTAAGTGGTTTTTTTACCGGCCCCGATATAAAACAACGATTTTCAAATGAATGGGTACTGAAATGCGCGTTGCACTCTTTAGTATAAAGCCTTACGACAAGGAATTTCTCGAAAAAGCCAATCACGACCAACGTCACGAATTGACATTTTTCGAGACCCATTTGTCGCCCCAGACCACCCGCTTGGCGGAAGGGTTTCCGGCGGTGTCTGTCTTTGTTAATGATCAGTTGAATGGTGAAGTTCTTCTGAAACTTTTTGCCGAAGGAACGCGGATGGTTGCTCTCCGTTGTGCAGGATACAATAATGTCGATCTCTCCGCGGCGGAACAGCTTGGAATCACGGTTGCACGGGTTCCGGCCTATTCGCCGAACTCGATTTCCGAGTACACGGTTGGGTTGATCCTTTCGTTGACCCGAAACATGCACCGGGCATTCAATCGAACCCGTGACGGAAATTTCTCGCTGGACGGTTTGATGGGATTCGACACCTATGGAAAAACGGTCGGCGTGATCGGAACTGGAAAAATCGGGACCCTCACCGCAAAAACCCTCCGAGGATTCGATTGTGAAGTGCTTGCCTACGATGTGGCGAAGAATCCCGAATTGGAACAATTTGAAATTCGTTACGTTTCCTTGGAAGAAATTTTCAAGCGTTCAGATATCATCACCTTGCACTGTCCCCTCCTTTCCGAGACACACCATTTGATTAACCGGCAAAGTATCAGTCAGATGAAAGAGGAGGTCGTGATCGTAAACACAAGTCGTGGCGGGTTAATCAACACCGAGGACGTGATCGCCGCCTTGAAAACAGGTAAAATAAGAGGACTGGGTCTTGATGTTTATGAAGAAGAAGAGGGCATATTCTACGAAGATTTTTCCAGCAAGGTCATTCAAGATGACGTTCTTGCGAGAATGTTGACATTTCCCAACGTGATTATTTCCAGCCACCAGGCGTTTTTCACCGTCGAAGCAATGCGGGCAATTTCCGATACAACAATTAAAAATCTCACCGCATTTGAACGCGGTGAACAACCGCCGGGATTGATTCACATTCAAATGGTCCGGCCAAGTCGTGAATCTTCAAAGGTTTTTACGAAAACAGTTTG
>Ga0123353_10000823_pt1 | contig 37764 bp, 32 predicted proteins | sample TergutLab28metaG_3_FD_92763 | JGI IMG/M metagenome (GOLD analysis project Ga0123353, IMG submission 92763) | Labiotermes labralis P3 segment gut microbial communities from Petit-Saut dam, French Guiana - Lab288 P3 | ecosystem: Host-associated > Arthropoda: Insects > Digestive system > Gut ... | reverse complement strand
AGAAGGCGGAGTGCGTCCATGACAGCAAACTTCAAAGGTGCCAGAATAGCCATTGCCTCTGACCACGGTGGCTTCGAGCAAAAAGAATCGCTCAAGCCTTGGTTGGTTCAGCAGGGCTATAGCGTTAAGGATCTGGGGCCTGATAATGAGGCATCGGTAGACTATCCTGACTATGCTCACATCGTGGCAAAGCTGGTTGCACGCGGGGAGGCCGACGCTGGCATCCTGGTTTGCGGTACGGGGCTTGGCATGTCGATTGCAGCCAATAAGGTGAAGGGTATCCGCGCGGTTCCCGTGACGACGCCTGAGTTTGCTCAGCTAGCACGCGAGCACAATGATGCCAATGTGCTGTGTCTGTCTGGTCGCTTTGTCGATGATGCAAGTAATAAGCATATCGTGCAAGAGTTTTTGACGACCGATTTTGCAGAAGGTCGTCATGCGCGTCGTGTAGCAAAATTTGAGGACGCCTAAGCTTTAGCAAGCGTCCGCTTGCCCGTTCTTGAGGGTGCTAGCGCCGTACAATAGGTGTAAGATAGATAGCACTGTGTTTTCTCGAAGCCTTGGTGGTGCAAGGCGGGGAGGAGGCGCAGTGCTTTTAGCTTATTAATGAGATTTCATCAATCTTTAACAGAAAGGATGACTGACCTATGTCAAACATCGAATTCCTGCGTGCTCAAGACCCTCAACTGGCTGATGCCTTGGCCGGAGAGCTCTCGAGACAGCGGGGCACTATTGAGCTCATCGCTTCAGAAAACTTTGTATCACGTGCGGTGCTCGAGGCGGCTTCTACTGTTTTGACCAATAAGTATGCTGAAGGCCTACCAGGCAAGCGCTACTACGGTGGCTGTGAAGATGTTGACATCGTCGAGGATTTGGCACGCGAGCGCGTTAAGGCCCTCTACGGCGCTGACCATGCAAATGTCCAGCCCCACTCTGGTGCTTCTGCCAACCTAGCAGTCTTCTATGCTGTCTTGAAGCCAGGTGACAAGGTGCTTGGTATGAGCCTTGACGCCGGCGGACACCTGACCCACGGGTCACCCGTGAACTTCTCGGGCAAATGGTTTGACATGGTGCACTACGGCCTTGATCCAGAAACAGAACTCATCGACTACGATGAAGCAGAGCGTCTGGCACTCGAGCACAAGCCTAAAATGATTATCGCGGGCGCCTCTGCCTATCCTCGCCAGATTGATTTCGAGCGCTTTGCAGCCATTGCGAAAAAAGTCGATGCGGTGCTCATGGTCGATATGGCCCATATTGCGGGCCTCGTTGCTACCGGTGCCCATCCCTCGCCCGTGCCCTACGCAGATTTCGTCACCTCGACTTCGCACAAGACCTTGCGCGGACCTCGCAGCGGCTTTGTTCTGTGTACCGAAGAGTGGCAGCGCAAGCTTGACTCAGCTGTCTTTCCTGGTCTCCAGGGCGGCCCTCTGGAGCACATTATTGCTGCTAAAGCTGCTGCCTTCTATGAGGCAGCACAACCCGAGTTCGCAGATTACATCCAGCAGGTGCTGTTTAATGCCCACGCCATGGGCGAGGCTATGGCTGAAGGTGGCCTCAGCCTTATCAGTGGTGGTACCGATACGCACCTCTTGCTGGTTGACCTACGCCCTGCAGGCATCACCGGCAAGCTGGCAGAAGCTATCCTTGAAGACATTGGCCTGACCTGCAATAAGAATGCCATTCCTAATGATCCAGAAAGCCCCTTCGTCACCAGTGGTATCCGCGTTGGTTCCCCTGCGCTGACATCACGTGGCTACGGAACAGAAGAGGCACGCCTGATTGGTTCTCTCATTGCGCGCACCCTCTTTGAACGTGAAAACCCAGAAGCTCTGGGAGAGATTAAAGTGCAGGTACAAGACCTCCTGGCACGTTACCCCCTCTACCCAGGCTTGGAATACTAGTATGGCTTCAGAAGATCGCCCGTCTTGGGATAACTACTTCATGTCCATAGCCGAGCAAGTCGGCTCGCGCTCAACCTGTACCCGTCGCAAAATTGGTGCGCTCATTGTTCGCGACAAGCGCATCCTTGCTACGGGCTACAATAATGTGCCCTCGGGTATCGAGCACTGTACCACCAAGGGCTGTCTGCGCGATGAACTGGGGATTCCCAGCGGCGAGCGTCACGAGCTCTGTCGCGGCATTCACGCAGAACAAAACGCCGTTGTTCAGGCGGCAAAATATGGCATTGCCATCGATGGATCTTCCATGTATACGACCACACAACCCTGCATCCTTTGCGGAAAAATTATGATTAACGCCGGCATCAAGGAAATCGTCTTTGTGGGCGAATACCCCGATGACCTGTCGCGCACCATGCTTGAAGAGGCTGGTGTCGCGCTGCGCCAAGTCAGCCTGTCAACACAGGCCTCAGCTGCAGCAGAGCCTCCACAGCCGCAAGATGATTGCTGCTGCGCATAAGGCAGAGTACGTCCACTCATGGGAATTGACTACATGCTCTATCTGCACTATCTGATTATTATCGCAATTGCGGCAGCTGCTTCTGCTGCCGTGATGCCGATAGTAACGGCTCTTGCCATTCGCTACGGCATCGTGGCCCACCCTGGTGGGCGCCGCATTCATTCAAGGCCAACGCCTGAAATGGGTGGCATGGGTATTTTGTTCGGCATCATGGTTGCCTGCTTGGCCCAACTAGGCTTCGAGCACTTTTTTGGCTGGCAGGGTTTCTTGTCTGATACGAGAGTTTCATTGCTCAATATTGCAGCCATCATTGCGGGCACGCTCATAATTTATGCGACTGGGCTCATTGATGATGTGGTTGATCTTTCACCCGGCTTGAAGCTGGGTGGACAGACGATTGCAGCCGTAATTGTTGCCACCTGGGGGGTAAGCATCGACTTCTTGCCCAATCCCTTTGGCGGGGCAAACCTCGGGCTAGATCCTGTACTGAGTACCGTCCTTACGGCTTTTTACCTCGTTTCTTTTGCCAATATTATCAATCTCATTGATGGTATGGATGGTTTGGCAGCTGGGATCACCGCAATAGCCGGCATGAGCCTCATGTTTTTGGCCACTGATGTCAATCAAATGACTGCTGCCCTCATTGCTGCCATGTTAGTGGGTGCCTGCATAGGCTTCTTGCCCTACAATTTCAACCCAGCTTCCATTTTCATGGGTGATCAGGGGGCGCTGCTCTTAGGCTTCTTGCTGGGCATTATTTCTCTCATGGGGGTCATGAAAACGACGGCTGCCATCGCACTTGCGGTGCCCTTACTAATTGTCGCCGTCCCCATACTGGACACACTCTCGGCTATTGTGAGACGCATTAGAGGCAAGCAGTCTATTCAGCATGCTGACAAAGGTCACCTCCACCATCGCCTCGTGCGCACCGGTCTTTCGGTCAGGCAGACCGTCATGGTGGTCTACGCCTGGTCCATACTTCTTGCGGTTGGAGCCTACGCCGTACGCTCCACCCCAACAACGGTGCGAGGTCTGGCTCTGGTAGCGCTTCTCGTGGTCACGGCCCTGCTAGCCTGGATTCTGGGACTCTTTAGAGCTGCTGACCACGGAGATAAGATTCCGCGTGCTGCTCGGAAGCAAAAGAGGGAGTCATTCCTTAAAACCCGAGCTTCGTCGGGTAAAAAGTAGTCAATGATGGGTGAGGAGTAAGTACATGAAAGTGCTCGTTGCTGGTGGGGCAGGTTACATAGGCAGTCAGGTCGCCTGGGACTTGATTCGTGCTGGTCATGACGTCGTCGTCGTTGACAACCTCTCGACGGGTCTGCGCAGCTTTGTGCACCCAGACGCACGCTTCTATCAGGCAGACATCACACAGGCAAATCAACTGGCTGAGGTCTTTGCCCGCGAGGCCCAAGCAGGGCATCCTTGCGACCTCGTCATGCATTTTGCAGCAAAGCTCGACGTGGCAGAAAGTGTTGACCTGCCGCTTGATTACTATCGCAACAATGTCGAAGGTGTGCGCTGTCTTTTGCAGTCGATGCTTAAAGCGGGGGTCAAAAATATCGTCTTTTCGTCAACTGCCGCCGTGTATGGCGACCCCGTACAAAATGAACCCCTCAATGAAAGCGCAGCCACGGCTCCCATTAACCCCTATGGAGCCTCAAAGCTTGCTGCTGAACAGCTTATACAGTGGACAGCGGCTGCCCATGGTTTCAACTACGCCATCTTGCGCTACTTCAACGCCGCAGGTGCAGATAAGAGCCTCAAGATAGGCCTGAACAAACCACGCTACACCCACCTGATTCCGCTTGCGGTCAGAGCATCACTCGGGCTCGAAAAACCCGTGTCCGTTTTTGGTGATGACTGGCCAACTCCTGATGGAAGCTGCATTCGTGACTACATCCACGTCGCAGACCTCTCAAGCGCGCATCTGCTTGCAGCGGCCTATCTGCTGGAAGAAAAGCAATCGCTCCTGCTCAACCTGGGGACGCAGGAGGGATCTTCAGTCAAAGAGGTCATAGCGGCTGTGGACGCACTCCGCCCCTGTCCCTATGAGCTCGCCCCGCGCAGACAGGGAGACCCCGCAATTCTCATCGCTGATGCCACGAAAGCACGCACTCTTCTGGGATGGCAGGCTCGTCGCAGCTTAACAGATATTGTCAACAGCGACATGGACTATCGCATTCACGACGCAGCGCAGGGGTCAAGTCCTCGGTAATTCGAGCGCAATTCGTACACATTTTCAGCACAGCATGAGCGTTGAAATATCCTTGTATCTACGCTTACCGCATTGTATGATAAATCCGTCGCAATAGTACGCCAAAGTGGCATATCATGGCATCGTTGCCAATTTGATACTTCTCACTTTTGGCAGGGCGCTTGCGACTGCATTGAAAGCGTAAGTGTAGGTTTCGGATTATCTAGGGGATGAAGTTGACGTCATCGCATTTTATTGCGGCTCTACTGGGGGTAGTGTGCGGCTCGATAATGATTGCTGTACTTATTGCCATCCCCGCCTACCTGAAAGCACGCGCATCTAAAAAAGAAACCCAATTTGTCGAAAACGAGCTCATGTCGAAAGACATGATGAATTCCTTTGTCGCGCTGATGGTCACCTTCGTCATCGCGACAATCGCTATCTTTGGCTACCACGCCGTAGCCCCCGACACTCTGCTCTGGTTTAGCGTGACTATGTTGATCTGGTATCTTGCCGGATTCACGGTCTACGCTTTTCAGAAAATAGCAAAAGAACGTAAGAACATGGAGAAACGGTAAAGGAGGGTTGAAATGAAATCAGTAATCTTAAGCAAAACAGGACCTATCACTAATCCTTTTGAGGTGCTTCCTTATTGGGTAGAGAGCATGGTGGGCAAGAAAGTTCCTATGCATGTTCAGGGTGGCCAAATGTACATTTTTGATGTGGGTCTATCGGTGAACATGATTGGTTTTGTGCTGACATCTGCGATTGTTGGATTCTTGTGTTACCTTGCGGCAAAACGCATGGCTTTGGTGCCAAAGGGTACGGGTGTTAATCTGTTCGAGCTCATCGTCGAGTTCGTTCGCAATAACATCGGCGGCATGATCCATCACGACAGAAAAAAGTATGAGCCATTCTTGCTAACGACCTTTTTCTTTATTCTGATTGCGAACTTTATCGGGCTTCTGCCTAACGCAAAGTTTGCAACCGGAACGATAGGTGCTACCTTCGCACTGGCATTTGTCGTCTACATCTACTTTAACTGGGTGGGTATCAAGGCCAAGGGCGGATGGGGCTACCTCAAAGGCTTGTCCCCGCATGGCGTTCCTGCCGTTCTGGCACCGGTTATTATCCTCATCGAGCTTGTATCGATGATGCTACGTCCGGTCAGTCTGGCCCTACGTTTGTGGGCGAACATGTACGCAGGTCACATCATGTTGGGAATCTTTGCACTCCTAACGGGTCTGTTTGCGCAAGCTACCTTTGACGGAGCAGGAGCCTTTATTGCAGCGTCGCCTGCGTGGATGCTTCTCCTTGCGGTTATCTATGTTATCGAGATCTTGATTTGTGTTATTGCGGCATTTGTATTTACACTCTTGACTGCAGTGTACATCGATGGTGCGGTAGCCGACCACTAAGGGTTACAAACCGCTTCGGCGGAGTACGTCCATGTACCTATGGGCTACTAATGTGATAAGTTTTGTCAGGCTATCTGGGAAGACGGATGTTTTCCCTGGTAGTTTGGCGTTGTAGGAAGCGTTACTAGTTGACAGTCTGCAAAGGGCAGCTGTCGCATATTAGGAGGAACTATTAATGGAAGTATTAGCAATGTTTGCATACCCACTGGCTGTAATCGGTGCAGCAACCTGCATCTCACTCTTGGGTCAAGTAGCAGCTAAGAGTATTGCACGTCAGCCTGAAGCTGGCGGAACCATCCAGACCATCTTTATTCTGGGTGCAGCGTTTATCGAAGTACTGTGTCTGCTGGCATTCGTTCTCTCACTGATGGCCTAAGAACAGTTTTTTGTTCAGACTATTACAGACAGAGAAACGAAGCACAGGAGGTGTAGTAATGAAAAGAACATTATTGGGACTTACCGGTCTTTTAGCACTAACCCCCTCGCTTGCGTTTGCAGCCGATCAGGCTGCTCTTGATGCCTATGAATCAGCCACTGTTGCGCTGAAGACAGCTCAGGAAAACTATGATTCAGCTCGCGCAGCTGCAAATGTTGGTGTAGACATCATGCAGTCTCCCATCATCCCAACGATGATGGAATTCATTCCGATGGTTATCACCTTCACGATTCTTCTTGTTCTCATGGGCAAGTTTGTGTGGCCTGTTGTTTTGAAGGCGCTCGATGAGCGTGCAGAAAAAATTGAAGGCTCACTCAAGAAGGCTGAAGAGGCAAAGATTGAAGCCGAGGATATTTTGAATGAGTCACAGGAAAAGCTTTCTGAGGCTCGCAGAGAATCAGCTGGCATCATCGAGGCGGGTAAAGCCGCTGGTGAAGCTGCTCGCAAGGACACTATTGCTAAAGCTGAAGAAGAAGCAGCAGATGTTATTGCACGCGGCTATGCAAATGTAGAAGCAGAGAAGGTCTCGGCCTTTAATGAGGTCAAGGAAGACTCGGCCAAGCTTGCTGTGGCAATTGCAGAAAAGATTCTCAAAGAGAAGCTCACTCCAGAAGTTGATCAAGCAATGATTGATGCAGCAATTTCAGATATGGGCGGTTCTAATGGCTAGTGTAAGCGGCAGGGACGTGCTGGTTGTCTACGTGGTTACGGCAACACCGCTGAGCGACGAAGCACGTGCTAAGATTGTCGAAAAGTTAACAAAAGAGCGCGGGCAGCTCATTCAGTTGGTGGAGCGTATATCGCCCTCTGTTATGGGTGGCGTCCGTATTCACTACGGGGACTACATCTATGATGCAACCGTAGCGAAACAACTCAAAGACGTGAAGCAGACACTTATTGCTGCCGGAGAGGCGGGCAGTTAAACATGGACTCAGAATTCATAAAGGTGTCGACCCTCAGCGGGATGTTTTCGGACGCCATCGCTGGATTTGAACCAGAGGCATCGCCACAGCGCGTTGGTCAGGTTATCCAGGTAGGCGACGGAATCGCTCGTGTTTTGGGTCTACAGCAGGCCATGCAAGGTGAGCTTCTCGAGTTCGTAACATCTGAGGGCAAGATCGTCAGCGGTCTGGCCCTGAACCTCGAAGAGAACGAGATTGGTGCGGTACTAATTGGTGACGTAGATGCCATCAAAGAGCATGATCTCGTTCACACAACCGGACGTCTGGTAGACGTGCCCGTAGGCGAAGGCCTGCTGGGTCGTGTTGTTAATCCTTTGGGTGAGCCCCTCGACGGCAAGGGTGATATCAAATATGATTCACGTCGTCCTGTCGAGTTTAAGGCACCAGGTGTTATCGAGCGTAAAGGTGTACACGAACCCATGCAAACGGGTATCATCGCGGTTGACTCGATGATTCCTATTGGACGTGGACAGCGCGAGCTCATCATTGGTGACCGCCAGATTGGTAAGACTGCGATTGCTATCGACACGATTATCAATCAGCGTGATACCGACGTCATTTGTGTGTATGTTGCCATTGGTCAAAAAGCATCAACCGTTGCTGGTATCGTAGAAACCCTCGAAGCACACGGCGCGATGAAGAACACCATCATCGTTAACGCCAGTGCATCAGATTCTGCACCAATGCAGTACATCGCTCCTATGGCAGGTTGTGCCATGGGCGAGCACTTCATCTACACCGGCAAGGATGGAAAGCCCGCAAGTCAGGTAAATAAGGGACGTCATGTTCTAGTTATTTACGATGACCTGTCAAAGCAGGCAGTTGCCTATCGTCAGATGTCATTGACGCTACGCCGCCCGCCGGGACGCGAGGCTTATCCTGGTGACGTGTTTTACTTGCATTCTCGTTTGCTCGAGCGTGCAGTCAAGCTATCCGATGAAAACGGCGCCGGTTCTTTGACTGCGCTGCCCATCATCGAAACTCAAGCGGGAGACATTTCTGCCTATATTCCGACCAACGTAATTTCGATTACTGACGGTCAGATCTTCTTGCAGTCAGACCTCTTCTTCCAAGGTATTCGCCCTGCTATTAACCCCGGTATTTCGGTATCGCGTGTAGGTGGTAGTGCGCAAATCAAGGCAATGAAGCAGGTTGCAGGGTCTTTGCGCTTGGACTTGGCACAGTATCGTGAAATGGAAGCTTTCTCGCAGTTTGGTAGCGACCTTGACGATACGACTAAGCAAATCCTTTCGCGTGGTGCGCGTGTCGTAGAGCTGCTCAAGCAGCCTCGCTATGCCCCCATGCCTGTTGAGAACCAGGTTCTAGCAATCTTTGCCATCAACAAGGGCTTTGCTGACGGAATCGAGCCTGAAAAGGTTCGTGACTTCCGTGACGGCATGATTCAGTACATTAGCTCAGCTCATCCCGAGCTCCTTTCTGCCATCCGCGAGGAGAAAGCAATCTCGACGGCGACAGAAGACGGGCTAATGGAGGCGCTCGCTGCTTATACTGATTCTTATGGTGGAGAATCATAAGATAGGAGAGCAGTGATATGTCGAACCTGAAAGAAATTAAGAATCGCATAGGTTCTACCAAATCGATGCGTCAGGTGACGCGTACCATGGAGATGGTCTCAACAGCCAAGATCCGTGGTGCGCAGAACCGCATCGAAGGTACGAAGCCCTATGTAGAAGCTTTGGCAAAGATTCTTGCTTCGGTAACAAAGGCGACAAAAGTAGTTCACCATCCGCTGCTTGAGACCCGTCCTGATGTAAAGCGCGTTATGATTATCGCCATTGCCTCAGATCGCGGACAAGCAGGTGCCTTTAACGCTAACGTCTGCCATGCAGTCGAAAAGCTTATTGCACAGCGCAAGGAATTGGGTCAAGAAATTGAGCTCATGACCTGCGGAAAAAAGGTGGTAGATTACTTCCGCAGCCGCGGAATTGAACCTGACTTTATTGGTCAGGGACAATCAGGTCGACCAACTTACGAGGACGTTAGAGTCCTTGCTGACCAGGCGATTGATGAATACAGCAACGAAGCTGTTGACGAGATTGTTCTGGTTTCAAATCGCTTCATCAGCGTGGGTACGCAACGCGTCGAAGAGACCGTCTTGCTGCCAGCAACGATGGAAGATTTGGAAGACGAAGTGGCTGAAACTGACGAGTATAAGGCACAGATGGAGTACATTTACGAGCCCTCGGCCGAATCTGTACTCGAGAAACTGCTACCGACTTTTGTCGAAATCCTCGTTTATCGCGTCTTGCTTGAATCTGCTGCGGCAGAGCATGCTGCACGTCGTGCAGCCATGAAGGCAGCGACCGACAGTGCAGACACGATGATTAAGACCCTAACTCGTACGTACAATAGGGCTAGACAGGCAGCTATTACCACAGAGATTGCAGAAATCGTCGGTGGAGCAGCCGCTCTGGAAGATCAATAAAGGTCGCGGGTGTGGACGTACTCCCTCCCACGACTGAAAGGAAAAAAGATATGGCGAATGTAGGAAAAATAGTAAGGGTTGTTGGCGCGGTTGTAGACATTGAGTTTGCACCCGAAGCCATGCCTGCTATCTACAATGCGCTCAAGGTTGATGTTGAGACACCCATCGGTCATCTCGAGGCGATTCTGGAAGTGCAACAGCACCTGCCAGGAAACATCGTTCGTGCCGTTGCGATGTCATCGACCGACGGTTTGCAACGTGGGGCCGAGGTCACTGACACTGAGGCTCCTATGAAGATGCCCGTGGGTAAATCAACACTCGGACGTATCTGGAATGTTATGGGTGAGCCTATTGACGGCCAGCCCATGCCAGAGGAAGTCGAAGGTTGGCATCCCATCCACCGTCCGGCACCTCACTTTTCTTCACTAGAGCCAAAGACTGAGATTTTTGAAACAGGAATCAAGGTTATTGACCTGCTTGAGCCCTATATTAAGGGTGGTAAGACAGGGCTCTTTGGTGGTGCAGGTGTAGGAAAGACCGTTGTTATCCTTGAGCTCATTAACAACCTCGCACAGGCCAGTGGTGGTACTTCGGTATTTACTGGTGTAGGCGAGCGTACTCGTGAGGGTACTGACTTGTACAACGAAATGTCAGAATCAGGCGTTATCGAGAAGGCTTGCTTGATTTACGGTCAGATGAATGAGCCCCCAGGGGCGCGTCTGCGCGTAGGTCTGGCGGGACTGACCAGCGCGGAATACTTCCGTGATGAAGGTCAAGACGTGTTGCTCTTTATTGACAACATCTTCCGCTTTACTCAGGCTGGTTCAGAAGTGTCTGCACTTCTGGGTCGTATGCCTTCGGCGGTAGGTTACCAGCCAACGCTGGCAACCGAAATGGGTCAGCTGCAAGAGCGCATTACCTCAACTGACGTTGGCTCGATTACTTCGGTACAGGCTATTTACGTACCTGCTGACGACCTGACAGACCCAGCACCAGCTACGGCATTTACCCACCTCGACGCAACCACGACGCTTTCGCGTGCAATTGCAGAGAAGGGCATTTACCCAGCGGTCGACCCTCTGGACTCGACTTCGCGTGCATTGGATCCACAGATCATCGGCGAAGAACACTACCGTGTCGCACGTGGTGTTCAAGAGATTTTGCAACGTTACAAGGATCTGCAAGACATCATCGCGATTCTGGGTATGGATGAGCTTTCTGACGAAGACAAGCTGACCGTTGCCCGTGCGCGTAAGCTCGAGCAATTCCTGTCACAGAACTTCCACGTGGCGGAGCAATTTACCGGCAATCCTGGCGTTTACGTCAAGCTGGAAGACACGGTAAAAGGCTTTGCACAGGTCGTTGATGGCGAGCACGATGACATCCCAGAACAGGCCTTCCGTTATGCGGGAACCATCGAGGATGTACTCGAGCGCGCTGAAGAACTGAAGGCGCAGGCCCCAGCAACAGCGACGGCTGCCTAGAAGGAGGGACCCTTATGCCCCGTACCTTAAAGGTGGAAATAGTCACTCCTGATGCCAAGGTCTTTGAAGGAGAAGTAAGGTCGATTGTCATTACGGCTCCTGACGGTGAAGTAGGGATTTTGCCCATGCATGCTCCAATCATTGCAGAGATGGGCGAAGGAATTCTGCGCTTCAAGCGTGTTGAAGACGACATTGTGGATACCTTCTATGCAGAAGGTGGTTACTTGCAGGTTGCAGAGGACAACGCGATTGTGTTGACGGATTCTGCAAGGCGGATTGATAAGTATTATCAAGATTAATCTGCGATGCAACATTGCTTTATAAAGAAGGGGGCTTCAAATGAAGCCCCCTTCTTGCTGCGCACCAGACGTCCAGACTCTTTGTCGGATGAAATAACCCTCTCGGTCACGTAGCTTCAAGTACGTTCCCTCGAGGAATATGTCATCCTCCTCGATTCTGAACGCCTGGAGCTCAGCATGTATAATAGACGGTTATGAATGACTATTATCTCGTTAAAAAAACAGACAAATTAGAGGGCACGGTTCAGGTATCAGGCGCAAAGAATAGCGTTTTGAAACTCATGGCTGCTGCAATTCTGATTCCTGGGGTGACACAGCTCTCTAACGTTCCTGACATTGCTGATGTGCGTCTCATGCAGCAGGTACTTGAATCCCTCGGGGTAAAAGTAAGCTGGCCAGAAGCAGGAACAGTACGCATCGATGCCACGACCTTAAGTTCTCACAAGGCACCCTATGAGCTCGTTGCACATATGCGCGCTTCTACGGCGGTACTCGGTCCCCTGGTTGCGCGCGTAGGGCTTGCCAGTGTGGCACTGCCCGGCGGCTGTGCCATCGGTTCGCGCAAAGTCGACATGCACATAGCGGGACTCGAGTCCTTGGGTGCAAGTTGCCGCATCGAGCATGGCTACATTGAAGTTGAAGCTCCTGAAGACGGTCTCAAGGCCAGCGATGTGACTCTGGAGTTTCCCAGTGTGGGGGCAACGGAGAATCTCATATTGGCAGCGGTAGGAGCACAGGGCACAACCGTGGTAAGCAATGTCGCCCGAGAGCCTGAAATATCAGACTTGATTGATTTTTTGATTACTGCAGGTGTTTCCATAGAGGGTCGCGGAACCACGAAGCTGCTCATCGAGGGTGCTGCGACAAACAAGCTTCAGGGTGGGTTTACTCATAAGGTAGTGGGTGACCGTGTTGAAGCGGGTACTTTTTTAGCTGCTGGCGCTCTGGTCGGAGGTCCTGTCACCGTAACAGGATTTGAAGCCGAGCATCTTTCAATCGTATTAAAGAAGTTTCGCGAGGCTGGTGCGCTTACTGAAGTGCTCGACAATGGCGTACGGATAGAGAGGTCTGGTCCTCTCAAAGCTGTTAGCATACAGACCTTGCCCTTTCCGGGTTTTCCAACCGACATGCAGGCGCAATTTATGGCGCTTATGTCAGTGGCGCAGGGGGCATCCGTTATCACAGAGAATGTCTTTGAAAACCGCTTTATGTTCGCTGATGAAATAGCGCGCATGGGTGCAGATATCCGCATTGAAGGACATCATGCCTTGGTTAATGGAGTTCCAGAACTTTCAGGCGCACCGACCGTTGCTCCGGACTTGCGGGGAGGTGCCTCCCTCGTTTTAGCGGGGCTTGTCGCAAGAGGGGAGACACGCGTTGCAGGACTGCAGCACATTGATAGAGGTTACGAAAACTTCGAGCAAAAACTGCGATCCCTCGGAGCTCAGATAGAGCGTGTCGCTTAGACTGAAGCCTTGTCTCTAAGCTCTCGAAATGGTTACGTATTATTACGGACACTTTATTATTTGCTTCATTTCTGCCACAATTGAAAGTTAGCGTAAAAGGAGCAGTCAACACATTATGGGTAAATATTCAAAAAAGAAAAGCAAGTGGGGCTTGGGGCGCGATAGAATGCGCTACGAGGACTCATTTGATAGTGGTGCAACTGGTAGGCGACGTAAGGGTGAGAGCTCGACCATTGAGTCTCGCGTTGCGCGCGAAGCTGCGGGTGCGCAAATATCAAATACACGCTTGTCAGCTGCAGGCAGCCTTGAAAAAGCACCTGCCACCTTGCTGGCAGAAAGAGACCGCAGGCGTCGTCGCAATAAAAAGCGCGCCATAATTGCCCTTTCTGTTGTGGGGGCACTCTTCTTGGGTGCGGTCGCTGCGGGGGCGGCAACCTACTGGAGCATTCACAGTCGCATGACGGTTCCTGCAGCAAAAGTTCCGCAAGCACTTCAGGATACTCCAACACCTCCGCCTGCAGAACCCTTCAACGTGGTTATCTTTGGTACCGATTCTCGCGACCCAAAACAGTATGATCACACTGATACTATTATTCTGGCGCGCGTTGATCCGGGGCAGAAAAAGGTGTGGATGGTTTCTGTTCCGCGCGATACACGCGTAGAGGTTCCGGGACATGGTGCCAGAAAAATAAACGCTGCCTACATACTGGGCGGACCTGACGCCGCCATTCAGGCCGTTGAAGACGTTACCGGTCAAGACGTTGACTACTTTATTACCGTCAATTTTTATGGCTTCGAGCACATCATCGATTCGATGGGTGGGGTTAACATTGACGTGCCCATTGCCATCGATGATAGGGCTGCAGATTTCACCCCCGATGGTAGAGCATCGCGCATTGCTCCAGGTCCGCAAATCTTGGACGGAGCTCACGCACTGACCTTTGTTCGTCACCGTAAGGGTTATGCAGATGCTGACATTGGGCGCACGCGTGCCCAGCAGCTCTTCTTCAGAGCCGTCATTGCCCAGTTGAGCGACGTTCCCATGACGCGTTTGCCGGGACTGGCAAACTCTCTTGCCAATAACGTCAAGACTAATTTCACGCCCATGCAGCTCCTCAGTCTGGGCCGTGAGATGCGCGGCGTAGATCCAGATAATTTCTTTGCGACTACCCTGCCAGGAGAATGGAGATCACCCTTCTGGATTCTTGACGAGGCAGGAACAGAAGAAATTTGGAGTAATTTCGGTGTACGCTCCTTTGATCCAGAAGAAGTGGATGAGACAGACCCAGAAGCCGAAGTTGCACCTTCGATTGCTCCTCAGGATGTCAGTGTCACGGTGCGCAACGGTACGACGCGTGCAGGTATAGCAGGCGAGGCTGCCGCCATTTTGCGTGCCCGCGGCTTTACCGTCAGCGATGTTGGTAACACTGACAATCAGTCAGTCTATGATGAAAACCTTATTATCTTTAGGGACAGTCGTGAAGGTGCAGAACTAATTGCTCAGTTTATGCCTGATGCCACACGCATTGTGCAAAGTCGCGGCATGTTTAGATTTGACACCGATGTCTTGGTAATCTTGGGTACCGAGTGGGACATTACTCAAGTACCTGTCGCAGATGTTGTGACTGAATAGTACGCAAGAGCACTGGTATATAATGGGCACAGTTTAATGGGACGTTTAGAACAGGAAGCAAAATGCGAATAACCTCAGTTGATGTGAATAACAAAGAATTTGGTCATGCAGTGCGCGGCTATCGCGAGGACGAAGTCGATAATTTTCTTGATGCGATTGCGGTGGAGCTCGAAAGACTTCATGCTCAAATAGAGCAGCTTTCACAAAGGGCAAAGCAGTCTGAATCTGCTGCCATGAATTTTGAGGCAGAGCGCAACACCATAAATAACGCCTTGCTTACCGCCCAGAGAGCATCCGATGATGTCTTGGAGCAAGCTAAAGAAAAGGCTCAAAAACTCCTCGAAGACGCCGATGCTCGCGCAGAGAAGACGCTTGTAGCAGCAAAGGAAGAAAAGCAAGCGCTTCTAGAAGATTTGAAGAGTCTCAAAGATGCAGAAGAGAAGTTCCGCAAGAGCATTCTTGCCCATGCAGAAGAAACCATAGCGCAGGTCAAAGAGGTCAAGGTGCCTCGGGTAGCTATGCGCCAAGAAGTCGTCCTCAAAAAGGCGGCAGAAGCAGCTCCCGTAGCTACAGCAGTTGCTGCTCCTGAAGCAGAAAAGCCTGCGAAAGCAGAGGCTCCTACAGGGCCCGTAAATGCCGTTGATGCAACGCAGGCCTTTGTGCCAGCAAGGCCACAGCCATCTGTTGCAGTTGCTCAAAAAACGGCAGCGCATCCTCCCGTCCAGCCTACACCAGCCCCACCTGTTATTAAGCGTGAAGAGGGGATTGGGCAGTATGGAGAGATGGAAGACGACCTCGAAACGATTGATTAAGCGCACCTGACGCCCAGACTCGGTGTCGAATCAAAAAATCCATTTGCCCACGTAGATTCAAGTACGCTTAGCAAATGGATTTTTCAATTCTCCTTGATTCTGAACGTCAGGAGCACTCAGTGAAATTATTTTTCAATGATTTTGAAAGTACCCAGAGTCTTGCCGGCGGCGGCAGCGCAAATACGATCCTGCAAGCCGGCGCGGGCCAGCAGACCTTTGAATTGGCCGGCATAGACAAAGAGTCCGGTAAGGTCTCGATACTTTTGAATCTCAGGAGCTGCTGACTGCTGCACAGCTGCCTTGCCTGCAGGTAAATCAAAGCCAATAGCCAGGTTATCTGCGACGTACTGTTCGATGTATTCTTGAACAATGTGGTCTTCAGCTGCGCAAGCCTCAGAAATCATCGATTCCCAGGTAGCTGCGTCAAATTCACGTCCTGCCCATACCCCCTTGGAGCCATAACTATCAAGAGGCTTTATGATCCAGGCATCTTTGTTGTCTAGAATGGACTTTTGCTCCGCCACGAGAGCCTTCGTCAGACGTGCCGTAAAGGGAACGTGGGTGCGCACAAAGCCTTGCTCTTCGGGGCTCAGCAAGGCGAGGGTTTCTTGCTGGTGCAGTATTTCAAAGCTGAGCTTAGTATGCGGCAGCTGCGTTCTAAACGAACCAATCAGCGCAAAACAGCCTGCTCGGTAAGCTTCAAGAAAATCGCTCACTTCATCATAGTGCTTCATGATGTCGCCGGTCACAGCCCGACGGTAGAGGGCATCGACCTTCATGCCTGAAGGGGTGAGCAGGGCAGGACTGTCAGCTGCATCTGTATCAAAGCGCAGATCGCGAATGTCGCAGACTTCAACCTGAAGGCCGCGCGCGGCAAAGCAGCGGGCAAAGCGCTCCAGTTCAAGAGGTGTCGACAGGTCCATGAAGTCGCAAATCGCAATAGAGGGGCTTGCAACAGCATTCTGGTAGGTGGCGTAGATGTCGAGAAAAGTATCGACCCAAGATTCAAAGAGCTCAAAGCTTTGCGCCTTCAAGCCCCCTGATGCGAGCTCTTGTTCAAAATGCTTGAAGCTAGGCGTCAGCTCAAGGGCATTGCTGACCTCACGATCTTCATTCATGGCAGAGCTGCCATCGGTATTGAACTCACAGAACTTGAAGTCTCCAGTGTCTTCGTCATAGAAGATGTCGATACGAATAATGGGTATGGCACAGGCATAGCCAGGGTCAATTAGAATCAGCTCTTCAAGCTCTTGCTGAAAGCCAAAGTGCTTGCGATAGTCGGGGTCTTTTAGATAGTGGGCGATGATTTTTTCAAATATCGCAGAGGTCATCGACGCGATTTCTTGAAATCTGTCGGTCTCCCGCGCCGTGTAGAGCTTTGGTACGTAAAGAAAATCAGTGACCTCTTGCTTGTAGATGGCTTCAGACTTGCACATATAAGAGGCGGCTGTCGCACGCCCCTCAAGATCGAGGTCGGGCAGACTGCGAAGCCCCTGCAGGTACATAGTACGCAGCTCCTGAGTCGTCATTGACTGACCGTTTGATGCGCTCATGATTGTTCACGCGCAAGGGTTGTTGTGCGCTCCACCAAATCCTGGAAGAGGTTCAGGCTTGCGGCTTCCTCGGGCCGGTCTTCGGCAAGCAGCAGTAGTCCTGCGCGGGCGCGGTTGAGCAAGTCGAGCAGGCTGGTTTGGACGCACTCCCCATAGTATGCTTCAAGGTCAGCATCGTAGCCGTCACGCACCAAGGCTGCTTTGATGGCAGGAACGCTGTCCTCATCAAAGTGGCGGAACTTATCAGCTAGCTCAACCAGATTGTCGCGGTCATAGAAAAGCCCTTTGATCAGCGCCGCATAAGCTAGGGCGTAGGGGAAGGGCATGCTGTCTGCACAGCGGATTTCGACATAATTGCGCAGGCGCACATCAAAAAAGAGCATCGAGAGGATGTGTTCGATGTCTGCTTTGTGAAGCTGCTCGGTGTCATAGACCTCGGCAGCTCCTGCTTGACCCGCATAGCTGACCACACCATCTTTATCAAAGAGGACAATGGGGGCGGTAAGCGCGGTCCGTGCATAATCCGCAAAGCCGTAACTGGGCGCAAATAGGCCTGGGGGAAGCATGCTGCGATCGGGGTCAACGTCATTCCAGATGGTCGTGCGCTTCATGTAGTCTTCAACTGGCTCATTTTCAAAGCGTGCCGTGTTATCAGTCAGAAGTGACAAGAGGGGAGTAATGGCCGCTGCCACGCGCATCTTCATGATGGCATCTGCTTCATCGTGATAGTCGATAGTTACTTGGGTCGAGGCGCTGCCGCGCATCATATTGATGCCATGCTGACCGGTGCTTTTGAAGTGCTCGTTCATCATCTTGTAGCGCTCTTTAGGCAGTAAAGTGATGTCGCGCACCTTTGTCTTTGGGTGGTAACCTACCGTCAAAGGCTGGTAGCCCAACTGGCCCGTAACCTCAGTCAGTTCAGCTTGAAAGCGCGTGAAGGCTGCATTGAGGTCTTCAAGGCGCCAGAAAGGCATCGAGCTGTATTCAAACTGGGCACCAGGCTCAAGGGTAATGGTCGCATCTGGGCGAATAAGTCCCAAGAGGGGAGAAGAAGGGTCATCAGGGTGCGCGTGAATCTCGCTGTCATACAGCGGTGAGAGCCGTTTCAGAATCGAAGTAATCGAACAGCCTCCCTGTTTCGTGCAACCGTGAGTCCCGCTTGCACCAGGTTCGCCCGTGTAAGGCACCGAGTAATCGTTTTTGTCGACAATGATTTGCTCGAGCTCAAACCCCAGCTTTGACTTTTCAGCAGGTTTCGCCCCCGCCTCAAAGTATTCGACCAGCGCCTCAACGCCTGCGTCAAGTCTCGCCAGTTGGACAGATTCGGATACTTCGTTGTTCTTTGGAATATCAAAAGGTGTCTTCATGCATTACATTTTATAGCAAGTAAGCGCTATATGCCCAAAGGCTTCTTGAACTGATAGCATGACCAGCACAGAGCGCTCATGAGTCAGCCTAAGGCCTGCTTGCTATGCTAGAATTGCAGATTGTGCACAGCGCAATTTAAGCTGCGATTTCATACATCAAGGAGCATCTTTTGAGCAATTATAAAGACAGCATGAACCTGCCCAAAACTGATTTCCCCATGCGTGCTAACCTCGCTACGCGCGAGCCTGCCTGGGTTGACTTCTGGCAGCAAAACGCCATTCACCACAAGGCCGTCGAGGCACGTCGCGAACAGGGGGCTCCTAACTTTATTTTGCATGACGGACCACCTTATGCAAACGGACATATTCACATGGGGACGGCCTACAACAAGATTCTCAAAGACATTGTCGTCAAATACAAGACCATGACCGGCCACTACAGCCCCTATGTTCCCGGCTGGGACTGCCATGGGCAGCCCATCGAGCACAAGGTCGAAACGGACCTGGGTCCCGCTAAAATGGCTGAAATCTCGAAGCCTGAACTGCGCGCCCTGTGTCGCGATTACGCCCTAAAATGGATTGATGTCCAGCGTGAAGAGTTCAAGCGCCTGGGTGTTTTGGGCGACTGGGACAACCCCTATCTGACCCTGAATCACGAATACGAAGCAGGTAACGTCGAGGTCTTCAAGCGCATGTACCTAGACCAGGTCGTCTATCGCGGGCGAAAGGCGATTCACTGGTGCATGCGTTGCCACACGGCGCTCGCTGAAGCAGAAATCGAATACGCCGATGTGACCAGCCCGTCTCTGTACGTGGCCTTCGAGATGAACACCATGCCTCAGGCTTTTGCCGACGCGCTTGCTCGCAAAATGGGGGAGAAAGACATATCCCACACCAGCAAGACCGCCTCGCTGGTTATCTGGACGACGACTCCCTGGACCTTGCCATCAAATGTTGCGGTCACCGTTGCTGTAAATGCTGCCTATGTGGCGCTGGTAGGTGAAGACGGCAATCTGCTGGTACTTGCAAAAGAGCGTGCCGAAGCGGTAGCTGAAGTCCTTGAAATGGACGTCGACAATCTGCCGCTGCTTACGACAGCAGCAGGCGATCCGGTAGAGGTTCTGGGTTCAGACCTGACAGAACTCACGTATAAGCGCCCTGTTCCAGAAGCCTTCCCAGAACTTGACGGGCGCATCGTCATTGGCGACCACGTCGAGCTCTCGACCGGAACGGGTGCCGTACACACCGCAACTGGTCACGGCCACGACGACTACCTGATGGGGCAAAAGTGGGGACTCGAAACCATCATGCCCGTCCTCGAAAATGGCGTCTTCGACAAAAATGCAGGACCTTTTGAGGGTCAACATATCTACAAAGCAAATCCGCAGATAGTTGAATACCTGCGCGACAAAGGGACACTGCTTTCAGAAGGTAAGATCGAGCACTCCTACCCACATTGTTGGCGCTGCAAAAGACCGGTCATTTTCCGCGCCACAGAGCAGTGGTTTGTCTCGATGGATCACCCAGGACTAACCCTTGCTAGTGCACACACTGATGACAAAATGAGCCTGCGCGAAGCCGCCATGGCACAATATGACTCTTTCAGGTGGATTCCCGATGTGTCGCGCAACCGCATGTCTGCCATGATTGCAGACCGTCCTGACTGGTGCATCTCGAGGCAGCGTTCCTGGGGTGTCCCCATTCCGGCACACCGCTGCACGCAGTGCGGTGAAGTGGTAGCAAATGAAGCGACCTTTGACGCCGTCATCGCGCTTTTCAAAGAGCGCGGCGCAGATGCCTGGTTTACCACCGATCCTGCTGACTATCTGCCGGCGGGAACGGCCTGCGAAAAATGTGGCTGCAGCGAACTGACACCGGAAACTGACATTGTAGATGTCTGGTGGGAATCGGGCGTCAGCCACACATCAGTGCTCGAGGCTCGACCAGAGTTGCACCGTCCGGCACAAATGTACCTAGAAGGCTCAGACCAGCACCGCGGCTGGTTCCAGTCATCATATCTCTTGAGCATCGGTGCCTACGGCGAAGCTCCTTTTAACAATCTCATGACTCACGGCTTCACGGTCGACGGCGAAGGCCGCAAGATGAGCAAATCGATCGGTAACGTGATTTCACCTATCGACATCACCAATAAACTGGGCGCAGACATCATCCGCCTTTGGGTCGCAACGACAGACTTTAGCGGCGACGTGGGCATTTCTGATGAAATCCTGACCCGCGTGTCAGATTCATATCGCAGAATCCGCAATTCCCTGCGCTTCCTGCTTGCCAATACGCACGACTTTGACCCAGTAGTGGACGCACTCAGCCACAAAGAGCTCCTGCAGACTGACAAATACTGGATGATTCGCCTGCGCGACTTGCACGCCACCATCACGAGCTGCAATGACGATTGGAAGTTCTACCTCGCACAGCGCGAAGCCATCGACTTCCTGGGCGACTTTTCTTCCCTCTACATCGATGTCTTGAAGGACCGCCTCTATTCTGATGCAGCGCAGTCCCTCGAGCGTCGCAGCGCGCAGACCGTGCTGGCAGCTGCCCTGAGCCTGCTGGTCAGGACCTTTGCGCCCGTGCTTGCCTTTACGGCAGAGGAGACCTGGAGCTTCATGGATGAGGCCTGGAAAAAAGATGCTTCAGGAAACCTGGTGGAGAGCGTCCATTTATGTGACTGGCCTAGCTTCGAGCTGAATCTGTGCGCTGAAGAGTCAGATAGCTTGGTCGCTACCTTTAATCAGGTATTGGCGGTGCGTGACCAGGTCACGAAGGCTCTCGAAGAAGCGCGTAACTCCGGGCTTATTGGTAAGAGTCAGGAAGCGGTCGTTACTATCACGGCGCCTGCTGATGTGATTGCGGTCCTGCAAGAACTTGATGTTCAGGTCTTGCAAGAAATGTTCATTGTGGCAGAGGTCAATTTCAAGCAGCTAGAAGCATCTGCTGCTCAGTCTGTGGCAAGTGCCGAGGACAACGCTGACGGCAATGATAGCGAAGAGCTCAGCCTTGTTTCGGCGCAGATTGCAAAGTCGCAACTCGAGAAATGTCCTCGTTGCTGGAACTACCGCACCTTTGGCAGTGACAAGCGCTACCCAGATGTCTGCGCGCGCTGCGCTGAAGTCTTGACGCAGCTCAACTACGAAGTATCGTAGAAGAGGGCACAAGCTTGCTCACCGAGCCTCGAAAAATGTTTCAAGCAGTGGCCATCTTTTGGCTTCTGCTTGATTTTGTCGTGAAGCAGTTGGTGACGAACTCGATGGAGCTGCGCGAAAGCATCGCTGTGTGGCCCAATGTCTTCCATCTGACCTATGTGCGCAACTACGGTGCCGCTTTTTCGATGATGCAGGGCCAGCGCGAACTTTTCTTTGTGGCAATGGCACTGCTCGTCGTCATGGTTATCTGGTTTTGGATGACCGAAAGACCCAAGGCGTGGACGGTCGTCGTGGGAACTGCTCTGGTATTTGCAGGAGCCTTGGGCAACACGCTTGACCGCGTCATAAGCCATTCAGTCATCGATATGTTTGATTTTCGTTTGATAAATTTTGCCGTTTTCAATGTTGCAGATATCGGTATTACGCTTGGTGCCACACTCTTTCTGTTCTGGTTCTTGTTCCAGTCGAAACATATCGTCTGGCGCGAACTTTTTAGCAAAGAAAAGCCAGCGACCACACCCGCACCCGCACCTGCGCCCACTATGAGTGCCGACGCATCAATTGCGACAAGATCAGACGAGCCTTCTGGACAGGAACCTTCGCCTCGGGGGGATACGGGCGAGGCCTCAAGCGACGAATCTGCAGAGACTGCTCCATCACGCGTCGATAAGCGCCCCCTGCGCGAGCGCATGAGCACGCAGCTCAAAGATTGGGAAAAGGGTCTTGATGATGAATGAGCACAGATATCTCGATTCTCTCGACGACGACTACAGCTTCGAGCCAGGTCCTGATGCGCGAACCATCGAGGTCATTGCTCTTGCAGCTGACGCGGGGAAACGTCTTGATGTCTTTGTCGGGGCAATCCCAGAGGTTGAAACGCGCTCGCGTGCGACCAGATACATCGAAGAAGGCCTCGTGCTGGTAAATGGTGTGCTTCAGGCAAAAAAATACCTGCTGCAAGAAGGCGACGATGTGCGCATCACCATCCCGCCACCGCGCAGCTCTCATCTCGAACCAGAATATATCCCGCTTGATATCCGCTTCGAGGACGACGAAATCATCGTTCTGTCTAAAGAGGCAGGCATGGTAGTTCACCCAGCACCGGGGCACTACAGCGGCACGCTCGTCAATGCACTGCTTGCACATTCCCTCGAGCTCGGCAAGCTCCAAGGTGGCGACCGCCCCGGTATTGTGCATCGCCTCGACATGGATACCTCGGGCCTCATGCTGGTGGGCAAAACGGATAGGGCACAGTCCCGCCTGCAAGATGCCATTCGCGAACGCGCCGTAGATCGCCGCTATCTTGCACTTGTCCACGGATGGATAGCACCCGAAACGGGAATCATCGATGCCCCCATAGGACGAGCCCCGGGCGATAAACTCCGCATGAAGATCAGTGATAGCGAGAAGGCAAAAGAGGCGCAAACGACCTTCAAGGTCATCGAACGCTTCGAACCCGGCCGCTATGACGATGGTTTTACCCTGCTTGAATGCAAGCTCTTTACCGGGCGAACCCACCAGATTCGCGTTCATATGCGTTACATTGGTCATCCCATCGTGGGTGACCCCGCGTACGGGCGCGGCACGCTGCCAGCCAATCATTATCTGCAGCGTCAATTCCTGCATTCTTACAAGATACGTTTCACCCACCCGATCAGCGGCGAGGAAATGCATTTTGAAGACGACTTGCCAGAAGACCTGCAAGGCATCATTAATGAACTCGACCCCAGATAGACCCAGAAACACGAAAGGCCTATCTCAACATCTTTTGACAGGACCGCTGCAACACAACAAGGAGGAACTATGTCAGTAGAACAGCTACCCAGAACTATTTGGTGGGAAGACACGAGCGTTCACATGATTGATCAGACGCGCCTGCCCCTTCAAGGGGACATTTTGGTGTGCAGCACCTACGAAGGCGTCATTGTTGCCATCAAAACGCTGGCGGTTCGTGGCGCCCCCGCCATTGGTGCTGCCGGCGCCCTAGGAGTAGCCCTGTGGAGCGCAACGGAAGGCATGGACTTCGAATCAGCAGGCGATGACTACCTGGCTGCAGCCATGACGGTTTGTGATGAACTGGCTGATGCTCGCCCCACGGCGGTGAACCTCTCGCGCGAGGTCAACAGGCTTCGCGCTGTCTTGGCGGAGTGCGTCCAATCCTCAATGAACCCAGAAACTATCAGGGACTTACTAATTGCAGAGGCTCATAAAGTCATGGAAGAAGATGAGGCTGCAAATCGTGCCTTGGGAGACTTTGGTGCAGCACTCTTTGATGGTCCGACCAAATTCTTGACGCACTGTAATGCAGGTTCTTTGGCTACGACTTTTTATGGTACCGCTCTGGGCGTCATATACTCGGCTCACTTGCAGGATAAGGTCGAGCATGTCTGGGTTGATGAAACGCGCCCTGTTAATCAGGGTGGTAGACTCACGGCTTGGGAGCTCCTCTTTGCAGGCGTCCCCTCACAACTCATCTGCGACAATATGGCTGCCTTTGTCATGGGAGAAGGTCTTGTTGATGCCGTTGTCGTCGGAGCAGACCGGATTTGTGCCAATGGTGACACTGCTAATAAGATTGGTACCTACGGTCTTGCGATTCTGGCAAAAGAACATGGTATTCCTTTCTATATCGCAGCACCTTCTACCACCTTCGATCTGGAGCTTGCAGAAGGTAAGCAAATCGAAATCGAGGTTCGCGATCAAAAGGAAATCGAGGGGATTACGGTCAGTGGCACCTTTGATGCGACTACACCAGAAATCTCTGCTGCCTTTGATAAGATGACGGCTCAGGGACCTGCAGAGCTTCCTTTGTCGAAGGGTCACCACATGTCCATCGCACGCAAAGGCGGAGGCTTTTCCTTTGATGGATGGTTCAAAAATACCCCCACGCATGTGTCCTGCTTTAACCCTGCCTTTGACGTGACACCAGCAAAATACATTAAGGGCTACATCACCGAGCGGGGTGTAATTACAGCAGAAGAAATTCCCCACACCATGAAGTAGCCTAGTTCCCAATTCGCAATGCTCGTGCTCCAGATGTTCAAGATTAAGGAGTCGAGTCATTTCTCAAAGCGAAGCGTACTAAGTTACGTGAGATTTGATAAATGGCGCGACGACACAAAGATTGGACATCTGGTGTACGAGCTACCAGGCGCGGCCTAATACAGCGACCCGAACTTCTGCAGCACCATTTTCGAGCAAAGCTAGGCTTGCTGCTTCTAAGGTGGCACCGGTGGTAAAGACATCATCAATAAGCAAGACCTTGTGCAGGTCTTGCTTATTTTTTTGTGGCTGTACCGTAAATTCCTTGAACCCCTTCATGCGCTGCTTGCGCGACAAACCTCTTTGGTCGCGTGCGCGTGGTCGCGACAAGAGGGGGAGTGCCGCAATGTTAAGCTGCTTTGATAGGGCGTAAGCAAGCAGTTCTCCGTGGTCAAAGCCACGCCTTCGAACAGCAGCAGCCGTAGCAGGAATCCAGCTGATTTGACAATCAGGGTCGAGCCACTCAGACCAGGTGGTTTGGACGCACTCCGCCAGCAGAGCTCCAAAGCAGCGAGCCAGCCTCCGCTCATTTCCGTCCTTGTAGATGACGATGGCGCGGGCAAGTGGGCCGTCAAGCAGGCTCAGTGCCAAGGCATGGCTAAAGCTGTAACTTACTTCCCAACATTCCGTGCAGGTCAGCGCACCATAGGGACCGGCACACTTTGGGCAAGCCTGGTGCTGAAGGTAAAGGTAGGGCAGTGATGCCATGCAGTGCGGACAGAAGACTGCGCCCTGGCGCTCGCAGCCGGCGCAGCGAGTCGGAGCAACAATTTCCCCCAGTATATCCTTCATACTGCTGAGAATCGGAGCCTGCAAGAGCTGTGTCTGGAGCTTCATTTTTATCACCTCACAAGCAGTATGGCAGCTGACCCTTAAAGGATCCTTAACTCAAGGTGAAAGAAAGCTTAAAGATTTTGCGGCGAGAGTGTATAATAGTCAAGCTTTCGCGCGGGTCTGTGGTTGCGCGTGTGTCACACAGGTGATGCCCGTTAGTTCATAGGCAGGTGCGGCCGAAAGAATCCACGTAAGCGTATATCTCGACAGGAGTGTACGTGAGCATGGCGCACCTTAGGGGTAAGTCGTACCGTCTACGTTGATTTCCTGGCAACAGGAGGGAGCAGGCGAGAGGGTTAGTCGTGAGATCATATCAAGCAAAAGCTCCAGTATGCGAGTGTGGGGTCAAAGACCAGGTCAGCCGCGCGAAAGCACTTCACGAATCCTCATACTAATCTGCACATAATCTGAAATGTATGCCCTCAAAACGCATAGAGCTGTTGGCATTATGTGGAGGGCGCTTGGATAAAATCATTCATAAATGTATACATATATACGTGTCTGCGCACTTTTTTTGTATAGGACAGATAAAAATTGCACAGCCAACTTTGTTGTGAAACAATACACTAGCTAGAATAATGAATGACGTGGAGAGCATTCGTTCGATCACAGGAAAGGTGTGAGGTAATGAAGAAGGGTTTACTTAGTTTGATTCTTGCAGCACTGATGGTAGTTGCTGCCTTTGCTGTCGTTGGCTGTTCAGCCACCGAAGAAGCAGTTGATGATGTGCAGGCAACGGCCGACTGGACGCTTGCAGATGCCGTACGTGGGGATGGAAAGACGCTTGTAGTAGCGACAGATCCTACCTATCCTCCCTTTGAGTCTCGCGATGGCGGAGAAGTAGTTGGCTTTGACATTGACTTGGTTAAGGCTATTGCTGAAAAAATGGGAGCCGAAGTCGAATTCGTCTTCTTTGAGTGGGACGCACTGCTGACTGCTCTGAGTTCTGACAGTCGTGACTTTGACTTTGCCGCAAGTGCTATGACCATTACCGAAGAGCGCGCTCAGTCAATTCTGTTCTCGAATCCCTACTTCGTGTCATTCCAGGCACTGGGTGTACCAGCAGATTCGAACATTACCTCTATCTCTGATTTAGGTGAGGGCTCACGCGTTGGCGTGCAGACAGGAACCACCGGTCATATTTTTGCTACTGACTACCTCGAAGACAAAGGTGTGACTATCATGCCTTACGCTGGCGGACAAGACACCTTCCTCGCCATGTCTTCAGGTGAAGTAGATGCTGTTATTTTGGACATCCCCGTTGTCTTGAACCAGGCTGCAGAAGGCGACTTTGCCATTAAGACGATTCCGATTCCTTCAGCAGAACAGGAAAACTTTGGATTCTCGATGGGCAAGAGCAGAACAGGTCTTGCTGAGGCCATCAATGATGCACTAGCTGCGGTTATTGCAGATGGTACCTATGCAGAAATCTACGCTCGCTGGATCGACGCAGACAATCCTCCAACGATGCCTTAAGAAGTTTTTTTAAGTGTATAGAGTGCGTCTGCTATACAATATAGTAGGCGCACTCTTTTTGTGACAAGCATATTTTGGAGGTATGAGGGATTTGAGCGCACTATTGACCGCTTTTTCACAGAGTCATGCTTTGGGTGGACAGCAGGCATTAATGGGACTCTTTGGTTCTGCCAATATTTTCGCAAGAATGCTTGAATGGTGGGAGACCTTTTCTTTTACACGCGTCTTCTTTTCTCCCAGTATTGCCATCGATACCTTCCCGATGGTTTTGCAGGGCTTTCCCATCACGCTGGCACTGGGCTTTATAGGCTTTGCCCTCGCCATCCCCTTTGGCCTTGGTCTTGCTTTTATGAAGATGAGCAAGATTGCACCCCTGCGCTGGATTTCAACCTTCTACATTGATGTGGTCAGAGGAACGCCTCTGCTGCTGCAAATCTTGATTATCTACATGGGTCTGCCGCTGATACCTGCCTTTCAAACAGCAATGGACCCCTTTAGTCAGGTAAGCTTTCTGGGGCTGGGCTTTTCAGCTTGGTTTCGCGCCTTCCTGATTCTTTCTGCGAATTCTGCAGCTTATCTGGCAGAAATCTTTCGTGCGGGCATCCAGTCCATTCCTAAGGGACAGATGGAGGCTGCGCGCTCACTGGGCATGAAGACCTCGATGGCCATGACCTATGTTGTCCTGCCTCAGACCTTTAGGCGTATCATCCCAACGTGTATGTCAGAATTCATTTTGCTCTTGAAGGATACGGCGCTTTTTGCCATGGTTGCCATCGGCGAAGTCATGCTCAATGCTCGTATCGAGTCCGCTCGCGTGTTTAATATGACACCTCTCACGGTTGCTGCCTGTTTTTATCTCATTGTTACGATACCTGCTGGTAGACTGGTTGCCAGATTAGAGAACAAGTTGGCAGAACAAGACTCGGGAGCTGCACCATCTGGTCGTCCTGGAAAACGACAACCCCGCCTAAATGTTCCATCTACTCACATTGTGAGCCACGATGAAAACATTTTGCAGGATCCAAGGTAGTGAACATGAGCGAAGCTATAGTACAAATAAAAAACCTCAAAAAGGTTTACGGCGACAACGTCGTTTTGCATGACATAAATCTTGAAGTTGAAAAGGGTGAAGTGGTCTGTGTCCTCGGGCCATCGGGAAGCGGCAAATCAACCATGCTGCGCTGCATCAACCTGCTTGAAATCCCGACCTCGGGTGAAGTCTGGGTTAATGGCATCCAAATCAACGCCAAGGGAACTGACATCAATAAAGCGCGCGAGCAGCTGGGTATGGTATTCCAGCAGTTTAATCTCTTTCCGCATAAGACAGCCCAGGGAAATGTTGAGCTTGCCCTGCTGAAGGTGCGCAAAATGAACAAAGAGCAGGCGGCAGAAATTGCCTACGCGCAGCTCGAACGCGTCGGTCTTGCAGAACGCGCCGACTTTTTCCCCAGCCAGCTTTCAGGAGGTCAGCAGCAACGTGTTGCCATCGCGCGCGCACTTGCGATGGAGCCGACGGTTATGCTCTTTGACGAAGTGACCTCTTCACTTGACCCCGAGCTGGTTCGTGACGTGCTCAACGTCATGCGTGATCTGGCAGAAGGCGGCATGACCATGATTGTCGTGACTCATGAAATGGGCTTTGCGCGTGATGTCGCAGATCGAGTCGTGTTTATGGATGGTGGATACATCGTCGAAGAAGGACCCCCAGAGGCTATCTTTGAAAATCCGCAACATGAGCGTACGAAGACTTTCCTTGGCCATCTCAAGGTAGGATGAGAGCGCACCAGAGACCAGAACTGTTGGCGCCTGCAGGTAGTATCGAGGCGCTTAAGCTCGCCATAGACTGCGGGGCCGATGCCGTCTACTGTGGCGGTAAGAGCTTTGGCCTGCGCTACAATGCTGCCAATTTTTGTGTCGACGAATTGAAAAGCGCGGCGGAGTACGTCCACTCCAGAAAACGCCTTATCTACCTCACCGTCAATGCCCTCATCCATGAATCTGATCTCTCTTCTCTGAGAGCTTACTTAGGTGCCGTAAAAGACACCGGGGTTGATGCCTTCATAGTGTCTGATCTGGGGGCTGCAAAGCTAGCAGGCGAGATCGCACCTGAAATCGACCTGCATGTCAGCACACAAGCAAGTGTTGCCAATTCCCTCAGTGCTCAGACTTGGTACGAGGCAGGTGCGAGGCGTATCGTTGCTGCACGTGAACTTGACTTACGTGAACTGACAGAGCTTCGCAAGAACCTGCCTGAGGACATGCAGCTCGAGGTCTTTGTGCATGGTGCGCAATGCATGGCTATTAGTGGGCGCTGCATCATCAGTAACTATCTTGCTGACAGAGACGCAAACAAAGGTCAGTGCGCTCACAGTTGCCGCTGGTCCTATGAGCTCGTTGAAAAAAAGCGCCCTAACGAAAGCATTCCCGTCATTGAAGATGACGGATACACCACTATCTTTAGCCCCTATGACCTCAACATGATTGAGCACATCGATGACCTCTGTAATGCGGGGATCGATAGCCTCAAGATAGAGGGACGCACCAAAGGAGTCAACTATATAACGACGGTGATTTCTGCCTATCGTGCGGTACTCGATGGGGCAGACCCTCGCGATTATGTCGAGCAGCTGCGCGCGCAAACCTTTCGGCCACAAGGTACGGGCTTCTACTATGGGAGCCCGCGTCAAAACTACGGCTACTGACCCTCCTCTCTTTTTCGTAGATACATCTCGAGCAGACAGGCAAGCACGCCAAAAGCTGATGCGGCTGCTAAGGCGAACCAGAATCCAGCATCAAAGAGGTCATGGGTCGCAGGCCCGTGGGCAGTGATGCGGTGTTGCAGATTCGGGTCAATGAGTTGGCTACCATAGCCTTTGTCACCCCGAGGGTAGGCGTCGTTTTCTACCAAGCGTTCGCCAAAACGCTGTTCTTGCTGTGGCTGGATTGCTGGCTCTAAGTTGAAGCTTTCGACAAGTCTCGTCTCGACGGTATCTGCGGCATCATCAAAGAGGACAATGTTGCGGGTTATGTGGGAGCTTGCCGAGTTGTAAATGATGACTTCAGCACCCGTGTCATCATATTTGGGTAGGGGACGCGGACAGTACACGAGATAGCTCAAAGGCGCCAAATCCCCGGAATCGTCAAGGCTCGTAAAGCCTTTCTCGACCCGTCCAAATTCCAGCTTGAGGCCTGTAATGTGCTCACCCTCTGAAAGATTGAGGTCATCGACCTTGAAATGCATGCGCGTACTCGCATCAAGATCTTCTGACCACAGTACCCAGCCGTGGTTTTCAAAACGCATGATTGCTTCAGGATTGTCAGGGTTAAAGAGGTCCTTTGAAGCAGCCTTGACAGAGCTCTGCGTCACCTCCTGGCTCGCCAGATTGGTCTGATACCACAGGTTGTAAAGTCCATTTGTGTCTCCCTTCACGATAGGAGTCCACAATTCGTGCAAGCGAATCTGGTCTGCACCTACTCCCTCTAAGGCGTCAAAAACAACGAATTCATCTGCCCAGTCGTTCGAAGTCGACCAAAAATCGAGGTCGTAGCGATAGAGCTCTTTGCTGCCCTGCGCGCTATTATCAATCTGCACCTCGTCTCCTGCGCCAGAGCGATAGGCTGCAGAGCTAATGGATATCGTGCGCTTTTCAATCTCGCAACTGATCTGCACGGGCTCATTTTGTACCGGGACCTCAGTCCAGACAAGAGCTGTGTTTTGGTCCTGGTACTCTAGCTTGACGTCAAAAACGGTCGTGTTGAGCAAGTAATGAGGCGTCGTCTTTACTTCGCGCATCTCGTAGCTTCCCAGATAAAGGGGGATGCTTTCGGCAATGCCGCTTGCGTCAGTACTGATAATGTCGGCAAGCTCTCCTGCGGCAAGGCGCAGGGTTCCGTCGCCGGTTACAACATCATCTTTAGCTCTGACTTCAAAGACCGTATCGGGTACGGCTGTTGCTGTTATGCTGTCAGTTTTGACAACGCGAAGAGCTGCTTTTGCGGGGTCGTTGTCGACGCATATGACGATGGGATTATCGAGCCCCCTAATTTTGTCCACGCTAAAGGCTATGGGCTCGGTATGCAGGAGGTAGCGGTCCGGCGCCTGTACTTCCTGAAGATAGTAGTTGCCATGCTTGAGCACTTCGGGCAGGTGTACGTGACCGGTCTCATCGGTAGTGAGGCGACTTATGACGTCCTTGTTTGAATTAAGTAGGTCAAAGCGTGTTCCGCTCACGGCAATGGTATTGAGGGTCTCGCTATCGCGCTTGACGATACTCAAGTAAGCCGTGATTTCTTTATTGCAGATAAGGTAGTGCAGCTCAACTCCGTTTTCCGTGATAGAGAAGCTCATGTCATCTGCAGCCTGAAGACCTATCGGTGTCGTTGATGCATCTTCACTTAAGATGTAGTCGCCATATTCAAGGTAGCCACTGCGGTAATCTGTCTTGCCCCAGCTGGCACTATCAGGTATCAGGTCGCGGGTGCTTGCTCTGCCTTCTTCGTCAGTGAAAAGAGTTCCAACAATCTGTCCGAAGCGCGGATTGGGTCTTCCATCACCACCCAAAGGCATGTTGTCAATAAGGTCAAAGCGGATATGTTCAAGGGCGAAACTCGTTTCAACACCTTGGTCGCTCACGCTGCCATATTTGAAAAGGGAAAGGTCTCCCCTTATGATGGGCTCCTCAATGGGGGAAAGCAGGGCAGACAAGGCTATTTCAGGGGGCCTATCTGCAGCAGGAGAATCTGACACCTGGAAGCTTCTCCAATTGCTATACTCAGGACTAATGAGGTAGCCCGGTGGCGCCTTCGTTTCTCTTATTTGAAAGTTCCCAATCGGAATCCCGGGCGCTGACGGCCCTGTTGCTTGATATACTGCTCGTCCCGCAGCGTTGGTACTGACCGTTTGGGTTGTCCAGCCGCTTGGTGCTTGCTGGTCAGGCCATCTGATCTCGAATTCTGCCCCCGCGAGACTCGTACCGGGACGTGCTTGCGCCAGACCCGTTTCACCATCAACTTTCTGAATGACCAGGTTGCCACCATAGCGACGCGCATCTTGAGAACTGACCCTGCCGGTGAAACTGCTGCCACCAGCAAGGGCGCTCAAGGTGACGCTGTGCGTCTGCAAGTCAAGGGCATGACCAGCCGGCGGTATGAACTCTCGAACAAAATAAGTACCTGGCAGCAGCCCTGACAGCGAGGCTCGGCCCTGACTGTCTGTCGTCATCCGCCCAACAATCGAGGGGTGATTAAGGTTTCTGCTGTCTGCCGCTGCCCTGTCGGTCCATACGCCATACTGTGCTCCTGACAGTTGGTAGGCGGGGTTACCCCGCACGGCTTCAGCACTGATCTGGCTCCCAGGCGACACCGACTCTTTAGTCAGCTCAATCCTGTGAATGGCGGCACGCTGATTTGCGATAGTCCCCGCAAGGTACTGGGGAAGGCTGCCCTGTGCCGCTTCAGAGTCGTCTCCCAGCACCGGGGTGACGCTCAGCACGGCGGTATTGAGGGTATAGCCAGCAGGTGGAGCAAGCTCTCTGACATAGTAAGTTGTGCCAACAGGGATGCGATACCACCACGCCTGCCCGCTTGCATCTGAACTTGCCCGTCCTATGAAGCTTGCAGCGCCCGTGTTTCCCGCAGCAGCAGCGGAGGAGTTTGACCATATCCCGAAGCTTGCCCCAGCGAGGAGCGCTCCAGATGTCGCATCTGTTTTTTGTACGCGAATGCGAGACGTGAGGGGGTCGCCCCAGGAAAAGGTCATCCTTTGAATGCCGCTTCCTGCAGGTGGACGGTAGATCCAGTAGCGGTTGAGCTGAACGCGACTGGTGCTCGTCGCCTGGTTCACAATCCAGGTGGAGGCCCTCCAGTGATTGGTATTTCTGCTGTAGAGAAGGCTCTCACCCTGCAGACGAAAGATGGCAAGTTGCGTCGCCATGCGCCACTCGAGATTACTCAAGCTGACACCGTTAATGGTAGTTCTGCTGCTCAGGTTTTGTGGACCTAGATCAATGGCCTTCGAAATGGACTGCTCGACACTACCCGTAGCACGAGAAAGCTTGGCTCCCCTTGTCAGCGTCCTGCCATTGGGGGAGGCTGCGCCATGATCAAGGCAGTAGGCAGGCAGCGTGCCAGAGCTATGCACGATGGGTCCCGTATGTCCGCTTTGCGTGGCAAAGGCTCGCGTCGCGGGAGGAACGGCGGCATCTGCACGCTGGGGCAGTGCAGCCGAGGCAAGCATGCTCACTATGAAGGTGGCGATGAGCACCAGGGCAATGCCTTCTTTTGCAGCAATACGTTTCATGATGAAGGACATGACTGTTCCTTTCTGCTGTGCATTCTGGGCGCAGGTTCTGTCGGGCATGTGAAAGGAATCATAAGGGAAGGACTTTTACCTAGGATTAATCTAGGATGAAAGAAAGCTTAAAAAAAGATGAAAGAAAGATGAAAAAAACCTTAAAGAAAGATGAAAGAGTCTGGTATTCAAGCAGAAAAAAGCACGGTAAAAGCCGCTATCCTGCCACCTGCCTATGTGCTATTATGAGCGTGGTTTTATTTGATGAAAGGTATATACATGAATATAATTTTGCTCGGTGCACCAGGCTCAGGAAAAGGTACTCAGGCTGCAAAGCTGGTGGAATTCTTTAATATTGCTCATATCTCGACAGGAGACATGCTACGTGCTGCGGTCAGTGCGGGCACACCTCTGGGCCTCGAGGCAAAGAGCTTCATGGATGCAGGAAACCTCGTTCCCGATGAAGTCGTCATTGGTCTTATCAAAGACAGAATGGGTGACGAAGACACCAACAAAGGTTTTATCCTGGATGGTTTCCCTCGCACGACCTCTCAGGCCATTGCTCTTGATGAGCAATTAGCAGAGCTCGCACGCTCAATTGACGTAGCGATAGCCATCGACGTCGACCCAGAAGTCATTGTTCAGCGCGTATGCACGCGCCGGTTCTGTCCCACCTGTGGCAGAATCACCACGGCTTCAGAGGGCGATACCTGCCTTATGTGTGGGTGCAAACTTGAAACGCGTGCTGACGACAAAGAAGATGTCGTGCGCAAACGCCTTGAGGTTTACGAACAAAACACCGCGCCCCTTATTGACTATTATCGCGGCAAGGGAATCCTCCATCCCATCGATGGTGATCGCAGTATTGATGAAGTCTGGGCTGACGTTCAAAAAATCGTCACCGAAGATTAACTGAAGACTAGCTGAACGCTCACTGAAGACCTACCGCCCATGTCGCGCTTTATGAGACAAAACATAGTCATCAAGTCGCCAAAAGAAATCGAGCAGATGCGCCTTGCAGGTGCCATCGCTGCACGAGCCTTGCGCTGTACGCGCGAAGCGGTCGAGCCGGGCATCAGCACGCTCGAGCTCGATGACATTGCCGAAGCGGTCATCCGCGAAGCAGGGGCGACACCAACCTTTCTGGGCTACAGCGGCTTTCCTGCTTCAATCTGCGCAAGTATCAATAGCGAAGTGGTCCATGGCATTCCCAGCAAGAAGGTAAAGCTTTGCCGGGGCGACATTTTCACTATTGATGTGGGGGCAACCTTCAAGGGCTGGATTGGCGACAATGCTGACACCGTTCCCGTGGGGGAGACTGACCAGCGCTCGCAAGAACTCATTGATGTGACGCGCAAAGCACTCTATGCGGGTATTGAACAATGCGTCCCAGGCAAGAGGCTTGGTGACGTCAGTCACGCTATTGGTAGCGTTGGTCGCGCTGCCGGCATGGGGATCATCCAAAAATATGTTGGCCACGGCGTGGGTCGAGCCATGCATGAAGACCCCAACATCCCTAACGAGGGCAAAGCTGGCAAAGGCCCGGTTCTGCAGGTCGGCATGGTGCTTGCCCTCGAGCCCATGTTCACCCTAGGAACTGATGATGTGGTGACGCGCAACGACGGTTGGACGGTTGTTACCACTGACGGATCACGAGCAGCTCAGATTGAACATACCGTCGCTGTCACCGAGGACGGCCCTCTTATCCTGACTCAGGAATAGTCCTCTTCACGCTTCGTTCGCAAATCAAAAGTTATAAAAGAATATTTCGCAGCACTTCCTATCGGTACTGTATATTTGCACGGTATCGCCTTAAATTATGCAAAGAATAAATATAAGGTAATTGTGCAGCAAATGTGTTCATATTGTCGTGTTCCTGTTATAATTAGTTGAAGTCAGACGGAGGGTTCGTGCGACTGAGGCATGGGTGGGGTCACAAGCCGAAGGAAGCCTAATATGGGTCACGCATCAAACAATTTCATAAGGCGTGCGATTGCCCTTTTTCTTGCTGCGATGCTGCTTGCCAGCTCGACTCTGAGCGTCTTTCCTGCAACGGCCTTTGCGGCAAACAATCAGTCTTTTGAGGCCACCGGTACCCTTGATACCATTATCGACAGCACTGGCCGGGCAAACGTGCCAGACAGCATCGTTGCAGGCGACGAAGAGGCAATACCTCTCGTAAACAGCAACGAAGCTGTTCTTGACGAAACAGAGACGCTCTGTCCCGATGCTGAAAACGTAGATGCCCAGCGCATCGTTGCGTGGCCAAAAGAAGAGACGACCCCCGCGCAAATCGAGGCATCCGTGCAAGAGCTTGCAAGCGAGCTCGAGGTCGATGAGGCGACAGAGATCCTTGAAAACCCTGAACCGTCAGATCCAGAGACGCTCGTAATCATTGAGAGTGACAGCGATACCTCGCAAGAACTCATGGCAGAAATGATTTCCACCGGTCTTTATGAAAGTGTCGACTACGACGTCATTGTCGAGACCTGCGCAGCCTATACTTCAAATCCCAACGATCCCTACTACAACACCAGGGTTGCAAATATTGGAACCTGGGGGCTTAATGCCTTTCCTGGCGGCAATTTCTCTGCTGTTTGGGGACGCCTGGGTAGCACAAGGGGAACGGGAGCAAGCATTCCCATTGCGGTTATCGACACAGGCTTCTACATGAATATTGCCGATCGCGGCCCAAACATTGTTGCAGGCTATGACTTTGGCTCAAACAGAACAGACGTTACCCCACAATCTACGCTACCCCTTGCCGCTCATGGCACCGGAACAGCGGGCCTTATTGGTGCTGCCACTAATAATGGCATCGGTGTAGCCGGTGCAGCTTGGGACAATACCGTCATTGTCTACAAAGTTGCCGATGCAAACAATGTGCTTTACCTGTCTTCAGTCACCAGTGCCATCAACGATGTCGTTGCAAAAAAGAATGCGCGTATCATCAATCTATCCCTCGGCGGAACAGAGTTCCCCGCCTATCTGCAACAGTCAATTGATGCGGCAGTTGCTGCGGGCATCCTTGTTGTCGCAAGCGCTGGCAACAACGCACTCGCCGGTAATCCCGTCCTTTATCCCGCCGCCTACGGACCAGTCCTTTCTGTTGCGTCTATCAGCGCAAACGGGCAGCGCTCAAGCTTTTCCACCTTCAACAGTGGGGTAAATATTGCAGCACCAGGAGACGGCATCACGGTGCTCGACAAAAACAATACCTACGACTATGCATCAGGTACTTCATTCTCTGCACCCTTTGTGTGCGCAGCAGCAGCACTTGTCTGGCGCGCCAATCCCAATTTGACAGCGGCTCAGGTAAAGAACCTGTTGCTCAGCACGGCAACGCCTATTGGTGCAAAAGGCAATATCTACACCGGGGCAGGAGCCCTTAATGCCTTTGCGGCCTTTGAGTTAGCACAGGGTTTGCCCTATCAGCCTCGCATTTCGAGCGTCCAGCGCGGCCCCAAAAGCGTCAGCGTCTACTGGAGCAAAGACACGAGCAATCCTTCCCCCGCCAAAGCCTATATCCTGCAGTATCGTCCCAGCAGTTCCAGCAACTGGGCAAGCATCACCATACCCACCTCTGCAGCTAGTTACGCCTACACGGTAACGGGGCTTGCCGACAATACTACCTATTACTTCCGTGTTTGTACGGTAAATGCCCAGGGTTACGGCCCTTACTCGGCTAGCGTCGCCTCAACAACCTATCCGGTGACCATGCAGGCGACGGCTACTACGATAAAAATGAAGCGCGGCAAGTCAGTCGTGGTACGCGTAGCACCTTATTATTGCAACAATAAGAAGTTCACCATTTCCTGGAAAAGCTCTAAGCCTGCTGTTGCCACCATCAGCAGCTTCGGCAAAGCTGCAAAGAAAAAGGGTAAAGGTTCATGGGTGTCTAATGCCCTTCACGGTAGCCAGAAGGTAAAGGCATCGGGCAGAAAAGTCACCATACAGGCCCTCAAAAAAGGTACGACTTACTTCACCTTTGGCACCGGAAAAGCCACAAAGGTCATCAAGGTTGTTGTAAACTAACCTCACTTCAATTCGTTACCATTCGCTACCATTCGCTACGATTCGCTACAATAAGTCTCATGAAAAAACTCATCTCATGGAACGTTAATGGTCTACGCGCGAGCCTCAACAAAGGCTTCATGGAGCAATTCGAGGCACTCGATGCCGACCTCTTCATGCTGCAAGAAATCAAGCTGCAGGAAGGGCAGGTCGAACTCGAGCTTCCCGGCTACTACCAAAGCTGGTCTTACGCCCTCAAGAAGGGCTACTCGGGAACAGCTATCTTTTCGAAAGAAAAGCCTCTGCGCGTCTTGCGCTACGTCGACTCGCCCCAGCTTGCGGGCGACAACCCCATGATTGATGACAAGGCGGAGGAGTACGTCCATCTCTCCGACCTTGACCGCGAGGGCAGGGTCACCGCCTGTGAATTCAAAGATTTTTGGGTGGTCAATGT
>Ga0123353_10000822_pt1 | contig 37789 bp, 29 predicted proteins | sample TergutLab28metaG_3_FD_92763 | JGI IMG/M metagenome (GOLD analysis project Ga0123353, IMG submission 92763) | Labiotermes labralis P3 segment gut microbial communities from Petit-Saut dam, French Guiana - Lab288 P3 | ecosystem: Host-associated > Arthropoda: Insects > Digestive system > Gut ... | reverse complement strand
GGCTCCGCTCCGGGCCGGCTCGCTACGCTCGCCGTGCCCTCCGCTCCGCCGCCTTGACGCGGGGAGGGGATGACAGTTTAATTGAGACACAAACCCGTGACACTTCTATTGAGACGCGACAAAAGTCTAACAGCCTATTGACCTTTCCGTGTGGCGGAATTATCGTATCGCGCTTTCGGTGACGGTTGGACGGTGTGGAAATCGGCAGCATTTCAGGAACAACGATGACGGATTCGAAACCGAATATGCCCTCTGGGGACACGGACGTCGCGCGGCTGGTGGTGGAGCAGAACCTGGCGACGCAGGAGGACGTGGATCAATGTCTGGCCTTGTCGGCGCAGAATCAGCAAACGTTCGCCGGCACGCTGGTGACGCAGGGCGTGGTGACCGAGCGGCAGATTCAACGCATCCGCAACCGCCTCGAAGAAAGCCGCCAGGGCACGCAGATTCCCGGTTATCAACTGCTCGGCCGACTCGGCGCCGGAGCGATGGCGACGGTGTTCAAGGCCCGCCAAATCAGCCTCGACCGCGTGGTCGCCATCAAGGTCCTCTCTCGAAAACTCAGCGAAAATAAAGATTACGTCGAGCGGTTTTACAAGGAAGGCAAGGCCGCGGGAAAACTCAATCACGCCAACATCGCCCAGGCGTTCGACGTCGGCGAGGCGAGCGGCTATCACTATTTCGTCATGGAGTTCGTGGACGGCTATTCGCTGTTCGACGAGATGGAGCAGCGGCACTCCAAACCGTTTTCCGAATCCCACGCGCTGCGGGTGATTCTCCAGGTGGCCCGGGCGCTCGAGCACGCGCACAGCCAGGGGCTCATTCACCGCGACGTGAAACCCAAAAACATCATGATCACCCGCCAGGGCGACGTGAAACTGGTGGACCTGGGTTTGGCCCGTCCCGCCAACGACGATGCCGCCGCCAAGGCCGAGGCCGGGCGGGCGTTCGGAACGCCGTACTACATCAGCCCCGAGCAGATTCGCGGCGAAGTGGACATCGACTTCCGCGCGGACATCTATTCGCTGGGCGCGACGCTGTACCACATCGTGACCGGCCGAGTGCCGTTCGAAGGCGCCACGCCCGTGGCCGTCATGCAGAAGCACCTCAAGGAAACGCTCACCCCGCCCGACCATGTTAACACGAAACTTTCCGCCGGCCTGGGCGAGGTGGTCGAAACGATGATGGCCAAGGAACGCCGCCGCCGCTACGCGTCGACGGGCGATCTGCTGATCGACCTCGAAGCCATCGCGGCAGGCAATCCTCCGCCGCAGGCCCACAAGCACATCACCGCCGATGTGCTTTCGGGCCTGAGCGCTGAGGTCAAACCCACGCCCTCGCCGGCAGACACCGTGGAAATGCCCGCCCTCGGAGCGGACAACTGGAAATTCTACGCGATTCTCCTGGCCGCGGGACTGGCGGTGAGCGTGCTGGTCAATCTGATCCTTCTGCTGAGGTGATAACGTATTGTTCCGCATGGGTTTATGCGAAAAGTATGATTTCCCGAGCACGAACGCCGAACGGCATTCCAACCCCCCGAACTTTGCATGAAAATCTAATGTTCCACCCGATTTACGCCGATTAACTATGATGGACGTGATTCTGTTGGCCGGTGATCGATGAACGATTTGGCAATTTGCCAACCAATTTCTTGCTAGAACCGCGTGGGTTCGTTACAATAGCAAGAAATGGAGCCGTAAACCGTCAATGTCGTTCTTTATGTTTTTTTCGTTTTTGGCGGTTTGTTCGATTTGTCCGTCTTTGGTTAAGGAGATTACAACATGATGTGGACTGATTCGCGGGGCGACGCCGTACAGATGGATGTTCCGGTGATGGAGGCGATGGAGTCGCGTCTGTTGCTGAGCACGACGGTTGACCTGGTGAACGGCAAGGCGTTTACGTACATCGAGGCCGACGGCGACCGGGTGACCGTGAAGCTCACAGGCGGCGGGAGCGGGGTGATCACGTTCGAAGGCGAACTCGGCAGCGCCGTCGAGTCGCTGGTCGTCGATCCGAACGTCAACGGCAAGAGCAAACTGACCATTTCGGTGAAAAAGGCGAAAAAGACCGGTGACGGCAGCGTCGAGATCGGTGAACTGACGGTCAACGGGGTGCTGGCGTCGCTCAAGGCCCCCAAGGTGGATTTCGTCGGCAATCTGACGATGGACGTTGGCCGCAAGGCGTCGATTGTCGTGGGCAACATGTTCGAAAGCACCATGACGCTCTCGGGTGAGGCCAGTACGGTCTCGGTGCGAGTGGGCGTCTTGTTCAACAGCGAGATCATCGCCGCCGACTCGGCCGTGGCGTTGCAGGTGTCGTGGGCGATGGTCAGCAACGTCCGGGCCTTCACCTTCGCGAAAATCACGGTGAAATCCGATTACATCGGTGGTGCCATCACGGCCGCCGGGGTCAATGCCAAGGGCGTTTCCATCGGCGGCATCAACATGAAGGGGACGCTCGACGCCACCATTACGGCCCCGGGCGCGATCACCGGCATCACCGCGTTGGAGATATCCGGCGGTTCGGTCACAGCGGATTCGCTGGGCAAACTTGTCGTCAAGGGACAAAAGCCCAAGCGGAAAAACAGCTTCATCTCCCTCGACGGCGACATGCTGGCGACCATTGAACTGGCCGGTGAAAACGTGGGCGCGAAAAACACGCTCGGTTCGACCAGCGTCAAGGGAACGCTCGGTGGCGACGTGACCGTCACGGGGAACGCGGCCACCATTACGATGAAGAATCTGACGGCGAACCTCACGGTCTCGGGCAAGGCCGCGGTGAGAACGCAGGACGTGCTTTCGACGACGAGGCCCGACGAGCCGGCCGGTGAAATCCACCTCGGCAGCGGCTCGGTTCGGTCTGGCAGGGTCACGACCCGATATGCCGGCGAGGTCGACCTCTTTGTGGTGGTCCCCGTGATCTAAAACGAACCGAAACACGACGCACGAAAACCGGAACAACTTCCGACAGACGGTTGGAGGTTGTTTCGGTTTTTGTGCGTCATATTTTCGTTTTGGGGGCCATTCCGGTTTTGTTAGAATAGAAATAGAAAAGGAGCATCACAATGAACCGTCAACCGCGGTGTAACCACTGGGCGCGAATCTGCGTCGGTATGCTCGTCGCGGCCGTCGCTGGGCCGGCGGCGGTCCTGCGGGCGGATGAGCCGGCAACGCAGCCGGCGCAGAAAGACGACAAGCCGGCCGCCGCCTCGAAACCCGTCGCCGACAAACGGGCCAGGTCGGATCAGCCGCCGCAATTGCGGTTTCTCGCGTGGCAGGAAGAGGACCGGACAAAAGCTCGCGAAACCTCCGCCGCATGGAAACCCAACGGGGAACCGGCCGCAGACGAAGCCGATCTGAAAATCCTCCAACAGATCAACTTCGGCGGCTACATGGGAGGACCGGCGAATGAAAACTGGCGGTTCCTCTGTCTGTGGTTCTCGCATCCTGACCTGGAGAATTCGGGCAGTTATTTGAGTGTCGCCTTTGTGGATGCCTCCGGGAAGCAGATCACCGGTACGGGCGGCGTCGGTTGGAGGGTGCATCCGCGGGGAAAGGATGGTATGGACGATGTGGGCTGGGGTGTGGTCATTCGAAGTCCAGGCCGGGAGGGCGACATCCCGAAGACCGCGACGGTTGTGCTACAGTACGCCTTTGAGCCTTGGGAAACGATCGGCACGGTGAACGCCGCGTTCGAGGGCCCGGTGGCGGTGGTCGACACCATGGTGGAGGAGGCGACAGACGCCACCGACGGCGTGTATGGCGACGACAAGGTCAGGGCGACCCTTCGCATTTCCCGCGTTAACGATTACGACTCCCGAATGCAGCACGAGATTGTCGCCGTGTTGTTCGACGGCCGGGAACTGTCCCCCAGCGGGGCGAGTTCCAGCAGTTCCAGGGAGGGCATGAAGGCGACCTATACGTTCAACGCCACGCTGTCGGACATCAAACTGTTCGAATTCCGCAAACGGCCAATCCTGGAGGCGACGTACAAAAACGTCTCGCTCCAACCGGCCACGCCGGAGAAAAAAGCCGCCACGAAACCGGCGGCGAAATAGGTTGTGAAACAAGGACTGAAAAACTATGCCCCCACAATTTGTGTTTGACATGCGTGACGTGTGCAAGCATTACGGTGACAAGACCGTGTTGCGGGACATTAATCTGTCGTTTTTTTATGGCGCGAAGATTGGCGTCGTCGGCGAGAACGGGGCCGGTAAGAGCACCTTGCTCAAAATCATGGCCGGGCTGGACAAGGATATTCAGGGCGAGGCCCGGCTGAATAAAAACATGACTGTCGGCTATGTCGCGCAGGAGCCGGTGTTGGCGCTGGACAAGACCGTGCGCGAAAATCTCCAAACCGCCGTCAGCGCCGTGCAGGGGTTGATCGACCGCTACAACGAGATCAGCGAATTGCTTGGCGATGCCGGCGATGATATGGACGCCCTGCTGGAAGAAATGGGCACGCTTCAGGAAAAGATTGACGCGGCCAACGGGTGGGAGTTGGACCGGCTGATGGACATCGCTTCCGACGCGATGGTGTTGCCTGACGATGACACGCCTGTCTCGCAACTGTCCGGCGGTGAGCGGCGGCGCGTCGCGTTGTGCATGGCGTTGCTGGAAAAGCCCGATTTGCTGCTGCTGGACGAACCCACCAACCACCTTGATGCCGAGACCATCGCCTGGCTGGAAGGGCAACTTCGCGAGTACCCCGGCACGGTCATCATCGTCACGCATGACCGCTATTTTCTCGATAACATCACCAAGTGGATTCTCGAACTCGAAAATGGGTATGGATTACCGTTCGAGGGCAATTATTCCTCGTGGCTGGCCCAGAAGGCCGAGATGTTGCGCGTGATGGAAAAACGCGAGACGCAGCGGCAGAAGACGTTGCAACGCGAACTGGAGTGGATTCGCGACAGCCACCAGGGGCGGAATCAGAAGAATCAGGCCCGCGTGAACAGTTACGAGAGGCTGGCGTCGCAGCAGACGATCGACCGCGACAGCGACACGATCATCCAGATCGCGCCGGGCCCGCGGCTTGGCGACAAGGTGCTGACGTTCGGCGGCGTGAGCAAAGGCTACGGCGGCGGTCCCGCGTTGATCCGCGAGTGTTCGTTCGATCTGCCGCGTGGCGCGATCGTCGGCGTGATCGGGCCCAACGGGATCGGCAAGACGACGCTATTCCGCATGATCGCCGGGCAGGAGTCGCCCGACGCGGGCACGATGGACCTTGGCCCGACGGTGGTGCTGAGTTACGTGGACCAGCATCGCGACGCGTTGGACGACCGGCGGACGATTTTCGAGGAGATCACCGACGGCAAGGACCGCGTGGAGTTGGGCAGCGTGTCGATGGCCAGCCGGGCGTACGTCGCGCGGTTCAATTTCCGCGGTGCCCAGCAGCAGAAAAAAGTCGGCGAATGCTCCGGCGGCGAGCGGAACCGCATTCACTTAGCCAAGCTGCTCCGCCGCGGCGGCAATCTGCTGCTGCTGGACGAACCCACCAACGACCTGGACGTGAACACCATGCGTGTGCTGGAGCAGGCGCTGGTGGACTTTCCCGGCTGTGCGATGGTGATCAGCCACGACCGGTTTTTCCTGGACCGCATCTGCACGCACCTGCTGTTGTTCGAGGGCCAGGGCAAAACCCGCTGGTTCACCGGCAATTTCGCGCAGTACGAGGACACCGTGCTGGCGGAGAATCCCGACCGCGTTGCCCACCGCCGCGGCAAATACAAACGGCTGACGCTGCGGTGAAAAAGCCAGTAGCCAGTACGCGGATTCGAGGAGTACCGTTTATGTTCGCCTGCGTCGTCGCGGCGGTTGGTCCACGCCGAGGGTGGCGCGGCGGCGGAGGATGTGGTGGTAGTGTTGGGCGAAGCGGTGGGCTTCGTCGCGGACGGACTGTAACAGCCGTAACGCGGGGTCGCGGCGTTGCAGGTGCAGAGGGGCGTCCTGGCTGTCTTGGGCGTTCCGGTTGTGGATGAAAATTTCTTCTTCCTGTTTGGCCAGGCTGATGAGCATGGGCGGGCGGAACTCCAGGGCTTCGAAGGCGGAGGCGGCGGCGTTTAACTGGCCTTTGCCGCCGTCGATGAGGATGATGTCGGGGAAGAGTTCCTCGTTTTGCCCCGCGTGGCGGTAGCGGCGGGTGACGACCTCGCGGATGCTCGCGTAATCGTCGCTGCCGACCACCGTGCGTATCTTGAACCGCCGATAGCCGTCCTTGAACGGGCGGCCGTCGATGAACACCACCAGCGACCCCACCGTCTCCTGGCCGCCAAGATTGGCGATGTCAATCCCCTCGATCGTCCGCGGCACGGTCGGCAGCCCCAGCACTTCCTGCAAGCGGGCCAGGCCCTCGGCGGGGTCTTGGAAAAACGCCTCCGGCTGAACGTGCTCGTGCACCAGCCCGCGGTCCTGCAAGCCCTCCAGGGCCCGCAGTTCGTCGCGCAGGGCGGCGGCGGACTCGAACTCCAGCGCCTCGGCGGCCTGCTTCATGGCGAGTTCCAACTCCCGCCGAAGTTGCGTGCCCTTGCTTTCCAAAAACTGCCGCAGCCGGCGAATCTGGGCGGCGTAGTCGTCTTTGTTCACATGGGCCGCGCACGGCGCGGTGCACTGTTTGATGTTGTACAGAATGCAAGGCCGAAAGTGGTGGCGGGGGTCGTTGGGGCTGTCGTAATGCACGATGTCCAGTTTGCACGTGCGGAACTTGAACACGCGCTGGAGCAGTGGCAATGCCGCCCGCAAATCGTTGACGGAGACGAAGGGCCCGTAGAGTTTGGCGCCTTCCTGCGGCTCGCGCGTGATAGCGACGCGGGGGAAGTCTTCGTCGGTGGTGATTTGGAGGTAGGGGAAGGTTTTGCTGTCTTTGAGGTCGGAGTTGAATCGCGGCTGAATGTCCTTGATGAGTCGGTTTTCGCGGAGGAGGGCGTCGACTTCGCTGTCGCAGTCCAGCCAGTCGACGTCGTGAACGAGGTCGCGGACCATGCGTTCAATGTCGGGTCCGCGGCTGGCGAGGAGGTCGGCGGACGGTTGAAGGTAGCTCATCACGCGGGAGCGGAGACTCTTGGCCTTTCCGACGTACAGCACCACGCCGGCGGCGTCCTTGAACAGATACACGCCGGGCCCGGCCGGCAAGGTTGCGACCTTCTCCCGCAGGGCGTCGAGGATGGCTTGACGAGGAATCGGCATGAGAATTATTTTAGCCGCGAATTCCGCGAATTCCGCGAAGGATTTTTTACAAGATCGTCGCCGTGACGCGGGCGTTGGCGGTTTGCACGAAGACGGTTTTGTCGTCGTGCGACGTGGCGATGTAGGCCAGTGCCATCGGACACTGGCGTGTGATGGACCACGTGCCGCTGGTGACGGCGCCGATTTCGGCGTCGGCGACGTTGAAGATGGGATCGCCGAGGCGCGGAATGGGCGGCGTTGTTGTGGCTGGGGCGGCTGCGCCGCCAGGCGTTGCGCCAAGCGTCAGTTGTACGCGGCGTCGTGCGGGGCGGCGGCGATTCGCTTTGGCGATGGCGGCGGCGCCGAGGAAATCCGAGCGCTTGCTTACGCGGTCGGTCAGGCCCGCGGTGGCGGGGTCGAGGGTTTCGTTCACCTCATGGCCGTAGCGGGGCAGGTTTTGTTCGACGCGGATCGCGTCCAGCGCGGTCAGGCCCACGGGGCGAACATGGCGGCCCTTGGCGCGGGCGGTCATGTAGTTCCACGCCTGACCGGCCAGCAGGGCGGGCAGCACCACATGGCCGCACCAGATTCGGCCCAGGTCCAGCCGCAGGGCGGTGTATTTCGCGATCAGCAGAGTGCCGCACGTCACGCCGCCGTCGGCGAGTTCGGAAATTTTGAACGGAAGCACCGCGTCGAGAATCTCCGCCGCCGCCGGACCGGCCAGCAGCAGCTCGGCCGTTTTCGTCGTGTGGTCGTCGATTCGGACGCTCAGCCCGGCCGCGTGCTCACGCAGGTGGACAAGCGTTTTCTCTCGCGCGATGGCGGGCGTCAGGAGCAGCCATTCCTCCTCCAGCCGCAGGAGGCGGGCGGTGGAGAGAATGCCGCCGCGAGCATTGCACAACAGCGTGGCCGCCGCGGTGTCGTCCTCTTGCCGCGCGACGTCGTGCGTGCAGACCCGCTCCAGCAGCCCCAGGGCGTCGTCCCCCCGCAGCCGAATCCGCCCGCCGTGCGACACATCCGCCATTCCCGCCCGCCCGAGCAACTCGATGCCTTCGCCCACCGCGTCACCATACGAGAGCGGCACCTCCACGCCGCCGTCTTCGCCAAACGCGGCGTTCAGCGCGGCGTGATGTTCGCGCAGCGGCGAGGCAGGCAGCGGCGAGGAGGATGGCGGTTCGTCCGGCATAAAACCTTCATACGATCATACGACGAAAACTCAAGAAAATCACGGTTTCCTTTGGCCAAGACCTTCGAAGCCACCTTTCCGCGTTCGGGCGTCAGTCCGAGGGGGTGTCCTCTTCGATATCCAGCACCACGAGCGTCACGTCGTCGTCGACGAGGCCTTGGGCGCTCTGGCGGTCGAGGCGGTCGTGGACGATACGCAGCAGGTCGATGCAGCCATGGCCGATCCACGGGCGAATCACGTCCAGAAACGGCATGCCGGGGGCGGCGGTGGCCGGGCGGAGGGCCTCCTCCGCGCCGTCGGTGAACAGCAGCACGCGGTCACCGCGCTCAAGCTGCACGGTGGCTTCGGCGAACTCCACGCCGGGGAACACGCCCAGCAGCGTTCCGGGGGCGTCCAACTGCTCGATTTTCCCGTTGGCCCGGCGGAGGATCGGCGGCGGATGTCCGGCCCGGGCGTACGTCAGTTGCAACGTCGCGGTGTCCAGCACGCCGTACACGGCCGTGCAAAACTGCGACGACGACAAATTCTGATCGCACATCTCCGTGTTGAGCTGCGCCAGCGACTGGCTGGGCGGAATGATCTCGTAACGCCGCCCGTGGATGCGTTTGGACTCCAGCGAACGGTCGATGAACATCGTCAGCAGCGCCGCGGGCATGCCGTGTCCGACGGCATCGGCGACGTAAAAATACAGCCGCGTTTCGTCCAGACGGGCCACGTCGTAGAGGTCGCCGCTGACCCACGACACCGGACGATACAACACGCCAAACCGGGCCGGGCCGATCTCCGGCAACTGCCGCGGAAGAAAATCGCGCTGAATCCTCGCCGCCAGCCGCAACTGCTCGTCGATCTCCTCCAGCACGTGCTCGGTGTTCAACCGCTGCCGCCGCACGCCCGCCAACTCGCTCCGCAAGCTCTGGAGTGCCGGCTGCAACTCGGCGGCGGCCGCGATCGTGACGGCCAGGTCCTTCGCGGAGGCGGTTTCGTTGACGCAGAGGAATGGACCTCGACGGTCGGTGATCAGCCGCCGTGTCACGCGGGCGTGTTCGGGAAGGATGACCAGGGCGACGGCGTCGGTGGTGGCGATTTCGTTCAACAGCGGTTGAAGTTTCGCCGCGTTCCCCGCCGAGTCGTTCAGGCGAAGCATGGCCAGGGGGACGTGTTTGAGTTGCTCCGCCAGCCCTTTGGCGGGCGAGGCGTGGACGAACTCCCAGTGCCCGTTCATGGCCTGCCGGACATTGGGCGGCGGCCCGCCGAACCCTTCGCCAATCCACAAAATTTTCGGCAACTGCGGCATCGTGACCTCATGGGCTGTTCACAGCGCCGCCACCACGGCGTCGCCGACCTGGGTGGTGCTCAGGCCCATTTTACCGGCGGCTTGGGAGTTCATGGTGGGGGTGATGTTCATCATGGCGGCCTCGACCCTGTTGCCGGCATCGATGAGCGTGGTGTCGTGTTTGTGCACGCCGGTTTCGCGGAGCAGCATGGCCATCGCGCCGATGGCGGCCATCGGGTTGATCACGTTCAGGCCGGTGTATTTGGGCGCGCTGCCGCCCATCGGTTCGTACATGCTCACGCCGCGGGGGTTGATGTTTCCGCCCGAGGCCACGCCAAGTCCGCCCTGGATGACGGCGGCGAGGTCGGTGATGATGTCGCCGAAAATGTTGTCGGTGACGACCACGTCGTAAAATTCCGGGTTCTTCACGAACCACATGCAGCAGGCGTCGACGTGGTTGTAGTCGCGCTTGATGTCGGGATACTCTTTCTCGCCGATCTCGTTGAACGCCCGCCACCAGGTGTCTCCGGCGAAGGTCAGCACGTTGGTTTTGTGCACCAGCGTGAGTTGTTTTTTCGGGCTGTTGCGGCGGCGGGTGAGTTCGAAGGCGTAGCGGATGGCCCGCTCGGCGCCGAAGCGCGTGGTGCAGTTGATCTGCGTGCTCACCTCGGCCGGTGTGCCCTTGTACTGCACGCCGCCCATTCCGGTGTAGATGCCCTCGGTGTTCTCGCGGACGACGATGAAGTCGATGTCGGACGGTCCTTTGTCCTTGAGCGGCGTCTCGACGCCGGGGTAGAGCTTGACCGGCCGAAGGTTGATGTACTGGTCCAGCTCGAACCTCAGCCGCAGGAGCAGGCCCTTTTCGAGAATGCCCGGTGCGATCTTCGGGTGCCCGACCGCGCCGAGGTAGATGGCGTCGTAGGTCCGCAGTTGGGCGATTTCCTCGTCGTGAATGACGGGGATGGACGCCTTGCCCGGATCGCCGCCGGCGGCGAGATACCGCTCGCCGCCCAGGTCGAACGCGTCCGTGCTGTAGTCAAAGCCCGCCTTTCGCGCCACCGCCTTCAACACTTTCAGTCCCTCCGCCACCACTTCTGGCCCCGTCCCGTCGCCGCCAAGTACCGCGATCCGCATGGAATGTCCTTTCTCGTTCGTTGGTTTTGCGTATCGTATGGGGAAAAACGTACGTTTTGCAACAGGGAATATTTTCGTTAACCCGTTGACTCGTTACCTCGTTACTTGGTTTGCCGAGTCAACGAGTTAACGAACCTCTCACTCCCCAGCCGATAATATTTTTATGCAGGTCTCTCGCGATACATTATGGGTACGGATTGGGCAACGCCGGTGGGTGCTGGCCGGGGCGGCGGCGGTGTTTGTGGGGGTGTTTGTTTTTTTTGCCAGCGTGCATTCGATGGTGCCCTTCAGCGGGGATGACTGGCGGTATTTGTCCGAGGACCGGCGGCTGCCCTTGCCGTTGCCGTTTACGTGGAACCCCACGCGCGTGCTGCCCGAAATCGTGATGCCGCTGGCGGGCCGCGTGGCGGCGTTTGTGGTGGCCCCGCTGACGGGCGATTATCTGTCGGCGGCCGGGCTGACGACGGCGGTGCTGCTGGCCGGGCTGACGGCGGGGTTGTACGTGTCGCTGTACCGGTTGTTTCTGACGCTGCACAACCACCAGGCCGTCTGCGCGCTGCTGGGCGTGCTGACGATCGGCCTGTTCTTCGCGCTGCTCAAACGCCAGCCGACCGGCAATCCGTTTCTGTTTCACAGCCCGGACCTGTGCTCCCTGTTCTTCTACGCCGTGCCCAACCTGATGAATTCCATCCTGCTATGCGTGTTTTTCCGGTGGTTCGTCCTGCGGCGGGAGGTGTCGGTGACGCGCGTGGAGGTGTCGTCGGCGTTGTGGTTGACGGTGTTGTACCTGGGCATTTTTTCGATGCAGTTCTCGGCCATGTTTTTGACGATCGCGCTGGTGTTCCTTGCGGTGTTCCGTTTCACGTCCTCGCCGAGGCTGGAGGTGGCCGGGCAGGCGGTCGGACAGGACGGCGGGTGGAAACGGTTGTGGTGTGATACCTGGTCGGGGTGCAACGTGAGCGTTCTGGCGGCAGCGGGGATGGCGGTCGCGTTGGTGTTCGAGCTGACGGGCGGCCGGGCCCACGACCCGCGGTTGAACAAATTTTCCGATTCGATATCCAGCGACCTGTACCTGACGCGGATGGGTCTCTCGTTCGACAACATGGGCGTGTTGCTGCTGGGAATGAATCCGTTCATGGCGGTGTTGGTGTTCGGGCTGGTGGTGCTGGCGGCGGGGCTGTACCTTCGGCGGCGGAAGCAGGTCGGCCGGGGGCCGGGGATGGTGTTGGCCAAGGTCTGCGCGGTCTCCGCGCTGCTGTTGATTCCGTACTATATGTTGGTGGCGGCCTGGAGCCATCCGTGGTTGATTCGGGCGGACGTGATGTACGGGTTCTTTTTTCTGGTGATTTTGTTGTCGGCGTTGTCGGGGTTGTACGTGTTGAGGCACGTTCGCGTGGCGAAATGGTTTTTGCCGCTGGCGGTTCTGACGGTTCTGGTGACGGCGACCAATTCCCGCTGGACGCTGGCCGACCCGTTCGCCCAGGGGCAGCGGGAGACCATGAACGCGAGCCTTCGGCAGATCATGGCCGCGGACCGCGACGGCGAAACCACCGTCACCCTGCCCGCGCTGCCGTTCATGGCCGACTGGACGCAATCCGTGGACGAATGGAGCCAACTCCTCAGCCGGACGCTGTATCTGCACCACGTCACGAGCAGGGAAATGACGATTGTGGTTTCGCGGCCCGAGGGTGAACATGGACCGTTGCGCCCAGGGCAGCGCGAATAGGCTGTTAGGCTTTTAGGCTGTTAGACTGTTCGGCGCAGGCTGATGTGCGATTAGGCCTAATGATTCATAAGCCTGCGCCGAACAGTCTAACAGCCTAAAAGCCTAACAGCCTAGTTGTGGCTGGCGGCAGCGTCGCTCCGTATAATCGACACGCATGGCACGTTTGGGCGAGTTTGGTGAAAAAATTTCCCGCCGGCTTCGGATGAAGCGGTCGTGGCGGTACGTGTCGTCTCGGCGGCGGGGGGTGGGGCTGGTGTTGCTGATCGCGGTGGTCAGCCTGACGTACGCGTATTGGCATTTCACCAACGACCGCCGCGTCGCGCGGATGGCGCAGCGGTATCTCACGCAGGCGTTGGGCGGAACGGTCCGCATCGACCACGCCCGGTTTCATTTGTTTGGTCCGGTGGAGGTTCGCGGGGTGCGGTTGTGGCTGCCCGACGGTGACGGTTCGGCCCATCACCCGGCCGGCGAACCGTTTTTTCACGCCCGGCTGATCGAGGTGCGGCACAACCCCTGGTCGCTCCTGGCGGGGCGGTTCGAACCCACGGACATCTACTGCGACAGCGCGACCCTGACGGCCCATCGCGACGAATCCACCGGCGAGATCGACCTTCAGAGGCTGTTGCCGCTGCTCCAGCAAAACAGCGCGTCCGGTGACGAGTCCGTTCCGCTTCCGGCGGTGAATGTCCGCAACTGCACGCTCATCATGTTCAAGGAGCAGGCCCAGCTTCGCCAGCGGTTGCAGTGGCGGGTCGGGCTGACGATGGGCGTTCACGCGCCGGGCGTCTATCGCGTGATGTGGGAGGCGATGGACGACATCGGGCGGTCGCAGCACCAGGGCGTCGACATCGAATTGGCCGGCGGGCGTCTGACGCCGATGGGCACCATCGGCATCGAGCAGTCGGCGGCCCTGCTTCCGCCGAAGTATCTCGACTGGGTCCGCCGCTACGACATCAAAGGCGAAATCCGCCTGGGGCCTGTTTCTCGTGACGCGGGCGTCCCGCCTGAGCGTCCCGCGGGCATCTTGCCCGCGCGAGACAGCGAAGGCGGTTTGGCGTCCTCTAGCGGCCGGACCAATGGAACGCACAACGCGGGCGAGACGCCCGCGACACGAGAGACGCCCGCGACACAAACTGCGCCCGTGAACGAGGTGTTCCAGTGCGAACTGGTCGATGTGTCGCTCCAGTTTCCGCCCGAGGAGGGCGGGCTGGCGGTGCATCATCTGTTCGGCACGCTGCGGATGTCGCGGGACGGGATCGAGTTTCAGAACGTCCGAGGCCGGGTCCGGCAGGCGGGCGATGCCGAATTCACGCTGCGGGGCCGGTACGACGGGTTCCACGCGGACAGCGCGTTCGAGGTCGAGTTGGCCGTCAAGGACCTCGCGCTGCCCGAAGTCGGCGAGGTCGGCGGTCCGCTGGCCGACGCGCTGGCGTGGGCCTCGGAGGACGTCGCGCCCCGCGGCGGGCGGTTTACCGTCATCGCCTCGGCCCGACGCGACGGGGACGGAACGCTCGACTACGAGGCCGTCGTGAACGTCAAGGGTATGGCGATGGAGTTGGTCTGGTTTCCGCTGGCCGTCACGGACGTGACCGGCGAGGTCGTGATCGACAAGGCGGGCGTGCACCTTCGCGACCTGACGGCCCGGCAGGGGGCGGCCGTGCTGAAGATCGCCGGTGACGTGCATGAGTTGGTCTTCAACGCGCCGCTGCGCGTGACGGTCGAGACGTCCGACGCCCGCGCCAACGACGCGCTGGCCAAGGCGGCCAATCACGTCGCGCCGGGCGTGTGGGACGCGTTGTCGCCCGAGGGGCAGGCGGCCGTCAAAGTAAACGTCGTCCGGCTGGTGCGTGACGAGCATTTGTCCGTCGAGGTCGATGTCAAGCTCGACGGGCGCGTGTCGATGTGCTACAGCGGGTTCCGTTATCCGTTGGAGGAGCTTACCGGCGTGGTGCACATTCACGACGACGACGTGACGGTCAATCGCGTGACGGGGCACCACGGGGCGGCGAGGTTTCGGTTTGACGGCAAGCTGATGAACCTGTCCGACCCTGACGCCCAGCAGATCGACCTGGCCGTGGAGGCGTTCGATTTGCCGCTGGACGACACGCTGTCGGCGGCGATCGACTCGGTGCGTGTCGCGGGCATCCTGCCCGCGAGTAGCACGGGCGTCTCGCCCGTGAGTCGCATGGGCGTCTCGCCCATGCAACGTGGCCTTGGAAGCGACGCCGCGGAGTCGGCGCGGGCGGCAACGTCTTCGCGTGAGGAAACTCCAGCCACCCTCGCCACGGGCGAGACGCCCGTGGGACTCATGGGCGAGACGCCCATGCTACGCGCGGGCGAGACGCCCGCGGCACGTGAAGGCGGTGCGGCGCGGGCGATGTTCACCGATCTGGGGCTTGCCGGTGTCGTCGAAAAACTGACGGGGCGCGTCACCAAACCCGCCGACGGCGCGATGAGTTACGAATTGCACGCCGACCTGGCCAACGCCCGCGTGCTGCCGACGGCCTTTCCGTATGAACTCACCGACTTGCAGGCCCGGCTGCGGATTACGCCGGAGCAGGTCGAGTTCGAGCGATTCACCGCCCGTCACGGTCAGGCCCGCGTGGAGGGTTCGGGCACGGCCCTGACTCGCCGTTCGCCGACGGGAATCGCCCTGAACGTCACCGCCAAGTCCGTCGAACTGGGCGAGGACCTGCTGGCCGTCCTGCCGTCCGAATCGGCCGACCTGGTGCGGAAATTCGCGCCAAAAGGTTCCGCCGACCTCGACCTGCGCTACAGCCTCCACATGCCGCGGACGGACGACGGGTACACCGTCACGATTCGCCCGCGGGACATCGACGTCACGTTCGACGAATTTCCGTACACGTTTCGCGGCGTGACGGGCGAAATCGTCGCCACACCCGACGAAATCACGCTGCGTCCGCTCCGGGCGAAGATGGACGACGCCACGGCCGAACTTCGCGGAACGGTCCGATTCCGAGACCGGCGGGTGGAGGTGGACTTCACGTCGGTCCATGCCGGAAACGTCCCGCTGGACGAAACGCTGCTCCAGGCCGTTCCGGGCGATGTTTCGTGGGTGACGCAACACCTCGCGCCGGGCGGAACGTGCTCGGTGGAACTGACGAAACTCCAGATGCTCCGCGAACCGCCGCCGCCGGCGGCACCGACCGAGGCGATCACCATCCTGACGCCCACCTCCGCTGCCGCCACACCGGCGGACCATCGCGTCACCTGGTCGTGCGAGGGGACGACGATGTTTCGGCAGGCCGTCGTCAAACTCGGCGACGAACCCAAAACGGTCACGGGCACGCTGTCGGGCCAGGTCTCCAGTTCCGCCGAAGGCCTGGCCGTCACCGCGGAGGTCGCCGTCGACGGTGTGGAAATCGGTCCTCGGCAACTGACCGAACTCCACGGGCGGATCGTCAAATCACCGCAGCGCGACGTGGTTCGGCTGGAGCAACTGGCCGCCAAACTCTACGACGGCATGGTCGCGGGCGAGGCGGAACTGAGGCTCGACCCGTTCGGGTACGCCCTCCGCGTCGAGTTCGATAACGTGGACCTCGACGCGCTGGTCAATGCCGGAGCGAAGGAGGAGGACAAGGCCAAACTCGTCGGGCGGCTGGGCGGAAGCGCCACCTACGCCCTGCGTCCGCAATCGGCCAGGGACAAGCCCGCCGAGCGCGAGGCCACCGGGAATTTCCAGATCACCAAGGCGAAGATCGGCAAACTGCCGGTCATGCTGGATTTGTTGAATATTTTCTACCTTTCGCTGCCGGGCGATGGCGCGTTCACGCACGGAAACATGACGTACCACCTCAAGGGCGACACGCTGGTGCTGAGCGAGATTCGTTTCACCGGGCCCGGCCTGTCGATTGCCGGGGCGGGCACGCTGGCGATGAAATCCGAGCGGCTGAACCTGACGTTCCTTACGGCCCCGCCGAACCGTTTGCCGGAGATCGGCCTGCTTCAGGACGTGCTGGCGAGCATCACGCGCGAGTTGAACGAGGTCCGCGTCACCGGCACGCTGTCCAAACCGAAAATCAGCACCCGCGCCCTCCAAAGCCTCGACGACGTGCTGCGGATTCTGCTGAATCCCGAAGCCAGTGACAAGTGACAAGTGACAAGAGAAGGAACATTCGGTCTTTCAAAACGTTCTCGCTCCGTGTGAGCGTTTTGAAAGGCCGAATGTTCCTTCTCTTGTCGCTTGTCACGTGTCGCTTGTCACCGTTCTGCGGGCGATGGTCAAATTTCGGACATACAAAAACACGTTCAGGCTGTAGGCGAGGATGAAGACCCAGTTGATGATGTAGATGGCGTAGGCCAGGACCATGAAGGTTCCGATCAGCGACAGGTGCCAGAAGAGCATCGGCACGACGGTTTGTTTTCGTTTTTCGCTGGCATACCACTGGACGACGAACCGCAGAAAAAACACGCCCTCGCCGGCCAGGCCGATCAGGAACATCGCCCAGAGGCCCAGGTGGAGGTGCCACTCCTCCAGCGGCGGCAGTCCGACCTTGGCGGCGGTGAGTTCCAGGCGGTCAATGTATGCCTGCTGCTGCGCGACCCGTGCCTCCAGTTCCGCGATGCGGGCGTCCTTGTCCAGCACGGGCACGGCCTGGCCGCGCCCACGGCCAAGACGGTCCTGCGCGTCGGCGTTGACTGTGATTGTTGACGCGCAAATGAACACGCAAAGGGCAAGAAGAATTGCGACGGTAGCATTGTTGCATGGTAAAGAGCGGATTGTCCTCCCCGGCCTCGCGTTGAAGTGCCGGCATGTAGCCGCGGAGCGGCGTCTGATGTAGCCCAGGGCGAGCGGTACTCCGCGAGCCCTGGGGTTGTGGGTCCATTTTTCCCCCTTATCGTGCCTGACGCCACTGGCCGAGGTCGCGCACGTGGGCTTGTGCGGCTTCGGACGACGCGCACAGGGGAACGTGCGAGTCGTTCGATGCCGACTTCGCGTGACGGTGCGATTTCGGCCAGTGGCGTCAGGCACGATGAAAACTCCGAAAAACACCGTAACCCCCGGGCTCGCGGAGTACCGCTCGCCCTGGGCTACATCAGACGCCGCTCCGCGGCTGTGTGCCGACACTGCCGCGCGAGGCCGGGGAGGACAATCCACTCTTTTTCCTGTAACGTTTCCATCGTCTCGAAAAATTCTCATTTCGTTTTTCTCTCTGAATCCTTTTAATCCCATAATCCCCGCGAAAAGAATTCGCGGAAACGATTATAATCGGAGCGATGTCAAAAGGTGCGAAAAGAAAACTCATCATCAACGCCGACGATTTCGGGTGGTCGGCCGGTGTGTCGCGCGGGATTGTGGAGGCGCATGGTCGTGGCGTGTTGACCTCGACGACGGTGGCGGCGAATATGCCGGCGGCGGGGGAGTGTCTGGCGATGCTTCGGGACGTGCCGCGGCTGGGCGTGGGGGTGCATTTGAACGTGTCGCAGGGCCCGCCGCTGTCGGCGGAGGGGCGTCGCTGGTTGGCCGGGCCTGGCGGGGTGATGAACCGCACCGCCGTGGGCGTGATTGGCGCGTGCCTGCTTCGGCCGGGGCTGCTCGAGGCCGTCGAGGCGGAGTTCGACGCCCAGATCCGCTGGGCGCTGGATCACGGCCTGTCGCCGACGCACCTGGACAGCCACCGCCACGCCCACGCCTTCGGACCCATCGGGCGGATCGTCGAGCGGCTCGCCCGGCGGCACGGGATCGCCCACATCCGCCGTCCCGTCGAGAAACTGCCCGCCGTCGCCTGGCCGCCCGCCGACGGAAAGGCCCGACGCACGGCCAAGATGATCGCCCTGGCCTGGCGGATGGCGGGGCACGACGAAACTTTTTTTCCCGCCGCCACCACGCTGGGCATTGCTCACACGGGGCGAATTGATTCTACTTACCTCATCCAAGCGGCGGCGTCCGTGCCCGCGGGCCTGACGGAAGTGATGACCCACCCCGGCGACCCGAGTGACCTGGACCCGTCCCAGACGCGGCTGGTGGAAAGCCGCCGGCGGGAACTGGCCGCGCTGTGCGACCCCGCCGTCCGCCGGGCGTTCGTGGCGGAGAACATTCAACTAGTGCATTATGGCGACCTCCATGAAATATAGTGTCGTGGTTCCGTTTTATAACGAGGAGTCCATCGCGAAAAAACTCTGCGAGCGGATCATGCGCGTGATGCGGCACGTCGGCGCGCCGTACGAGTTGGTGGTCGTCAACGACGGCAGCCGCGACGGCACGGCCCGCGTGTTGGAGGACCTGGCGGCGGCGCACGAGCAGGTGGTGTTCGTGGATTTGCGGCGGAATTTCGGTCAGGCGACGGCCTTGCAGGCGGGGTTCGATCAGGCCGTCGGCGAGATCGTCATCGCGATGGACGGCGATTTGCAGCACGACCCGTACGAGATTCCGCTGTTCATCAAGAAGATCGACGAGGGCTGGGACATCGCCAGTGGGTGGCGGGTTCGTCGCGGCGACGGGTGGCTGATGCGTCGGCTGCCGTCGAAAATCGCCAACTGGATGCTCGCCAAGGCCAGCGGCGTGCGGCTGCACGATTTCGGCACGACGTACAAGGCGTACCGTCGCGAGGTGCTGGAGGGCGTGCGGCTGTACGGGGACATGCACCGTTTCGTGCCGGCGATTGCCGCCCGGCTGGGGGCCCGCATCTGCGAGGTGCCGATCAAAAACGTGCGTCGTCCCTCGGGCAGGAGCAATTACGGCATCGGCCGGACGTTCCGCGTGGCGTTGGACATCATCACGCTACGGTTCACCTCGCGATACATGACCAGGCCGCTGCATTTCTTCGGCAAGCCCGCGCTGTTGAGCCTGCTGGCCGGCGGCGCGACGCTGCTGTACCTGTTCCTTCGCAAAGTGATCGGATGGAACACGTTTGATCTCATGACCGAGCACGGCCCGCTGCTGATGATGGGCGTGGTGCTGTTTTTCATGGGCCTGATTTTCCTCACCACAGGCCTGATGGGCGAAATGCTCATGCGCGTGTACTTCGAAGCCACCAGCGCCCGCACGTACAGCGTGCGGCGCGTGGTGCGAAAAGAGGACGGCGCGAAATCCGAAAGAACGTTATGATGGCAAAACAGAATACGCTGAAACCGAAAATCGAAGAAATCGTCTCCGATTATCTTGACGGCGACGCTCTGGGCAATGCGATGGATTTTTTCGCATGGCTGAGAGCGAACAAGATGACTCCGACGTTCGGGTCCAAAAGCAAAATCGGGATATCGTATACAACGCGCGTTTGTTACATAAAGCTTTTTCATGGTTCCTGGTACATTTGGCCGGCTGGGAAAAAAGGCGTATATGCCAATGATTTTCTCGTTTGCGAGGAATTGAGCGAACGGGTGTCCGCAAGTCTGGCGCCGTGTAAAGGCTGCGGACATCAATGTAATTCAGGTCTGGGTTTTACGAAGACGGTCTGCGGCAAAGAATTTGAACATCTATGTGGTTGCTGTCCTGTCAGGTTTCATAATCCGGATGCGGAAGCGTTGACGATCATCAAAAACGTGATTGAAAAGCGGGATCGTGCAAAAGGACATCATGACGCAGGCTGACGCTACACAGGCCGATGTTCCACCGCCGCTGCCGTCGTTCCGTCGTCGAGGCCTGTGGGTGCTGTCACCGTGTCTGGCCGTGCTGGGGGCGTCGGTGTGGTTGACGCCGGACCCGCACGGGGTGGGCACGCATGAGCAGTTGGGGTTGTCGCCGTGCAGCATGTTGATCGACTACGGCTGGCCGTGCCCCGGTTGCGGACTGACGACGGCCTTCGCGGCCGTGGCGCACGGGCAGTTCGTGGCGGCGTTTCGCGCGCAGTTGGCGGGGCCGTTTTTGTTCGTTGGTGTGGTGTTGTTGGTGTTGGCGTCCGGGGCGGAAGTGATCACCGGCCGCGACTACCTCCGCCGTTTCCGTCCCGGCTGGTGGTGCGTCGTCGTGCCGGTGTTGATCACCCTCATCGGCTGGGGAGTCAAGGCGTACCTCGGTTGGCAGGCGGGGGTGTATCCGCTGCACTGAGAGCGACGCGGTGACACGTGACAAGTGACAAGATTTTCCTTCACTTGTCGCTTGTCGCTATCGGGAGACGAAGGGGCAGCCGCGGAGGAAGAATCGGTAGGGGAGATCGGCGCCTTTTTGGATGCCGATGCGCGGGCCGGTTTCGATGAGGTCCGGCGGGGGCGGTTCGCCCCGCAGCAGTTCCAGAGGCCCGGTGGTGAGGTCGTGTCCGCTGAAGACGCCGGTGACGGCCAGGGCCTGGGTCAGTCTCGCGGGTCCGGCGGTGAGGGCGGCGAGTTCGCGAGGCCGAGGCTGTTCTCCGCGTCGTAGTCGTTGCGCCAGGTGCGGCAGCCGCCGCAGGGCGGCCATGACGGCCAGGGGGTGCGTCGGATGGTTGCTTTTCGCCATCGATTCGCCGGGGGTGTCCATCAACGGTTCGGCGGCGCGGATGAGCACGCCCTCTCCGACACCGGGCGGCTGGGTGACGACGTTCATGGCCCAGTGCATTCCGTAGGTGAAATAGACGTACGCGTGTCGCGGCGGGCCGAACATGGCGGCGTTGCGCGATGAGGGTCGCGGTTCGCATCGACCGTCGGCCCGCACACGGATGGCGTGACAGGCGGGGTCGTTCTGCGTGTAGGCTTCGGTTTCGACAATGCGGACCCGCAGAATCACCGGGTCGGGCTGGCCGGCCAATCGTGGCGCGGTCGTCTCGCCCGCGCGTACCGCGAGCATCTTGTCCGCGTGTGGCGGCGAAGGCGATTGGCTGTTCTCCGCTGTCCAGGCCAATGGAACGCACAACGCGGGCGAGACGCCCGCGTCACGAAGTTGCTCGTGCGTGATCGTCCGCTGGAGCACCATGCCCAGCAGGTTTCGGGCGACGGTCACGGTCGGCTGAAGGAACCACCGTTTGGGCGGATGCCGGTTCACGGGACGGGCGGGGTCCACAGCCGGTTTTTGATGGCGGCGTCCGTGGGGTCGATCTCGGGGAGTTTGACCGAGCGGACCGCGCCCTCGTTGAACAGCACGTTCAGCGATTTCTGATGCCGCTGGGTCATGGTGTCGAGGTTGGTTTTCAGTCCGTCGGCGTTGTCGGGATTGGCGCCCCAGTCGTTGTAATCCAGGGCGACGATTTTGATGAAGTTGCGTTTGTTGGCGTCGTTGGCGTATCCCATGCTCAGGCCGTAGTAGGGCGTGGTGGGCAAGTCATACTTGTTGGTGGGGTCCCGGTGCGACTTGTCGGGGTTTTTGACGGCGGGGCAGACGAAGTGTTCCCAGGTCATGCCGCCTTTGATGATGAGGGAGGCCTGCCAGTTGTCGTCGTTGGTGGTTCCGGCGGGGGGATAGAGCGGCTGCACCCCTCCGATCCGCGACGCCTGGGCCATGGCCTGGCTGCTCAGGGTGGTCAGTCCGGTGTGGGTGTTTCGGAGTTGGAGGGCGCACTTGGCCTTGTTCGCGGCGTTCCGCGCCCCCACCAGCGACGGCAGCAGAATGGCGATCAGCAGTCCCAGGACTCCGATGACGACCAGCACTTCCACCAGCGTAAATCCGTAGCGGCGGTTCATGTGATGCTCCAAAATGGTTATACCTGTATTATGGCGTCGAACAGCGGGCCAGTCAAATCATTCGCCATAAACCGGCAACAGCAAAGTGACAAGTGACAAGCGACAAGAGAAGGAAAATTTTCTCGGTCAAAACGTTCTCGCGCAGTGTGATGGTTTTGCAAGACAGCACATTCCTACTCTTGTCACTTGTCACTTGTCGCTTGTCACTTGTCACTATTTTCGCGGCTGATCTAACTGGAACATTTGCCGCACAATGTCGATGGTCGCCATGGCGTCGCCGTTGGCGGTGGCGCCGAGCTGACCCAGGAACGTGATCGGGTCGTGGGCGAGTTTGTTGCAGAGGGAGCGGGCCAGTTCTTCCAAGGCCGCCCGCTGGTCGGCGGGGGCGTTGCGGGTGAGGCGGTCCACCTCCGCTTCGGCGAGGGCGGCGAACCGTTCGCGGAGCAGGCGGATGGTCGGCACGGCCTGTCGCGAGGCGAGCCACTCCATAAACGCGGCCGTCTCGGCCTGGACGATGGCGAGGGCGTTGGGGATTTCCGCCTGGCGTTGGAGCCGGTTTTGCTCGACGACGTCCTGTAGGGCGTCGATGTCGGCCAGGGAGACCAGGGGCAGTTTGCCCAGGGCCGGGTCGATGTTTCGCGGCACGGCGAGGTCGATCATGAGGACGGGACGTCGGCGGGTTCGCAGGGCGTCGGCGGCGGTGTCGGGCGTGAGCAGCGGTTGGGGCGATCCGGTGGCGGCGATGACGAGGTCGGCCTGCGCGAGCGCTGCCGGCAGATCGGCGAGGGGGATGGTCCGTGGCGCGGGCGTTTCATGTGGCGCGGGCGTCCCGCCCGCGTTGTGCGTTCCATTGGCCAAGCCGTTGGAGGACGTCACGTCGGCTTCGTTGTCCGGCGCGGGCGAGACGCCCGCGAGACACGAGGGCGAGACGCCCTCGTCACGTAGCGCCTCGCGCCACTGGTGGAATTTCTCGATCAGCGCCTCGGCCCGCGCCGCCGTGCGGTTGGCGACAATCAGGTGGTCCATGCCCGCCCGGACGGCGGCCCGCACGGCCAATTCCGCCGTCGCGCCCGCGCCCACCAGCAGCACACACCGGCCTTGCAGCGACCCGAACGCCCGCCTCGCCGTCTCCACCGCCGCCTGCGACACGCTGGCGGTGCCCTGGCCCAGTTTCGTCTGCGACATCACGCGTTTGCCCACGCGAAACGTCGCGTGCAGCAGTTTGTGCAGCAAAAACCCCGCTGTCCTCGCCTGGCACGCCTGACGATAGGCCGCCTTCACCTGACCCAGAATCTCATGCTCGCCGACGATCTGCGACTCCAGCGACGACCCCACGCGAAACAAGTGCTCCACCGCCTCGGCCCCTGCCAGTCGAAACAGCGACCCCGCGTCGACAGGCCGGGCCGTGACCGCCTCCAGGCCCGCCAACAGCCTCGCCACACCGCGGTCGGCGGCCTCCTCGCCGGCGACGAGATAAAACTCCGTCCGGTTGCACGTCGAGAGCACCAGGGCTTCGGAAACCAGCCTCGCCTCCCGAACCGCCTCCAGCACCCGCGCGCATTGTGCCGGCGACAGGGCCAGTGATTCCCGAGCGGCGAGGGTTGATCGGTGATCTATGCCTATGCAAAATAACATCGTTTTCTTTCTACGCGTACATGTGCAGACCGGGGAACAGGCGCGACAGGTTGACCCACAGCAGGGTCAGGACCACGCACGCGAGGCCCAGGAGGACCAGCAGGGCGTTGGTTTTCGCGAAGCGTCCGCCGTGCCAGCTTCGCCAGTGCAGGTACGCGGCGAAGGTCAGCCACGTGGCCAGCGACCAGAGTTCCTTGGGGTCCCAGTTCCAGTAGTCGCCCCAGCAGAGCTTGCCCCAGACCGCGCCCAGCACCAGGCCCAGCGTCAGCAGCGGAAAACCCAGCCGCACCATGCGGTGGCTGAGTTGCTCCAGTTGCCAAGCCCGTTCGCCGCGGGTCAGCAGTTGTTTGGCGGCGGTCAGGCCGGCGAGGAAGAGGATCATGTACGCCAGCATGTATGCGCCCACATGGGGGACGAACAGCAGACTTTGCAAGGCGGGCGGGAGCGTCTGCGTGTCGGCGGGGAACACCAGGCCGGCGGGGATCAGCACGCACACGCCGGCCGACGCGGCGGCGGCGTGGGAGAGCAGCGGCCGTGGCGCGGGCGTCCCGCCCGCGCGTGGCGAGGGCGTCTCGCCCTCGTTGCGCGTTCCATTGGCCTGGTCGCTGGAGGACGGCGAATCGTCTTCGCCCGGCGCGGGCAACAGGATGCCCGCGGGACGCGCGGGCGAGACGCCCGCGACACACCGTTCGCAAAACCACCATAGCGGCACCACGGCGACGCCCAGGGCGAGGAAGACGTCGAAGAGGCTCTGGAGCGGCACGTGGCCGAGGCCGATCCAGCGGAGCACAAACGCCAGCAGCATGGCGACGCCGCCGAGGAAAAAACTCCACCGACGCCATCGCCCGCCGACCCGGCGTGGCAGTGTGCTGAGCAGCCAGAACACGATTGTCGCGTACATCAGGATGTGGACGGCGGAGGTTTGGACGTTCATCCGCGGCCCTCCGGCGTAGCACGGGCGTCCCGCCCGTGAGTCGCATGGGCGTCTCGCCCATGCCTGCGGTTGGCAGAAGCGTTGTCATGCGAACACGTTGCCGCCCACGCCGGCTCCGGGACGTCACTTCCAGGGCCGCGTTGCATGGGCGAGACGCCCATGCGACTCACGGGCGGGACGCCCGTGCTACGGGATGTGGGCGAGACGCCCTCGTCACGCGCGGGCAGGATGCCCTCGCCACGCCGCCGGAAATAGCCCACCGCCGGGGCGAGCCAGTATTTTCCGAACACGGCCAGCGTCATCAGGCCAAAGCCTGTCCACACGGCCCACAGGCCTCGGGCGCTGACCACGCTCAGCACGGTGTACGCGTGGCGGTCTTTGTCCCAGTCCATCTGGTGCAGATGATACCCCTTGTAATACAGCGGATGATTGACCGCGATGGTCGCCTGTTTCACCACCCGGCCGTCCTCGATGATCTCCACGTCGCTGAAGAATCCCTTCACGGGCGGTTCGACGAAAAACAGGTGAATGGCGCCGGCATCGCCGGGCGCGGGGGGGTGTTTCATGGGCAGGCCCGGCAGCGGTTTGCCGCGGAGTTCGCCGGCGGCGTCGCGGAATTGCCCGACGCGGACGCTCATCGACCGCGGCTCGCCGGGCAGCGAAAACTCCAGGTCCATCGCCGGCAGGCTGCCGTCGGGGTCGGCGACGTATTCCAACTCGCGGGGTTCCAGAACGTACGTCACGCCGCGGTCCTCGCGCGGATGTCGCGACGTGACGAGCATCCGCCGCGCCGGGCCGTCGCTGTATTCCAGCGTGATCCGCAGGGCGAGGTCCGTCGGGTCGGCCGGGTCCGTCGTATGGCCGTCCTCGATAAACGCGTCGACAGTCACCATGACGGCCGGTCCCGGCAACAGGGGATTGGCCGCATCCGCCGCCCCGGCCGCGACGGCCGGCAGGGCAAACGACGCTCGCCGTCCGAACGTCGTGGGAATGCACAGGTGTACGTCCGGCCCCATGATCCACAGGTCGGCCGGCACGCCGTCAGGCCAGGTCTGCCGCGCGCGGGGCAGGAATTCCCGCGGTGTGAGGGTCAGGAGGCACTCGGGCAGGCTCAGCGGCTGATCGAGTTGCCAGTCCAGTGTGCGGTCTTCGAAGACGACGGTTTGGCGGCCGTCGGCGGCCTGGCGGAGCACGGGGACGGCGGCGTGGAGTTCCCACGGGCCGTAGTAATCCATGCGGAATTTTTGCAGCCGGACGTGGAAGGGCAGCGTGGCGGTTTCGGCGGTCAGCAGACGATTTTCCGCCAGACCCTCGTGAACGATCATGACGCCCCTGGGCACTCTGTCGCCGTCGATCCACGACGCCAGGCCGGGGTGACGTTCGGTCCACAAATTTGCCAGCAGGTGGCCTCGCGGACTGCTCCACATGCTGCCGCCGAGAATCAGCAGCGCGCCGACGTGCATGGCCAGTCCGGCGGGGCGGCGCAGGATTCCTCGCGTGAACAGCAGGCTGGTGACGAGGGCCATGAAGACGAAAATCCACACGACCACCAGCACCGGCGAATGAAACAACTCCGCCGCCGTTGCCGGCAGACGGGACCAGACGGTGGGGGTGGCGTCGTCGGCGTGGGCTGCGTCGTCGGCGGTGTGCGCCGCGCCATGGTCGTGGTCGTGATCGCAGTCCGGGCCGTGGACGTGGCCGTGTGCCGAGACATCCGGCGACGTGTGCGCGTGAATGGCCGGCAGAAACGTGGCGAAGATCGACAGCAGACCCAGCAGCAGGCAGCACGCGACGGCCAAGCCCATTAACAGCGCGCGCGTCGCCCGCCAGGCGTGTGTGCCTGATGGAGCGGGCGAAGATGGAGTCACGTCGTTCGCGGTCATGTCCTGTAGTATACGGTTTGTCTTCGTTGGTTTCATCATACGACTTCGACAAGACCGAGCGGGATGACACGGATTCACGGATTAACGGATTGCCGTATGGAACAATCGTTCTGTTTCTGCAATCCTGTAATCCGTGAATCCGTGTCATCCCGCTCGGTCTTGTCGAAGTCGTCAAAATGTACGTGTCATCGACCGGAACGTTTTACAGCGAAAACCGGCAAGCCATCGCGAAACATGTTGCGACGACCAACATCCCTCTCCGCGTCTCCGTGTCACCGCATCGTTGTTACTTCCGTTCCTTCATCGGGGTGACGAACAGGAACAGGGTGTTTCCGTCGGGGGTGACGACGCGGAGGCGGACGCCGTCGGCGGCGTCGCGGGTGGCGGCGAGGAACTCCTCCGGCGTGGTCACGGGGGTCTTGTCCACCTGCGTGATGACCATGCCCGGCCTCAGGCCTTCGCGGAGGGCGCCCGACAGCGGGGCCACACTCGTCACCAGCACGCCTTTGACGTCCGGTTTGTAGCCCAGCCGCTCGGCAACGCTCGACGACAACTCCTGCACCGTGATCCCCAACTGCTTGCTCGTGTCGTGTTCGCTGGGCGCCGGTTCGGTCGGCCGTCCGCCGAAATTCGCCGGCTGTTCCGCCACCGTCACGGGCAGCGTTTGTTTTTTGCCCTCGCGGTAAATGTCCATGTGAATTTTTGTGTCCGGCGCGGTTCCGGCGATGACGTTCCGCAGCGCGTTGGTGTCGTCGATCGCCTTGCCGTCCACGGACACGATGAAGTCGCCTTCCTTCAGCCCGGCTTTCGCCGCCGGCGTGTCGGGCACCACGCGGCTGACGAGCGCTCCGTGCGTCGTCGGCAGTCCGAAACTGGCGGCCAGTTTCGGCGTCACTTCCTGCATCTGCACGCCGAGGAATCCTCGCGTGACTTTGCCCTTCTCGATCAGTTGCGGCATGACCGTGCGGACCATGTTCGACGGAATGGCCAGCCCCGTGCCCTCGAACGTGCCCATCGGCGAGACGATGGCCGTGTTGATGCCGATGACCTCGCCGCGCATGTTCACCAGGGGCCCGCCGCTGTTTCCGCGATTGATGGCCGCGTCGGTCTGGATGAAGTCCTGGTACAGCGCCCCGCCGTCGTTGGCGACGGAGGCTTCGCTTCGCCCCAACGCCGAGATGATGCCCTGCGTCACCGTCTGCGGCAGTCCGCGCGGCGAACCGATCGCCACCACGTTGTCGCCGACGGCCATGGCGGCGCTGTCGCCCAGCGGGGCGTCCACAAGGCCTTCGGGGTTCTTGAGCTTGATGATCGCGATGTCGCTCATCGGGTCGGTTTTGATCCACTCGGCCGCGAAGGTCCTCCGGTCGGCCGTCACGACCTCCACGTCGTCGGCGCCGGCGACGACATGATTGTTCGTCACGACGTACCCGTTCCGGGCGTCCACCACCATGCCGCTGCCGAGCCCCCGCTGGATTTCCTGCTGCCCCGACGTGTTCGGAATGGCGGGCCTGACCCAGCGCGGGGCGAACGGGCTACCCTCCTCACCGAACTGCTTGAAAAATTCCTCCATCGGGTTCTTTACGGTGACGGCCTTTTCGACGTGAATTTCCACCACGGCCGGGCAGACGACCTTCGCCACCTGCCGGAACAGCGGCGACATGGCATCGCCGGAGGCCAGGTCGGCCAGTTTCTGCCGCTCGGCCTGCATTTGCGCCTGGCTGACCGCGTAGACAAACCGTCCCACCACCGCCGGTCCCGCCAGAACGGCGGCCGCCAACAGAATCCCCACCATCGAAAGCACCACCAGCACTCGCGAGCGTTGTTGTCCTTGCATGAGAAGCTCCTTTGTGTCCCCTTCGGACACGATCGACCCGTACCGTCAGTCCTACAACCCTGTTACGAGAAAACGAACGCCAAGGTTCATATAACGATAGGCGCGGAAAAAGCGACAAGCGACAAGTGACAAGCGACTCGAGAAGGAAAGTCTTGTCGTATTTGTCGTTCTCGCGCAGAGCGGACGTTTTGAAAGACAAAACGTTCCTTCTCTAGTCGCTTGTCACTTGTCGCTTGTCGCTGCGTCTTACGGTCTGAACTGCCCCAATTGCGACAGTTCGCGTTCCATGGTCATCAGTCGTTCGATGCGTTTTTGGATCGGCGGATGGGTCATGAACAGCGTGGACGCGCCCTCGGCCGACAGGGGGTGGACGATGAACAGGTGGCTTTGGGCGGGCGAGACGGGCATGGGGACGCGGCGGGAGACTTGCTGGAGTTTGTCCAGCGCCCCGGCCAGGGCCCGCGGTTTTCCGCAGAGCTTCGCGCCGTATTCGTCGGCGCTGTATTCGCGCGAGCGGCTGATGGCCATTTGGATAACCAAGGCCGCCAGCGGGGCGAGGATCATCATCAGCAGGAGCACCAGCGGATTGGCGCCTTCGCTGTTCCGGCCGCGGTGTCCTCCGCCGGTGAACATCGCGATGTGGGCAAGGTACGTGATGGCCGCGGCCACGATGGCGGCGACGGTGCTGATGAGGATGTCGCGGTGTTTGATGTGGCCCAGTTCATGGGCGATCACGCCGGCGAGTTCGTCGTCGTTGAGCATCTGCCGCAGGCCTGCCGTCACGCAGACGACGCCTTTGCGGGGGTTGCGCCCGGTGGCAAACGCGTTCGGGGCGGCCATCGCGGACACGTACACGCGCGGCATGGGCAACTCGCCGCGCTCGGCCAGCCGCTCGACGATGCCGTACAGCTTGGGGTCGTCTGCGCGGGTGATTTCCTTCGCCCGCATCGAGGCCAGGGCGAGCTTGTCGCTGAAGAAAAACGCGATGAAGTTAAACACGCCGCCAATGGCCAGCGCCGGCAGCATCCACTGCGTCCCGCCCAGGAGGTAGGCCACGCCCATGCACAGCCCCATCAAGGCGGCCATCAACATCGTCGTCTTCGTAAAATTCCACATACGGACACTCCTTCCATCTTGTACGTCGTTCGGCGGGGAAAGTTTAACGAAAAACCGAGCCCATAGCCAATAGCCAGTAGTCAATAGGTATGGCGTGAGCGCGAACGAAAGAATGCTCGTCCTGTGTTTTTCTTCGGGGTGTGCGAAAATCCCTTGCATGGGCGTGGCGGAATTCTATAATCGTCGTTTGATGATGTTGCGGGCGTGTGCGCTCGCGGCCGATTGTGCGGTGTGTTCCGTTTTCGGGCAAAGGTGTGCGTATGGTCTCGTCACATCCGGGCAGGACGGTGCGTTGGGCGGTTGTCGCGTTGTTGGCGGCGGCGGCTGGCGGATTGGCTGTCGAATGGTGGCGAGGGGCGCCGGCGGCGGCGCAGGTTCGCGTCGATGGGCGGTCCGCACAATTGCAGGCCGTTCCGGGACAGATCAGCCGGGACACCTACGGGGTCTTCCTTGTGGACAGCGAATCCGGTAGAATGGCCGTCTATGAACTGGAGAGCGGCAAGGCGGGCAAAAAACTTCGCCTGGTCGCGGCGAGGTACGTCGCGTACGATCTGCGGCTGGACGATTACAACAACACCGAACCGCTGCCTCGCGATGTCCGAACGCTGGTGGAACAACAGATGTCATTGGAAAATGCCGCCCAGCCGTAAAGGTGTGCGACTCACGGGCTTTGGCGCCCGTGCTACATAGGAGCCGAAGGTTATGGCGAAGGTGTATTACAACGAACAGGAAACCTGCGCGAAGCTGAATGTCACCGAGTCGGACCTGAACAAAATGGTCCGCGACGGGCAGCTTCGGGCCTTCCAGGACGGTCCGCGCCGCATGTATAAGGTGGACGAGGTGGAAAAACTCGTCTCCGGCGGGTCGGGCGAAATTGCCCTGACCCCCGCCGACAGCAGCACCGGAAGCGGGTTGAGCCTGGCCGAGGCCGACAAGCCCCGACCGGCCGGTAAGGAAGACACGGTCATCACGGCCGAGGGAATCAGCATCTTCGACGCCGAGGACCTCGAAGTGGCCGCCGATCCGATGGCCAAGACGCAGATCACCGCCTCGCTGGACGATCAACTCGATCACGCGGGTGTCGGAAGCGGCAGCGGCCTGCTGGACCTGACCCGCGAAAGCGACGACACGTCGCTGGGCGCCGAAGTGCTCGACCATATCGACATGGAAGGTGTGGGCTCGGGACTGGGTTCGGGTCTTGGATCGGGGTTGGGTTCGGGCATGGAAGTGCACGAGGCCAACGCCCCCATCGCCGCCCCGGTCGGGCAGAGCGATTTCGCCCCGACGTACATGGAAGTGACCGACGCCGGAAGCGGCGCGTTCAGCGGAATGGTCGTCGGCATGGCGATCGTGTCGATCGTGGTGATGATCGTGACGGTGGGTTTGGCCAGCGGGGTCGTTCCCGGCCTGGTGGGCACGATGATGGAAAACATCGCGGTGGTGCTGGGCGTCAGCGCGGTGGTCATCATCATCGGCGCGATCATCGGATACGTGTCGGCCAAGGGCGCTTTGGAACGCCAGGCGGCGATGGCGAGGATGTAACCCGTTCACGAGATGGAAATCAACGGTCGCGGTGGTGACATCTTCGCCGCCGTGACGCGCTGGGTGAAGAAAGGATTGTCGGATGAATACCCGATTCGCCGCTGTGATCGTTGCCCTGATGGGCGCTGCCGTCCTGGCGGGTGGCTGCGTTTCTCGAACTCAGTATGATGAGGTCTACGCCTCCAACCAGCGGGCGCAGGACCAACTCAAGAAATTGCAGGAAGTCCTCCAGACCGAGCGAAACCAGAGCGCGAAACTTCTGGTGGAAATCAACCGCCTCGAGATGCTGCTGGCCGCGGAACGGAACAAAAACGCGGGCCTGACGAGCGAGTTGGCAAACCTTCAGGACGCGCTGAATGAGCTTCGCGCCCGGTACAACGCGCTGGCGGACAAGCAGGGCGCGCCGATCGAAGTGCCCACCGCCATCGCGCTGCCCGGCGAACTGGACAGGCAACTCCAGCAACTGGTGTCCAAATACGGCGACCTGTTCGAGTACGATGCCTCCAAGGGCGTGCTGCGGTTCAAGAGCGATATGACCTTCGCCAAGGGCAGCGACGACGTCACGCCGCGGGCCAAAGAAGCCCTCGCCCAGTTCGCCCGGATCATGGCCGACCCGGTGGCCGCCCCGTACCACGTGTACATCGCCGGGCACACCGACGACATGCGGATCGTGACCCCGGCCGTCAAGGAACGTCATCCGACCAACTGGTACTTGTCCGTCCACCGCGCGGTGGCCGTCCAGGAGGAGTTGGTCAAAAACGGCGTCGCCGACAAGCGGATCGGCGCGATGGGCTTTGGCGAGTGGCACCCCATCGCCCCCAACGCGGCCGGGAAAAAAGGCAACGAACGGAACCGCCGCGTGGAACTGTGGATCATCCCGCCCAGCCGCTTCCTGACAACGGACGACGCGGGCGCCTCGCGAAGCGCCGCGCCGGCGGCATATGACGAGGATTGGGTCGAGTAACGACGGTTCCCGGTCCCCCGTTCTTCGGCACGCGGGGACCCGCGACAAGTGACAAGCGACAAGTGACAAGAGCAGGCGACGTTGAATGTATTCATCGTTCTCGCGAGGCGGGAATGTTTTGAACGACATGATGTTCCTTCTCTGGTCACTTGTCGCTTGTCACGTATCGCTGATTTTCGCCGACGCGCCTGAGGACTGACGACTGACGACTGAGGAGAGAACGATGCGATTGACGGACATGTTGACGCCGCAACGGATCAAGACGCCATTGACCGCGACCACCAAACCGCAGGTGCTGGCCGAATTGGTGGATGTGCTGGTCGAGGCCGGCGGCGTGACGAATCGCGACAAGGCGCTGGCGGCCGTGCTGGAACGCGAGCAGACGCGGACGACCGGCATCGGAAACGCTCTGGCGATTCCGCACGGAAAAACCGGCGCGGTCGGCGACCTCGTGCTGGCCATCGGAAAGGCGGCCACGCCCATCGAGTTCGACAGTATCGACGGCAAGCCGGTGACGCTGCTGGTGATGCTCATCAGCCCGGTGGACCGCACCGGTCCGCACATCCAGGCCTTGGCCCGCATCAGCCGCCTGTTCTCCATCGACGCCTTCCGAAACAAACTCCACCACGCCGCCACCGCCGACGAGATGTGGCGGCTGATTCAGGAACAGGAAAGAACCGCCGACTGACGCGGACGTGGGGCGCAATAGGCTGTTAGACTGTTAGGCTGTTAGACTGTTAGGCGCAGGCTTATGGGAAATTAGGCCTAATCTCTCATAAGCCTGCGCCTAACAGTCTAACAGCCTAACAGTCTAACAGCCTATTTCCTCGCCCGCCGCAGGGCGTCCTGGAGTTTGTCGTTGACTTCGGCGGGGCGGGCGATGTGGAGCCAGCAGGGTTCGTCGGAGGCCGTTTCGGCGTCGAATACAATCGTCCCCACACCGCACAGCCGCTCCAGCCGGACGGCGGTGAGGGTGGCCTGGCGAATTTTGATCAGCGGGCACTGGAACACGTCCACGCGAAACACGCCGCGAATTCGAAGCACGCGAACGTTGGTCAGCACGTACAGCCGCCCGGTCCATTGGCAGCAGGAGAGGAACAGTTGGATCAGCACGGCCGACGCGCACAGCATCGCCAGCACGGGACGGGAGTAGGTGATTTGCGTTTCGATCATCGGCAGCGCGACGTATCCCAGCGCCATCACTCCGGTCGCCACGGCGATGGCCGGCCAGGCGCTCAGCAACACGAACCAGACACTGGGTTTGACGGCGAGGATGACGACTTCTCCGTCGTTGAGCAGTTGCTGCGGCAGGGCCCCCGCGGCCGCGGGCGCGGTGCTCTCGGCGGCGTGCACCGTGGTGCGCACCGTGGTGCGCAACGTGTCGCGGGCGTCCCGCCCGCGCGTCTCGCGGGCATCCTGCCCGCGTCTGGTGGTGGTACGAACGTCTTGCGCAGTGGCGGCGTTTTCGAGGGCGAGACGCCCTCGAGACGCGCGGGCAGGATGCCCGCGACACACGCGGGCGAGACGCCCGCGACACGCCAGACGCCGCGTTGTGCGGTGGGTCGTCATGCGACCTCCCCAGGCCGCAGGACGCGGATGTCCGGCAGGTTGCGATACAGGTTGTCGAAATCCAGTCCGTAGCCCACGACAAATTCCTCTCCGATGTCAAATCCTACGAAGTCCGGATGGAGGAGCGGGGAAATTTTTCGTTTTTTCTTCAGGAGGACGCAGGTTCGGACGGAGGCGGCCTGTGGGCGGACGTGGCGGACCAGGGTGTCGAGCGTTTGTCCGGTGTCGAGGATGTCGTCGACGATCAGCACGTCTCCGCCGGAGGGGAGTTCGGGCGGCGGGTCCAGTTTTGGCCGGCCCGTGGACGTTGTGCTCGCGCCGGGGTACGAACTGACGGAGACCAGGCAGATTCGCAACCGGCCTGGGATGTGGCGGATGAGGTCGGCGAGAAAAATAAGCGACCCCGCCAGCACGGCGACGATGGTGAGTTCCCGCTCCGCGTACACGTCGGCGATGTCCCGCCCCAACTCGGCCACCCGCCGCGCAATCGCGTCCCGCGCCACCAGCACGCGGCCGACCTCGTGACTCTGCCCATCGCCCGAACCATCCATATCCATGAAAATTCCTCAGTCACTACATCGTAAACCAAGGGCGCGAATTCGCCAAGGGGGCAGGGCAACCGTTTGAAATAATCGTTGACGTTGCGCGTTTTATCGCACAGAGTATAGCGTAGAAAGGAACGCGCCATGTCAACCCATCGTGATGGCGGCTGTGGAGCGAAATGGAGCCGACACATCGTTTTTCTTGTCCCTGTCGTCATCGTCATGGCGATGACGGCGGCCGCCTGCCGGTCCTCCGACGAGTCGCAACCCACCGAGCCGTTGGACACGTCGCAGACCGTCGAGGCGACGGACGATCCGTGGACGGCGGAGGAACCGGGCCAGCCGCCAGCTTTCGAGGCGGCGGGCGAGTTACAAACGGCTGAGGAACCGGGCGAGTTGCAGACCGTCGAAGAGCCGGGCAATCCGCAAACCGCCGGCAAGGGGGTGGACACCTCGGCGGACATGTCGCAATCGGCCGCGGGGCCGGACGCGCCGCAATCGACGGAGGAACCGGGCACGCGGCAAACCACCGTGGGGCCGGGCACGTCGCGAGTAACCGTCGAGCCGTTGGACAAGACGCTGACGGTCGAGGAATGGATCACCGCCACCCAGCGGCGGATCGACAAAGAGGACGACGGATACAGCCGGTCCATGGGGGACTTCGCCGCCGAGGAAGGCCGGCTTGACGTGCTGGAGCGGCTGAAGGCGCAGGGCGTGGATTTCAACGCCCCGGACAGTTCGTTCGAGACGCCGATCTACTTTGCCATCCGCGGCGGCCGGCTCGACGCCGCGAAGTGGCTGAAGGCGCAGGGCGTGGACCTCGACGTCGACAACCCTGAGTACATGTTCCTGGCGGCCCAGAGCGGCAACGTGGAGATGATGACATGGTTGACGGAACTGGGGATGAAGATCGGCAAGGGCGAGAAGTACGTCCTGCTTGCTGCCGCCGAGAATGGTCATTTCGAGGCCATGAAGTGGCTGGCGGAGCAGGGCGCGGATCTCCACGCGGACCGCGTCATGTACCTGGCGGCCCGTGCGGGGAACGTCGAGTCGCTGAAATGGTTGAAGGAGCATGGCGCGGAGGTCAATCCCCAAAACAATCAAGGTGAGACGCCCATTTTTGCGGCGGCCCTCTTCGGCCATGCCGACGCGATCGCGTGGCTGGCGGAGCAGGGCGTGGATGTCAACGCCAGGGACACATGGGGCGGGTCGGCGGTGCACGAGGCGGCCTGCGGGGGCCGTCTCGATGCCTTGAAGCGGTTGAAGGAACTCGGCGCGGAGGTCAACGTCGCGGACCGGTACGGCAGGACGCCGATGTACACGGCCGCCGAGAGCGGGAACGTCGAGGTGATGCAGTGGTTGGTGAAGCAGGGCGTGGAGGTCAGCAACCGTCGTAGCGCCGGCCGGTCGCTGATGTTTTTCGCGGCCCGCGGGGGCAGCGTCGAGGCGATGACGTGGCTGATGGAACAGGGCGTGGAGATCAACGTCACGGACGATGTCGGCTGGACGCCGATGTTTTTCGCCGTCATGGACCACCGGGGCGAAGCCGTCACGTGGCTGAAGGAACATGGCGTGGAGGTCAACGCCCGGGACCATCGAGGCTATACGCCGATGATCGTGGCGGCCAAGTGGGGCCTGATTGGCATGATGAAACTGCTGAAGGAGCACGGCGCGGAGATCAACGCCAGGGACAACGAAGGCAACGCGCCGATCTTCTGGGCGATGGCCGCCCAGTGGGATTGTAAGGACGTCGTGTCGTGGTTGAAGGAGCAGGGGGCCGACCTCAACGCCAAGAACAACGCGGGCAGCACGCTGATGTTCATGGCCGCGGGCGACGTCCGCCGGATGGCGTGGCTGAAGGAGCAGGGGTTGGACATCAACGCCAAAAACAACGACGGCCGGACACCGATGTTTTCGGCGATCCGTCACATTGTGTCGGAGGAAGATGATGTGGGAAATTCGATCGAGCCGCATCAACTTCAAGGCCATACCGTTGGGCCGGAGATACATTACAGATGGGACAGTTCGGTCGAGTCCCTGACGTGGTTGGAGAAGCAGGGCGCGGACGTGAACGTCACGGACAACAAGGGCCGGACGCTGATGTTCGTCGCCGCCGAGCGCGGCAACGTCGAGGCGATGAAATGGTTGAAAGAGCAGGGGCTGGATGTCAACGCCAAAGACAACGACGGCAAGACGCCTTTGTCGGCGGCGAAAAAAGACGAAGCGAAAAAATGGCTGCTCGACAACGGTGCGAACGAGTGACGGGGGCTTTGCCACGTGTCGCGGGCGTCTCGCCCGCGCGTCCCGCGGGCATCTTGCCCGCGCAAGGCTGTGCGAAAGGCTTGACGTTCTTCATTGCGTCAGCCGTGCGGAACGGCAAGCGAGGGCAAGACGCCCTCGCGACGCGCGGGCAGGATGCCCGCGTCACGCGTCACGTGGCCGTTGGACTATTTTGTGTTTTCGTCGCGCGTCCGCGGCTATAATCCGGGGAGTCGGCGAAGTCGGCGGCAGGGAGGTTGCATGAGGATTCGAGCGTCGTGGTGGGGTGTGGCTTTGCTGGTGAGCGTGGCCGTGGTGGGTTGTACGCAGCCGGGCGAGATCAACCAGGGGTTCACCAAGAATCACTCCCTTGGGTCGGCGACGGCGTATGTGGGCGTCGAGCCGTTGGCGGATGAACTGGGGATGACGATGGTGAGCACGTCGATCAGTTGCGTGACGCTTCGGTCGGAGGCGACGTCGAATTTTGTCGTGATTTTTTCGGAGCCGAACGGCAGAGTGTTCGTCAACGGCGACGCGGTGTGCGCCAGCGGCGCGATCGTCCGCGACGGCGAGTGGTTGATTCCCGCCAGCGTGCAGGAGGAGATTCGCGACCACCTGCGGGCCGAATTCGTCAGTCCCGCGCCGAGACCGGTGGCGGCAAGGACGCGGGACTCGCAATCGACACCATCGCCAACGTCGGCGCTGGTGAAGGTGGAGATGCCCAAACCGGTGCGGGGCCTGGTGATGATCGACCCCGGTCACGGCGGCAAAGACCCCGGCGCGAAAAGTGTGCTGGGGTACTGGGAGGCTCCGATTACGCTGGCCGTGGGGCTGAAGGTTCGGGAACTGCTGGCGGATTCGGGCGTGACGGTGGAGATGACGCGCGACGGGGCGGAGATGTCGCTGGACAAATATGGCCGGGCGGCGCTTTCGTGCAAGAAAAAGCCCGACGTGTTCGTGAGCATTCACGCCGACGCCGCCGCCCGCACCGAGGCCGACGGGTACACCGTGTACGTCGCCCGCAACGAAAAGGGCCGCGGCCTGGCGGTTGCGCTGGCCATCGAACGATGCCTGCACCGCGCGGGATTCGCCCGCCACTCCGCTGACCCGGTGGCCTATGCCGACTTCGTGGTCCTCAAAGACAACACCCAACCCGCCGTGCTGGTGGAACTGGGCTACCTCACCAACCCCGCCGACGCCGCCCGCCTCCGCGACGGGGCCCACCAGGCCAAATACGCCGCGGCGATCTGCGAGGGGATACTGGAGTATTTACGACGAGCCAACGGTGACTGAACGTCACTTCGCCAGCCGTAGGTCGAATGCGAACGGGCGGAATGGTCCGATATAGAGGGAACCTCTAACTAATTATTTTGACGCTTCACCGTCGTTCCGCCAACGGTTCTTTTGAAAAAACCGCAGGGCGTAACGTTTTTTCGGCGTACGTCCGTCTCCGATTTTTCCGGGTTCCCGG
>Ga0123353_10000821_pt1 | contig 37807 bp, 36 predicted proteins | sample TergutLab28metaG_3_FD_92763 | JGI IMG/M metagenome (GOLD analysis project Ga0123353, IMG submission 92763) | Labiotermes labralis P3 segment gut microbial communities from Petit-Saut dam, French Guiana - Lab288 P3 | ecosystem: Host-associated > Arthropoda: Insects > Digestive system > Gut ... | reverse complement strand
CTGTTTTTTACTCTATTTTATCAATAGACTCCAAAAAAGATGGATAGATGAGGATAAATTTATTCTGTTGGGATATTCTTAGAAAAATATGAGTTGTGCAACAGACACGCTCCGCCTACGTCAAACGGTGCGCACTCGCAACCGGGAACAGAGAAATTTTTATTCATCTGTGTGGAATGTGGAAAATTTCATCTATATTTGTCTTGTTTCAATCTACTTCATATGAAAAAATTTATTTCAGTCTTAAACGTATGCTTCCTGCTGATCATATCTTGCAGCCCCAAAGAGAATGATTTAGAAAGCGATGCAGGAAATGCGCAAACACCGCGGAACATTATTTTCATGATAGGCGACGGTATGGGATTAGCCCAGATATACGCTGCAATGACGGCAAGCGGAGGGCGTTTAAATATAGAACAGTGCACGTATACCGGTCTTGTCAAGACGTTTTCGGCAGACAATTATATTACCGAATCGGCAGCCGCAGGGACGGCTTTAGCTTGCGGGGTGAAGACTAAAAATAATATGGTGGGAATGTCGCCCGATACGGTGCCTGTGCCTTCTATATTGGTGTTGGCTGCCGGAAAGGAGAAGTCGACCGGATTGGTTGTTGTTTGTTCGGTTACACATGCTACGCCGGCTGCTTTTGTCGCTCATCAGGACAACCGGAATAAGGACGAAGCGATTGCTGCGGATTATTTGAAAGCACCCATAGATGTTTTTATTGGTGGCGGGTTGAAATATTTTCAAAACAGGTCGGATAACCGTGACCTGGTAAAAGAGTTGAAAGAAAAAGGTTATACCGTTGCGCTGAACATGGATGAGGTGAAAAAGGCAAAATCGGGGAAACTTGCCGGTTTGGTCGCCGAAGATCATCCGGGAGGCGTTGAAGAACGTAAAAATATGCTGGCTGAGGCTTCTTTGGCGGCAATCAACCTTTTAAATCAAAATAAAAACGGTTTTTTCCTTATGATTGAGGGTTCACAGATAGACTGGGCAGCACATAACAATAACAGTTCGTGGACTATATCGGAAACATTGGATTTTGATCAAACAATAGGGGTGGTTCTTGATTTTGCCCGGAGAGACGGAAATACATTGGTCGTGATCACCGGTGACCACGAAACCGGAGGATTAACAGTCATGAATGGCAATTTTAAGGAAGGAAGCGTCGAATTGACATTTAACTCACCCAACCATACCGGAATTATGGTTCCAATCTACTCTTTTGGTCCGGGTGCAGAAAAATTCAGCGGTATTCAGGAGAATATAGATATTCCTCACAAGATGAAGAAAATGTGGGGAATAAGATAGGTAAAAAAGATATTTGAGAGCTATTGAAAAGTAAAAATATAAAAAAAGAAGTTGTCTTTACCGACAGTTTACGAGCGTGCAACTAAGGTTCGGCGCACTTTGTCCGGACAGGATGCTATTTGGTAAAACATTGCAGATGAAAAATATTTTAAAGCAATTAGAATAACTATGAGGCGGAAAATCACTGATAATGCAATTAAATTCATTATAATTTCTGTATTATATGTGGTTCTTATTAGTTGTAAAAAAAATGTTTTTGAGACAGAAAATCCGGGAAAGTTGCGACTTGTACAATTGTGTGACCCTCAGTTGGGTTTTGGAAATGATGGATTTGACAATGACGTTGTTAATTTAGAAATGGCAATTAGGCAAATTAATGAAATAGCGCCAGATGTAGTATTATTTCCCGGCGATGTAGTTCACCGAAACGATGATAAAAGTATTTCTACATTTTTAGAAATTGTATCTCACATAAATGCTCCTATATTGTTAGCTCCCGGCAATCATGAATTATCAAATCCAATTACACTTGCAAAATTAGAACGTTATCGAAATTATTTTGGAGAAGATTTTAAGTCTATCGAATACAATGGATACTGTATAATTTCTGCAAATTCTCAATATTGGCATGGCGAAGCGCCTGAAGAAGAAGCAACACTTCACGATACTTTTATAAAAAAAACGTTTCAAACAGCAAAAAATAAATCTCGACCGGTTGTGATGCTGACACATATACCTCCTTTTGTGTCATCTGTAGACGAAGAAGATGGTTATTATAATCTTCCCAAAACAAAACGCAAAGAGATTCTTGACCTTTGTGAGGCTAACGGTACAATAATATGGCTTGCCGGACATACACACACTACCGGACAACGAAACTATGGAGCAATTACAATTCTGAATGGTGAGACAACCAGTGCAAATTTTGATGACCGTCCTTTAGGCTTTAGATTATTGACTATCTTTTCAGATAAAAGCTTTGAATGGGAATTTATTCCATTGAATTCTAATTCCTTGCTCTCGGCACCAGCCTGTGGAATTCAGTAGGCGAAGATAAGATGTTTTTTTAACACATCTTTATTAAGTCATCAACCGAAAAATGGCAAAAATCCGGAATTACTTTGATACAATCATTGGCGATACTGTCTGCCGGATTCGATGTTGACAGTCCGATAACCTTCATCCCGGCGGCATTTCCTGCCTTGATACCGTGGAAAGAATCTTCAAAAACATAACAATTTTCAGGAGGAATATTCAAATCCCGGGCGGCTAAAAGATAGCACATCGGATCGGGTTTTCCCGACGTGATCCGGTCGGCGGAAACGATTGTATCAAAATAGTTCCGGATAGGAAGCCGGCTAAATGCATATGCTACTTTTCTGTCATCCGAACTGGTTACCAACCCTGTCGGAATACCGGCTTTTTTAACTTCTTCCAAAAACGCTAATGCACCGGGTACAGGTATAATATCCATTTTCAGTTCAAAAACTTCGTTATCGGCAATAATCTCTTGGTGCGTTGTTTCGGGAAATTGGGAAAAATAGTGAAGCAGGATATGGGGCAGCGTAGTCCCCTTGATTACATCTTCAAATTTTTCAATACCGAGTTGATATTTTTCACCTACGTTCTTCCAGAAAACATCGTATTGTGGCTCGGTGTCAATAATAACTCCGTCAAAATCGAATAAAAAAGCGGTTTTTTTTCTCATTTTTTCTTATCTTTGCGACAAAAGTAGTAAAAAAACGGTTAAAAAGAGTATATTTACAGCATATCAGATGAAAATAAAACAATCTTTGAATCTCAGGTTACTGCTCACAATGGGTATGATTATCGGTCTGTTCATCTCTTGCGGGAAAGACAATGGTAATAATAATACAGAGCCAACCACGCCGGTTCCCGAGGAAGGCGTAATAATTAACGGTCTAAGATGGGCAACCCGCAATGTAGGCAGTTCCGGAAGGTTCATCAATAAGCCCGAAAATGCCGGAACATTCTACCAATGGAATAGCAAAAAAGCATGGTCAAGTTCAAATACCAGCGAAATAACCGGTTGGCATGATGCTGATCTCTCCGGCGATACGTGGGAAAAAGCCAACGATCCCAGCCCCGCCGGATGGCGAATACCTACGTTGGACGAAATTAAAACACTGCTTGATCCCGACAAAGTGAGTAGCGAATGGACAACCGAAAATAATATAAACGGCAGGAAATTTACCGACAAAGCTACCGGCAATTCCATTTTTTTGCCGGCGTCCGGTTTCCGTGAATATGGCATGGGTGAGCTGAGAAACAAAGACTTACAAGGTCGCTACTGGAGCAGTACGCAAAGCAGCGATGACAGTGCGTGGTTCTTGGACTTCAGCAGCAGTAGCGCCGAATGGTCATCTTTTTATAACCGTAGAAACGGTTTTAGCATCCGTTGTGTGGCGGAAGAATAATCTCACTATATAGCCGCCGCCAAAGCCGCGATGCTTATTTTTACTCCCTGAATTTTTTTCAGTGGTATGATGCAGGCTTCGAGTGTGGATCCGGTAGTCAGCACATCGTCTACCAGAAGTAAATGTTTGTTTTCGATCAGATCCGTATTTTCGGATTCAAAAATGCCGGTTGTATTTTCCCAGCGCTCGTATACTCCTTTGCTTGTTTGTGTCGGATTTTCGATGATGCGTTTTAAGACGTTATTTACCAATGGTTTCTGCATCGTTTTTGCTATTCCCTTGGCAATCCACTCGCTTTGATTGTATCCGCGAACTCGAAGTTTGTTCGGGTGTAAGGGAACCGGAATAATCATGTCCGCCTCGTTGAACCGGCTGTTTGCCAGTTGCGAACCGAACAGGGCGCCCAATTGTTCGCCCAGCTCTTTTTTCCCTCGATATTTTATCCCGTGCAGCAGTTTTTGCGTGATGATCTCCTTTTCGAAATAGAGAAACGTGGAGGCATATTGAATTTCCGCCCTCCCATAGAATCTTTTTTCTATTACATTCTCTTCTATTTGATGGTAATTGGTTCGGGGCAATTGCGTCAGGCAATTCAAACACAGATGCTTTTCGTCCCGGTATAAACTTCTTTCACACCCGATGCAGAGATTGGGATAAAATAATGCGGTGAAATCGCGCAAAACGTTATTTATTTTTATTTTTCCACTCATCTAATTGACTGAAAACATCTTGCAACAGGTCATTAGCCCGTGCGCCGGGTACGTTAGCGCGTATCTTGGTCTCTTCTTTCTCTACTTTGTTGAAAATGCCACTCAACGCTTTTTCGACAACATAACTGCCCAGATTGGTATTGACGTGTTGTATGGAGTTGATTGTAGTTAACTGTTCTTCCTTAATCAGTGCCGCAGCGATAGGATTGTTCAGCGCACTTTTAAAATTGGGTGAATTTATTAAGTCGTACAGTTTGTTATTCTGCGAGGTAATAAGATCCCACGCATCCAGCGTATTGTATTCTTTACTTCCTACCTTCATGGCAGTTACCGCCATCATTGATTCGTTGACAACCGGATTGAAAGTCTCTATCAAGTTGCCGAATGTTTTTTCAAACAAATATTTTGTAGCGGCGATGCTGTCGTTGGTAAACAAGATATTTTTTCCGTCGCTGATTGTCATGTCGGTAATTGCCGCAGTAAAAATGCCGACTGCCTCGGGAGCTGCTTTTTCTGCCGAGCGGTTGAAGGCAGTAACAAATGTACCGACCAAGTCGCCTCCCAGTGCGCCAAATTCAATACCGGCGCTTTGAATAATGGGACCTACTATCGGTATGCTCTTAATATCATTAATAGTTCCGGCTACTTTTGACGTCACTTCAAAAGCAGGCTGTGCACCTTCCGGCAGCAAGATTCTTACTGCTTCGTCTTTCAAATAACCATCTTGCACCCCCAATACGCGAGTAGCATTTTGCGTTCCAATTTTCAATGCTTCTTTCAGTCCTTTCACGATTTGATCATCTCCGTTGAATAAATCTTCCGTACATCCGAAGAATAAAATTGCAGTTAAGCAAAATATCAAAATTTCACGCGAATGTTTTTTAAATCCTGTTGCCATAATCTTTTTTCGTTTTTTAATCCTAAAATCATATTATTTATCACTAATCACTAACCACTAATCACTAATTATAACCCCATCCTGCATCCGGATAATCCGGTCAGAAATCGAAGCAAGCTCTTTGTCGTGCGTAACGATGACCAGCGTTTGATTGAATTTGTCGCGCAATTCGAAAAACAAACGGTGCAATTCCTCTTTGTTTTTTGAGTCGAGGCTTCCGGAAGGTTCATCTGCCAGAATAACGTCCGGATTATTTATCAAAGCTCTTGCTACTGCGACCCGTTGTTTTTCTCCTCCCGACAATTCGTTAGGCTTATGTTGGGCGCGGTCGTCGATTTTTAAGAAGGTAAGCAGTTCCATTGCCTGTTTTTCCGCTTCATCTCTGCTCTTTTTTGCAATAAGGGCCGGAATCATGATGTTTTCCAGCGCGCTGAATTCGGGAAGGAGCTGGTGAAATTGAAAGACAAATCCGATGTGTTGATTCCGGAAAGAGGAGAGAAGTTTTTCCGGCAGATTGAAAACGGGCGTCCGGTTGATCATAACTTCTCCCGAATCAGGCTTGTCCAGTGTGCCGATAATTTGCAGCAGCGTGGTTTTTCCCGCCCCGCTGGGACCTACAATGGAAACAATTTCCCCCCGCTTGATTTCCAGACCGACATTTTTCAATACCCGCAAATCCCCGAAGCTTTTATTTATGTTGACGGCTTTGATCATTTTTTTATCTTTGTATTAGACGAAAGAACTTTTTCCAGGTCTTCCGGAGTGAGATTAAGTCTGAGATGCCCTTTTTCCGCTACGGATATTCTTCCCGTCTCTTCGGATACGATAATAGCTATGGCATCCGTTCTTTCGGATATCCCGACCGCCGCGCGGTGACGCAGCCCCAGTTCTTTCGGAATACTCAGGCTGTGGGTTACCGGAAGGATACAGCCGGCGGCTGTGATTTTATTGTTGGCAATCACCATCGCTCCGTCGTGTAAGGGCGAGTTCTTGAAAAAAATGTTCTCGATCAGGCGTGAATTTATATTTGCGTAAATTGTATCTCCCGTGATTTCTATGCTTTGCAGGCTCATTTCCCGTTTGACAATAATCAATGCCCCGACCTTCTCTTTTGCCATATTTTTGCAGGCAATGACAATTTGCATGATTTCGCTGTCGATCACTTCATCTTTTTTCAGTGAAAATATTTTCCCGAAAAAACGCGTGATAAAATTATTCCGGGATCCTATTCGGGTAAAAAATTGCCGTATTTCGTCCTGGAAAAGCACAACCAATCCGATTACCCCCACGTTGACAATCTGATTCATGATGGCTCCGAGCAGTTGCATCTGGAAAATAAACGTGACGATAAGCCAGATGACGACAAAAGTCAAAATCCCGATAAAAATCTTTATAGCAACAGTGCCGCTAAGCGCTTTATACGTCTTATATAAGAGGTATGCCACAAGCACTATATCTATTATGTCTATTAATCTGATTTCAAATCGCATAAAACTCTTTGTATTTGCAATATATTGTTACTGTTTCCACCGCCTCTTTGACGTCGTGAACGCGAAGGATGCTTGCGCCTTGCATCAGTGCCAGCGTGTTCAGAACAGATGTCCCGTTCAGACTGTCATCGGGCGAAGAATCGAGTAGTTGCCAGATCATGCGTTTCCGCGACACGCCTGCCAAAACCGGCAATCCAAACCGCGAAAGCAAATTCATGTTGGACAATAGCTCATAATTCTGATCCGGTGTTTTTGCAAAACCGAATCCCGGGTCCAGAATAATATCATTTACTCCCAACAGTTTTAACTTGTCAACTTTCTCTGCAAAATAAAGAAAAATTTCCGGTATAAAATCCACATAACCTATATTTTGTTGCATTGTTTGAGGATTTCCCTTTATATGCATTAATATATAAGGGACTTTTAGCGTCGAAACTGTTTCAAACATTTTTTCGTCCAACTCACCTCCCGAAACATCATTAATGATAGCAGCTCCGAAGTCGCGGACGGCTATTTGAGCCACTTTTGACCTAAATGTGTCAATGGAAACCGGAGCGTCGGGAAAAATTCCGCGTATGGTTTCCAGCGCAAAAGTAATTCTGTCGAGTTCTTCATCTTCCGTTACCTCTTTTGCTCCGGGGCGGGTAGAATATCCGCCGACGTCGATTATTTTACCTCCTTGCCGGATGATCTCTTCTGCTCTGTAGCATATTTTGTCTTTCGTCTGATACCGGCTACCTTCGAAAAAAGAATCGGGGGTAATATTCAGAATACCCATTACAATCGGGGTGGAAAAATCAGTTAAATATCCGTTTAAATTGATTGACATGTTAAAAGTTACTCTGTGAATTAAAAAAAACAAAAAAAATATGGCGAAAAAGTTTTTACAAAAATATAAAATATATATCTTTGTCTGCTACTTTGGAAAATATAGTTCAAAAAATATATTTTGCAGGGTTTAGCACAATAAAACTGTAATAAAAAAGTTTTATCTTTGTGAATTATTAAATTTTTCAGGAAATAATAACGTATTTATATTCATATTTTGTGTACTATGAAACACTTAAAGCTTTTTAAACCGGCAATATTAGTAATGATTTTTGCGGCAGCATTGGTAGCATCTTCCTGTGGTGGCGGCAAAAAACTGAAAGATTCCAAACATTCAACTGTTACGGGATGGAAATTCAATGACAAGAAAAACGGAGGATTCCAGGTCGTTTATAATTATAAGCAACAGACCCCTCCGGGAATGGTCTTTGTACAGGGAGGTACGTTCACGATGGGACGTGTTTTCGAGGATGTAATCGGCGATTGGAATAATATTCCAAGAAGGGTTACCGTCGCTTCCTTCTATATGGACCAACATGCAATTACCAACCTTTGGTGGAGGGAATATTTGCATTGGATGTCAAATGTATACCATAACAATCCCGAATTTATTGAGAGGGCGTATCCCGATACATTGGTATGGAGGGAAGAATTGGCATACAATGAGCCATATTTGGACTACTATTTTACACACGTGGCATACAATTACTATCCGGTAGTCGGCGTTAGCTGGGAACAGGCGTCTGATTATTGTATCTGGCGTACAGACCGCGTTAATGAAATGATATTAGTAGAAAAGGGAGTTATTAAGTACCCTGATTTTCAAGTGTTGAGAGGAAATACCGATGCGAGCGACATTGCTCAAAATCAGGTATTCAATGATGCGAAATACAGGACGAGAAGCGATTATCAGCCACCTGCAGGCAAAAGACCGGTAACGGACGTATACAAAAATGCGAGAAAAACAAATTACTCCGACGGATTGTTATTGCCTAAATTCCGTCTCCCAACCGAAGCGGAATGGGAATATGCAGCGTATGGCACCAGATCAATAGAAGGTGAAGAAAATTACAAAGAGAAAAGAATTTTCCCTTGGTATGGTCACCAAATGAGAAATTCGGACAAAAAAGTTAGAGGCGAAATGCGGGCAAACTTCGTTCGCGGACGTGGAGATATGATGGGTATGGGAGGCGCTTTGAACGACCATTCACTTATCACAGCCCCGGTAGATGCTTTCTGGCCAAACGAATTCGGATTATATAACATGGCAGGAAACATAAACGAATGGGTAATGGATGTCTATCGTGTATTGTCGAGCGACGATGTAATAGAATACAATCCTTTCCGTGGTAACGAATACGTTTCTCCAATCTTTACAGAAGAAACGATTGACGGTAGAAATGTTAAGTTCCCGCAAATCGACAGTTTGGGACGCGTTATTTTTGCAATCCCGGCAGATAAACAAACAGATCCTGGGAAATATGCCAAATTGGACGTTCGCAACTATAAAGATGGTGACCCTGCGAGCGGTATGGGTGCTACAGGTTGGAAGGAAGCTGCAGATCCGGATATCTCATCGGCAAAACTGTACAGCCCTGATAGCGATGCCGAAGGAATGTTAACTTCTCAAATATCAAATAAAAGTAGAGTTTACAAAGGTGGATCGTGGAAAGATCGCGCTTATTGGCTGAATCCGGGACAAAGACGTTATTTGGAACAAACTCAGTCTCGTAGCGATATCGGATTCCGTTGTGCAATGAGTAGAGTAGGCTCGGAAGACCAACACAGATAATAAATTTTTAATCATATCATACAAAAGAAGCTCCGTTGGGGGCTTTTTTTGTATAAAGAAATATACTAAATTTACGATTTCAGATTTACGATTTTAGATTTATGAATCGCAAATCTGAAATCGTAAATCTAAAATCGTAAATTATATAATGAACATTGACCGTATTTATGCTCTGTTTCTGGAACATCCGTCAATTACGACAGATAGTCGCAACTGCTTGAAAGGTTCGCTGTTTTTCGCTTTAAAAGGAGCCTCGTTTAATGGGAATCAGTTTGCGCAAGATGCTATTCGAGCAGGTTGCAGTTATGCTTTTGTAGATGAAAAAGAATTTGCGGACGGAAAGAGTATCTTCTATGTGCCCAATTCGTTGGAAGCATTGCAGCAACTTGCAAGAAAACACCGTGAAACATTGAATATTCCCGTAATAGGGATTACCGGATCAAACGGAAAAACAACCACAAAAGAGTTGATCGCATCCGTTTTGCAGCAAAAGTACCGGATTCTTTATACGCAAGGCAATTTGAATAACCACATAGGAGTTCCGTTAACGCTTTTGAGATTAACGGGGGAGGATGAACTGGCTGTTGTGGAAATGGGGGCGAATCATCAAGGGGAGATAAAGGAACTGGCCCATATTGCTTTACCCGATTACGGCTTGATAACCAATATCGGGAAGGCTCATCTGGAAGGTTTCGGCTCTTTTGAAGGGGTAATAAAGGCGAAGGGAGAATTATACGATTTCCTTCGCGAACATCATAAAAAGGTATTTATCAATCAGGACAATGAAATATTGCGTTCCATATCAACTGGTTTGAATAAAATCACCTACGGTTCGGACGACGCTTATTACATAAAAGGGGAAATGTTGAATTCGGAGCCTTTCCTCACGCTGAAATGGAATGGGCGCGTCATACATACCAGTCTGATTGGCGGATATAATTTCGAAAATGTGCTGGCTGCAATTGCTATTGGAAGCTATTTTGGTGTTCCGGCAGATAAAATTGCAGAAGTGTTGGAAGCATATATCCCTCAAAATAACCGTTCGCAGTTTAAGGAGACGGGAAAAAATAAATTGATAATTGATGCTTACAACGCTAATCCTACGAGCATGAAAGCCGCCCTTTCCAACTTTTTCCAACTCTCTTTTCCCGATAAAATGGTGATATTGGGCGATATGAAGGAGTTGGGCGGTCGAAGCGAGGAAGAACACCGTGAGATTGTGGAATTGCTATCCGGTTCTTCTCTAAAAGACGCCTTTTTAATAGGTCCTTGCTTCAAGCAAACAGGCTCATCTTTTCACACCTACAATGATGTGGATGAATTTTTGGGTTGGTTGCAACAGAACCCGGTACAGGATGCGGCGATACTGATTAAAGGCTCTAACAGTATGCATTTGATGAAAGTGGTGGATTTTCTTTAAAAATTTCAGTATGACCGGAGTATATGTAACGTTATTATTTGTGTGCATCGTTGTCGTTTTTTGGGGAATCGACCGTTGGAGGAGGAAAAATCACGCTTCAACCGAAAAACCGTGTGAAGCGACAGACGAATGCTGTGGGGCTCATACAGTCTGTGAAAAAGGGCTGGCGAAGCCTGAAATAGAATATTACGACGACGAAGAGCTAGATGTATTTACGGGACGTTCGGGAGATTCTTATGATGAAGAGGAAATACACCGGTTCTGTGATGTTTTTTATACATTGAAAGAGTATGATGTTGCCGGGTGGTTAAAAAGCCTCCGGTCGCGAAATATAGAATTGCCCGAAAGTCTTCGGGAGGAAGCGCTACTGATTGTGCGCGAACAACTGATTGTGCGCGAACCGTAGAGACGTTGCGCGCAACGTCTCTACAGTGCGTAAACGTAAATAATAAAAATATGGCAACCTTTCTTTTCGACAAAATAGTTTTTGGACCAGTAAAAAGCCGCAGATTGGGCGTCTCCTTAGGCGTTAATCTTTTGCCGGTCAATGCAAAATTATGCTCTTTCGACTGTGTTTACTGCGAATGCGGTCTTTTAGACAAGGGAAAAACAGGAAAATTACCTTCCCGTGAGGAAGTAAAGACCGCTTTGTCCCAAAAGCTTTCGGAAATGAAATCGGACGGGATTGAACCGGATGTGATTACTTTTGCCGGAAACGGAGAGCCTACCTTACACCCCGACTTCGATAAGATTATTGATGATACCATTATTTTGCGCAATTCCTTTTTCCCGCAGGCAAAAATAAGCGTGCTTTCCAATGCCACAATGCTTCACGACCCGAAGGTGTTCGACGCGTTGAATAAGGTGGACAATAATATGCTGAAATTGGATTCCGGCATTGAAGCTACCATGCAATTGATAGACAATCCGCCAAACAAAAATATTACGGTTGCGAAAATTATCTCTTTGTTGAAGAAATTCAATGGAAATTTTATCCTTCAAACGATGTTCCTGCGTGGAAGTGTAAACGGTATCCCAATAGACAATACGACAGATGAAGAACTGGACGCCTGGATAAAAGCAATAAAGGAAACGAATCCTAAGCAAATCATGATTTATTCTCTCGCCAGGGAAGCGCCTTTTAAAACGTTGCAAAAGGTGGAGCGCGAAGAGTTGGACAGGATTGCCGGGAAGGTGCGGGGAGAGGGATTTGATGTTTTGGCGGCTTAACCTCTCCCCCCGTCCCCCTCTCCACAAGAGAGGGGGTGACTAAACAAGAAGAGTATGTTGAAAACTGAACCAATAATGAGATACGCTCCTCTCCCCCTCTCTTGTGGAGAGGGGGCTGGGGTGAGAGGCAGGATTCTTTTCTCCCCCTTGAATTGGGGTTTAGGACACGCTGTCCGCTCTATCCCGATTTTGAAAACGCTTTCTGCAAGCGGATTTGAGATAATTCTTGCGGGCAATGGATTTTCGTTGGAATTTCTTCGGAAGGAATTTCCCGATTGGCAGTATGTTGTTTTGCCGTCTTTTGAAATGCATTATTCCGGCGGAAGTTCGCAGGTGATTTCTGTTTTAAAAGCTCTTCCCAAGACAATCACTGCTTCGTGGAAGGAACATCGCCGGTTGCGGCATTTGATAAAGGAGTGGAATATTGATATTGTTATTTCGGATAACCGGTTCGGGCTTTTTAGTAAAAATTGCATTTCAGTTTATATCACTCATCAGTTAACCATTCCGATGCCTGCCGGTTTTCGCTTTTTGACGCCTCTCATCAGGAAGCTGCATCGAAGCATTATTTCCAACTATACTTATTGCTGGATTCCCGATGAACCGGGAGTTTTTAATCTTTCGGGAAATCTTTCGCATAATCAGGTTTTGCCGAAAAACGCTCGTTTTATTGGGATCCTGTCTCGTTTTCAGCCAGAAACATTTTTAGTCGAAGCGGAAAAACAATATGATTTTTTATTCATCCTTTCCGGTGTTGAGCCTCAGCGGACTATCCTGGAGAAAAAAATAATTTCCTTTTTTCAGGAAAATTTATCTTGTAAAGCTATTTTGGTTCGCGGAGTACCTGATAAAAAAGAGTCAATAGAGTGTGCAGGACAATTAACCATTATCAATCAGACATCGGAGGAGGAATTAAAATCACTGTTGGAAATGTCGGAAGTAGTCGTTTGCCGTTCGGGCTACACCGGCGTTATGGAGCTTGCATCCATCAGTAAGAGGGCAGTTTTAATCCCTACTCCCGGTCAGCCGGAACAGGAATATCTGGCGGAATACTTGTCGTCTTATCCTCTTTTTTCTTGTGTAAAACAGGATGAGTTAACTTTTTCACGGCTTCGTCTTGTAGCGGAAAATACTAAAAATCATTCGTTCTCTTTTTCCTCCGGTTTATTGACAGAAGCAATACAGGATTTGAATAAGTGATTAAAACTTCTTCATCACCCTTTCCATCATCCGCTTATCATCTTTTACTTTTAAGGTTTCTCTTTTGTCGTACGATCTTTTTCCTTTTGCCACAGCTATTTGAAGTTTTGCCAAGCCTTTTTCATCTAAGTAAAGCTGAGTCGGAACAATTGTAAAACCGGTTTCTTTGGTTAGCCTGCGGATTTTATCCAGTTCTTTCCTGTTAAGCAATAATTTACGGTCTCTTCTGGGCAAATGATTGTTGTAAGAGCCATAAAAATATTCTGAGATGTTCATGTTTTTTACCCACAATTCATTGTTTGAAAAGAAACAATACGTATCCACGAGACTGGCTTTTCCCAGCCGGATGGATTTTATCTCCGTACCGACCAGTACAATCCCCGCCGTATAGGAGCTAAGTAACTCAAAATCAAAGGTAGCTCTTTTATTTTTTATAATTACGCTGCTCTTTATTTTTTCCATTTTGTAATAACGAATATTACTTAATAAACAAAACTGCTGCCTCCGAAAAACTCCCGCAAAAGCGATGTCATAGGAATTTCGCTATCCTGAATAGCGGAGAAGTAACGGAGAAATTTCAATAACCGGTGAACTTCCGAATATTCTTCGCAATCTTGAGGAACATCCGTCAATATCGGCTCTACGTATTTTTTTATCACGGCAAATTCGAAAATCAGGGCTGAATTAAACATGGCGTCAGCGCTTTCCTGATGCGGGAATATCCATTTAGCCTCTCCCTTCTGAACACTTGCCCAACGAGAGATTGTCTGTTCCGCCGAATATCCACGATATTTAAAATCACGAATGATGCGCCTCAGCAACCGGTTGTCGGTAGTCGGAATCCGGTTGTGATTATCCAAGGAAATGGTAGTCAGGGCAGATACATAAACTTTAAATTTCTGCTTGTCGGAGATTTTTGTCAAATCGGGATTAAGGGCATGAATCCCCTCCATAACCAGCAGGTTATCTTTCTTCAGCGTGATCTTATTTCCTCGATATTCGCGCTGACCGGTTTCGAAGTTAAAATAAGGGATTTCTACCTCTTCTCCTGCCAGTAAGTTTTTCAAGTCTCTGTTGAAAAGCTCCAAATCCAGCGCATACAAAGATTCAAAATCGTAATCTCCGTTTTCATCCCTTGGCGTCAGTTCTCTCGGCAAAAAATAGTCGTCCAGTGAAAGTGCGATCGGCTGTAATCCGTTCACGGCTAATTGGATGCACAATCTTTTACTGAAAGTAGTTTTTCCCGAAGAGGAAGGACCTGAAACCAAAACAACCCGGATCTCCTTATTGTTATGGATTTGATCGGCAATTTTGGAAATTTTCTTCTCCTGAAGGGCTTCCGCCACTTTGATAAGCGAGGAGGCGTTATGCGGTCTCTTGAGGGCGATGTTCATATCTCCCACATTCTGTAATCCCACGATGGCATTCCATTCCGTAGTTTCGCCGAAGGTTTCAAACAGTTTTTCCTGTGTAACGAAATCTTCTACCTTTATTGGGTTTTGCCTGTTTGGGATTTGCAACAGCAGTCCGTCGTAATACAACTTAATGTCAAATACTCTCAAATATCCGGTGGATGGCGCCAGCGAACCATAGTAATAATCATACAGGTCGTCCAGCCGGTAGACTTGGGTATACATTGTTCCCAAGCTTTTTAAAAGATTTATCTTATCCTTGGCATTGTATTTCTCGAAAATTTCAATGGCTTTTTGGGAAGAGAGCACCTCCATTTCAAAAGGAAGATCCTGCAAGATAATCAGGCTCATTTTTTCCCTTATGGCTTGCACATCATCATCGGTCAGCTTGCGTCCCAAGTCGAGAATTTTACAATAATATCCTTTGGAGATAGAGTGTTCGACACGCAACGATGTTTCTGGATACAATTCCCGTATAGCTTTGTACATCACAAAAGAGAGCGAGCGGACATAAGTGCGCATTCCGGAAGGGATGTTTATTCCTATAAATTCAACCGTTTTCGGCTTATATACCCGGAATTTCAGATCTTTCATCTTATGATTCGCTTTTGCAGCAATCACTCCATACTTCAATTGTAATCCCAAATCTTTATAAATCTCCAACAGGCTAGTTCCCACCGGATATTTTTTGCGAGTGTCATTGTTCTTACAATATATTTCCACCATTGACAAGTCCATGAAATTATGTTTTTAATGTTTTAAGTGCAAAAATAAGAAAATAGTTTTAATTTTTCGCTTGCGTCATCAAACTAACCACTACAATCGCAATACAAGATAACGGCAAAGCGAAAACAAGCGGATCGATGGCATACCAAGGAAAAACATCAATCAACACATCTCTTCCGAACAAGGCTTTGCATATTCCTATCGGAGCTGCCTCTGCACGATGAAGGAAAACCATACAAAAAACGCTTGCCGTAGCCCCTGTCCAAAGACTTACCAAAGCACCTGTCTTATTGGCTTTTTTCCAATATAATGAACAGAAATAGGCAGGCAGGAATGTAGCAGCGCAAATTCCCATAAACAAAGCCGTTCCACGTGCAATAATACTGGCGCTCAGCGCATAACAAACCACAAAACTGATGAGCAAAGAGCAAATGATTCCAAAACGCACTCCAAGGGAGAATTTCTTCTCACGTTTTTCTTTTATTTCGGGGATAATATCTGCTCCGAGAGCTGCTCCCATTGTATGAAATTGCGAACTCAAAGTGGACATGCCGGCAGATACTAAACAAAGCATAAATACGGCGCTAAACCATACGGGCATCGCACTATTGATAAATAAAGGAATAATTTTATCAATGTCGGGCGACATCTCTACAGAGAGTTTTCCGAAGTATTTTAAAAAATAGAGGTTGGTTAAGGGACCAATATGATAAATCGTACCGACAGTAAAGAAAATAAAGACACAACCGATCAAGATACCGCGACTGATTTGTTTGTCGCTTTTTACCATCATAAAGCGCACCGCCAATTGAGGTTGTGCCAAACAGCCGATACCCACGCCCAAAATAAGCGAAGTAACCAACGTATACCATTGCGGCGAATTAAATCTTGGCATTGCCGTCCAGCCTTGAACTCCGAGCGTACTGAATTTCTCCGGAACCATATCGGCAATGGCTGTCAGTTGACGATTTCCTTCAGCAAAACCGAATCCCATAATTTTGTAGAAAAACACAAACAAGAGCAGCATACACACAATCATAATCATTCCTTGAAAAGCATCGGTATAAAGCACACTCTTAATTCCGCCAGAAATCACATAAACTGCCACAATAAGCGTAAAAATCAACAGCGCAACATTGTAATCAATTTTGAAAATTTCTTCGATGAAAACGGCACCGCCTTTCATCACAACTGCCGCATATAGAGGCATTCCGATAAAGATGAGCGTTGCCATGAAAATCTTAACGTGACGGGATTGGTAATGCGAACCCAGCAATTGAGAAAAAGTACTGGCATTGTATTTTACGCCAAGCCTGCGGGTACGTTTTCCGAAGAAAATAAAAGCGATAATTACCCCCGTTAACATATTGAGCATACATAGCCATTGAATTCCCATACCAAAGGCAGCCGAAAATCCCCCGAAACCAACGATAGCAGAGGATGAAATAAATGTCGCTCCGTAGGTAAATGCCATTAAGTACGAGTTAACGTTCCGTCCGCCAAGCAGGAAATCAGTTGAGTTTTTCGTGCCGCGATAACCCATATAACCCAGTAAAGCGACGATAAGAAGATAAATGATAACGATAAAACTTAAAGTTGCTGTGCTCATTTTTTGTCCTCCTCATCTTTTTCGTTCCATTTAATAATTCCATAAATCAGAGAGAAGATGAGGCATCCTGCCATCATCAGATAGGCGATATAAATTCCGGGGTCGTCGATTCCAAACATAATACATTACAAATTAAAGGTTAATATTAAAATATTTATTCTTCAAACAATTTCTTTAAATCAATTTCCAATCCTTCAAAAATGCGTACGGGGGCTTTTTGGTTACATTCATACGCAGTTCCAGAATTATACTTACCGTTAGATTGCAATAAAAATACATGGACGGTTTTTTCTTTTGGGTCTACAATCCAATATTCTTTTACTCCGGCAATTTCATAGAGGTTGAATTTATAAGCCCAATCGTTTTTTAATGTCGACGGCGATAATACTTCTACGATTAAGTCAGGAGCGCCGATACATCCTTTGTCATCCAATTTTGACAAGTCGCAAATCACGCAAATATCAGGCTGAACGACATTGTATATCTTATCGTCTTCTGTTTCATTGTTTTTAGGTAAGCGGACGTCAAATGGAGCGTGATAGACATGACATTTTCCTTTTTTCTTTTCAATAAATACATCAATCCTGCTATATAATTTCCCCGAAATACGACCATGTCGACGCATAGGTCCCGACATCAAATGAATAAAACCATTAATCAATTCCCGCCGTTTATCATCCAACCAAGTCAAGTAATCGGCATACGTGTAACGTTTGGATTCGTCCAAATTCAATACCCCATACATAGGAAACGGCTCTTCCACGATATTTTGTTCGTTTGAAGGCAATTCATACGGTTTTGTTTTTTCCTTTTTTCCCATAACAGTAAATTTTTATTTGTTTATTTAGTCTTCAATTACACAGATTTGAAAATTCACCTTCCCGCATATAATTCAGATTATTTTTCCGAATAACGTCAAAAGCAACTTCCAGATTTTTCGTACGCAACACAAGTATTGATTTGTGATTAATGGAAAAACAATACATATATTCGATTTCGATTCCTGCTTTGGTAAAATATTCGATTGTCTCGGCAAATTTTCCGATGACCGGTTCCGTTTCAATGGCTATCACTTCGCTCAAATTAGCCGAAACCTGTTTCTCTTTCAACAAGGCGTATGCTTTTGGTTGATCGGACGTCATAACACGTAAAATGCCATAATCGGAAGTATCGGCTACTGTGGCTGCGATAATCCGGATATTTTCTTTGTTTAGAATAGAAAATATTTCATTTAATTTTCCGAATTTATTTTCCAGGAATATTGATATTTGGTTGATAGTCATGTTTATTAGTGATTAGTGGTTAAGTGATTAGTGATTTTTCCGGAGGTCTTTGACGCGCACGGCTTTACCTTCGGTTTGGGGTAAAGAGCCTCTGCTTACCAATTTTACTACAGGGGTCAAAAGTATTTCATCTTTCAGTTGATTTGTTACTTTTTTGGTCAATGTTTGCAGTTTGGCATAATCATCTACGTGCAATTCGCCAAGTTCAACTTCGACTAATATCTCGTCGTTATTGCCGATTGTATCAATCGTGATGAGGTAATTCATTCCCAATTCCTTGAAATTCATCAATATTGTTTCTATCTGAATCGGGAAAATATTTACTCCCTTCACAATTATCATATCATCGCTTCGTCCTTTGAGGCGGGCGATTTTCCGGTGTGTTCTTCCGCACGGACAATCGTCGGGCAGGAAACAGGTCAAGTCGCGGGTACGATAGCGGAAGAGCGGCATCGCTTCGCGGTTAATCGTCGTCAACACAAGTTCTCCAATCTCGCCCTCTTTTACCGGTTTCAGCGTTTCCGGGTCTACGATTTCGACAATGACGTAATCTTCCCAAATGTGGAGACCGTTCTGTTCCGGACATTCAAACGCCACGCCCGGTCCGTTCATTTCCGACATGCCGAAGCAGTTGTATGCTTTGACTCCAAGCAACTCCTCTATCCGTCTGCGCTGTTCCTCCGAATGAGGCTCGGCGCCGATGCAAAGAGTGGTCAGCTTGGTGTCTTTTTTAGGGTTTAATCCCATTTCGATGAAAACCTCCGCCAGACGGGTTGCATAACTTGGAATAGCGTGTATAGCCGTCGTGCCGAAGTCCATGATAAACTTTATCTGCCGCGTGCTGTTTCCCGCTGCTGCCGGAACCGTCAGGGCGCCAAGACGCTCCGCCCCGTATTGGAAGCCAAGTCCGCCGGTGAACATCCCATATCCAGAAGTATTCTGGAACACATCCGTATTCCGCAATCCCACCATGTACATGCAACGGGCTACCTGATTAGCCCATTCGTCCAAATCTTTCTGCGAGTGGAGGACAACAGTCGGATTTCCCGTAGTGCCGCTCGAAGAGTGAAGACGTACGACTTTTTCCATCGGAATGGAAGCCAATCCGAAAGGATAATTGTTGCGAAGGTCTTCTTTGGTAGTGAAAGGAAAGCGTTGCAAATCTTCCAGTGATTTTATCGAACCAGGGGATATATTATTTTCTTTAAAAATTTTTCCGTAAAAAGGAGAATAAGTGGCTATTTCCACTGTTTTTTTCAGTCGTTCCAGTTGCAATTTCTCCAAATCGGGACGTTTCATTGTTTCAATCTCTTCTTCCCAGTATCTCATTGTTTGTATAATTATTGCTAACTCGCAAAGTTATAATATTCTCTTACATTTTTTTGAATTTTTCCCAAAATATCTTTTACCTCAATCACATTATCTTTTTTCTTTGTTATCTTTGCGCGATAAATCAAATCAGGTAATAATAACTTAAAAAAATATCAATTAACATGGCTATAATAAAACCTTTCAGGGGCGTTCATCCTCCAAAAGAATTTGTAGAACAGGTGGCTTCCCGTCCTTACGATGTGCTCAACTCTCAAGAAGCCCGCCAGGAGGCGGAAGGCAATGAAAAGTCGTTATATCACATTATTAAGCCGGAAATCGATTTTCCGGAAGGAACAGACGAGCACGAAGAAAAGGTATACCTGAAAGCGGTTGAAAATTTCAATGCGTTTCAGCAAAAAGGCTGGCTTGTACAGGACAGCGAAGACAGATATTACGTCTATGCGCAGACAATGAACGGACGCACGCAATACGGACTGGTCGTTTGCGCCAACGTAGATGACTACATGACCGGCAAAATAAAAAAACACGAGCTTACGCGCCGCGACAAGGAAGAAGACCGGATGAAGCACGTCCGTGTGAACAATGCCAACATTGAACCCGTATTTTTTGCGTATCCCCACAACGACGAACTGGACGCAATCGTGTCAAAAATCACTTCGGGAAAACCGGAATATGATTTTGTCGCTCCCGACGGGTTTGGTCATCACTTCTGGCTTATCGACGACCGGAAGACGATTGACCGTATTACGGAAATATTCGCAGGCATCCCGTATCTGTACATCGCCGACGGACATCACCGTAGCGCCGCCGCCGCATTGGTGGGCGACGAAAAACGTCGGCAGAATCCGAATCACAGAGGCGACGAGGAGTATAACTATTTTCTTGCCGTATGTTTCCCTGATAATCAATTAAACATCATTGACTACAACCGTGTGGTAAAGGATTTGAACGGACTTTCCGAAGCAGACTTTCTGAATGCGTTGAAAAAGAATTTTATTGTAGAAGAAAAAGGTCAGGAGATTTACAAGCCTGCCAAGTTGCATAATTTTTCCCTTTATCTGTCCGGGAAATGGTACTCCTTGACTGCCAAAGAGGGAACTTACAACGATAACGATCCAATTGGCGTATTGGATGTGACCATTTCGTCGAACCTGATTCTGGACGAAATTTTAGGTATCAAGGACTTGCGGAGCGACAAACGGATAGATTTCATCGGTGGAATTCGTGGTCTTGGCGAGTTAAAGAAAAGAGTAGACAGCGGAGAAATGAAAGTGGCATTAGCGCTCTATCCGGTCTCCATGAAACAGTTGATAGACATTGCCGATACCGGAAATATAATGCCTCCGAAAACAACTTGGTTTGAACCGAAACTCCGTTCGGGGCTGGTGATTCATAAATTGGATTAAGAATACACTGTTGTTTAGTTAAGGATAGATTCCTCACTCCACTTCGTTGCGTTCGGAATGACCGGCATTTTAATGTGTGGAGGGGAAGGGGGAAAGTGGCGGCGAAGCCACCACTTTCCCCCTTCCCTTATATTCTCACAAGTCGCGCTGTCATTCCGACCGAAGGGAGGAATCTCCTGCAATTAGTAACGAGGTAAAGAATCTAACCTTAATAAATGATATTACATAAAACCAAAACCTTCCTTCAGCTCCCAAATTCTGAACTTCAGCATCTAAAAAAGTCACTTGAGCACAATACCTCAAACACAGCGCCTTTATTCATTCTACTTTTGCTGCAAACAAAATAATTCTTCATTTTTCATTCTTAATTCTTCATTAAATATGTCAATCGTAGAAACCTCCCTCAAAAAGCCCCTCCTCATCGCGGTCATTTTTACCGTATTAACTTTAGGCGGATTTATCAGTTACACCCAACTCAATTTGAATCTATTGCCCAAAATGGAGCCTCCGGTAATCACGGTACAAACCATTTATCCGGGCGCCGGCGCTTCTGAAATGGAGACTTCTGTTACTAAAAAAATAGAAGATGTCCTTTCTTCGCTGGAAAATTTGAAGAAAATCAGTTCTACTTCCTTAGAAGGCGTGTCTATTGTTGTCGTTGAATTGAATGAGAATGCCGATATTAATTTAGCCGTACAGGATGCTCAACGTAAAATATCGACCATAAAATCGTCGCTTCCATCGGATGTATTAGACCCTGCTATCAATAAAATATCATTAGACGAGATGCCTATTATGAATATAGCGGCTTCGTCTTCCCTCTCTTCTACCGAATTTTACAAATTGACGGAAGACCGTATCCGTCCTCGTCTGGCAAAAATACCCGGTGTGGGCGATGTGCGAATGACTGGAGGAACGGAGCGCGAAATCAAGGTCAATATCAATGCCGAAAAACTGAAAGCGTATAATTTATCCATATTGCAAGTCTTACAGGCGATTCAAACCGCCAATATGGAAATTCCGGCAGGAAATGTAGAAACCGCAGAGGCTGTATATTCCGTTCGTTTAGCAGCCAAGTTTTCCGACCTGAATGAATTGCGCAATACGGTTATTACAATCCTGCCCAACGGAGGGAGGATAAAAGTAATGGATATTGCCGAAGTAGAGGACGGAATTGCCGAACAAAAACTGATTAACCGCATGGATGGACGAGATGCCATTGGTATTTCCATTCAAAAGCAATCGGATGCTAATGCCGTGCAAGTAGCTGATTTGGTGAAGAAAGAATTAGCCGCTATGGAACAAGAATATGCCGGCAACAATGTGAGATTTGAAATTGCCACAGATGACTCTATTTTCACCAAAGCATCTGCCAATGCTGTGGTTGTCGATTTATTGCTGGCTATTTTGATTGTGGCGATAGTTTGTTTTATCTTCCTACACAATTTCAGGGGTGCTATAATTGTAATGATAGCCGTACCTTTATCCATTATTCCTGCTTTTATCGTCTTGCTTTTATTGGGCTATTCACTAAACATGATGTCGTTAATGGCTTTATCGCTGGTGGTGGGAATTTTGGTGGACGACTCCATTGTGGTGGTTGAAAATATGTTCCGTCACATGGAAATGGGAAAAACCAAATGGCGCGCCGCTTTAGACGGATGTAAGCAAATTATATTTACTGTTATGGCTATTACGCTTGTCATTGTAGTGGTTTTCCTGCCTTTGGCAATTTTCGGGGGATTAATTGGCAATTTATTGAAAGAATTTGCCATTCCGATTGTGGTAGCTACACTTTGCAGTTTGTTGGTATCATTTACATTGACGCCTTTGCTGATGTCGCGTTTCGGGAAATTATCCGATGAGAACAGCGAAACCTTATCTGGACGTTTTTCCCGTACCGTAGAACATGCTTTCGAAGCCTTGAAAAATTGGTATGCCAACATATTGGTATTCGGACTACGACATAAAGTAACCGTATTGTTGACCGCAATCGTTTTGTTTATCAGCTCCATCGCGCTTTTGCCTGCCGGATTTATCGGATTTGCCTTTATGCCCGAATTGGACAAAGGCGAGTTTGTTATCACCTTGGACATGAATCCCCAGCTAACAGTTTATCAAAATAACCAACTGACCATGCAGGCTGAAAAAATCATCGCCGCCAAGCCCGAAGTGAAACGGGTATATACCAATGTAGGATTAGCGGGACGTAGCTCAAAAAACAACGGAACAACCATTACCGTGCAAATGGTCGATAAAAAAGAGCGTAATATAGAGGCGCAAGATTTTGCCCAACAAGTCAAGGAAGAGATTATGGCTAACATTCCGGGAGTTCGCGCCCGGGCAACCCTGTCCGGACTTGTGGGTGGCGGAACTATGGAACCCATTCAGTTTATCGTACAGGGAACCGATTTCGAGCAAGTACAACAAACGGCTGCTTCAGTGTTGGAAATTGTTCGTAATACGCCCGGAACTGCCGATGTCAAATTTTCCGTCGACGACCCTCGCCAGGAAGTGCAAATAAAATTAGACCGCGAGAAGATGGCAACGTTGGGCTTGTCGGTCAGTGATGTAGGGTCAACCTTGCGAACCTCCTTAAACGGAAATGATAACTCCAAATATAGGGATGGTAACTATGAATACGATATTCGCATCGGCATTGATAACTTCGACCGTACAAACTCGGAAGATGTCGCCAAACTCACTTTCATGAACAAAAAAGGCGAATTAATCGAATTAAAACAGTTTGCCAGTATTTCGTATGGCTTGGGTCCTTCTGCATTGGAACGCACCGACCGTATTTCGTCCATTGTCGTTAAATCAAATGTAGTAGGACGCCCTTCGGGAACGGTAGGTTCGGAAATTACGGCAGCTTTTACCGGCAATATCCCCGATGGAGTCACGGTTAAAGCTGGCGGCATGATGGAACGGCAAGGTTCGGCTTTCGGTAATTTAGCGTTTTCATTTTTAGCCGCTATTGTACTCATTTATTTAATTATGGTGGTGTTGTACAACTCGCTGCTTGACCCTGTAATCGTACTTTTTTCCATTCCGTTATCGTTTATCGGAGCACTACTTGCGCTGGCTTTAACGATGAATACGTTGAATATTTTCTCAATCATCGGCTTGATCGTGCTGATAGGGCTGGTGGCAAAAAATGCCATTTTATTGGTCGATTTTGCCAACCATATACGCAAAGAAGAAGGGATGAGCATCTTCGACGCCTTAGTTGAAGCCGGAAAAGAGCGCTTGCGTCCTATTTTAATGACCACATTTGCCATGATTTTCGGTATGTTGCCTATCGCATTAGCAGCAGGCAACGGCGCCGAAATCAAAAACGGAATGGCTTGGGTGATTATCGGCGGATTGGCAAGTTCCATGGTTTTAACGTTGATAGTAGTTCCGGTGGTCTATTATATTTTTCATAGAATATCCGATAAATTCAGGATGCGTAAATGGAACAAATTGGTTGAGAAAGTAAAAATGAGGATGGCTGAAGTAGAAACAGCATAGTGAGTTAAACAACAGAAAACGAATAGGAACTGTTATTCAATGGTTTCTATTCGTTGGATTTTAAAAATGTATGACTTTGCAATAAAAACAACAGGAAATAAAGAATAAATAGCATGAAATTAATAAACAAAACAATCATTATTACCGGTGGCGGCGGTGGAATGGGACGCGAATTAGTATTGAATCTTTTAAAAAGAGGAAACAGGATTATCGCATTGGACATTAATGAATCGGGATTACAGGAAACCGTGCGTTTGGCAGAAAACAGGAAAGAGGCATTGGCGACACAAGTAATAGACATCACTTGCAAAGAATCAATAGATGAACTGGTAGATAAAGCTATTGCAACCTTCGGTTATGTAGACGGAATTATCAATAATGCGGGGATTATCCAGCCTTTCGAGAAATTAAACAATATGGATTTTGCCACTATCAGAAAAGTGTTTGATATTAATTTTTTCGGAACGCTTTATTTGATTAAGGCATTCTTGCCGCATTTGCTCACTCGTCCGGAAGCCCACATTGTCAACATTTCGAGCATGGGCGGCTTTTTACCTGTTCCCGGACAATCCATTTATGGCGCATCAAAAGCCGCCGTAAAAATAATGTCCGAGAGTTTGGCTTCCGAACTGGCAGAAACCAATGTGCAGGTAACGACCGTTTTTCCCGGGGCTATTTTTACCGACATCAAAATCAATTCGGGCTTGAAAGAAGCAGGTGTTAGTGCTTCGGATTGCAAAACTGCGCCAAAGGGTGTGACGCTGCCGTCGATTGCCGTTGAAACGATTCTTGAAGGCATGGAACAAAATAAATCCCGTGTTTATATCGGAAAAGATTGCAAAACGATGAATATGTTTTATCGGCTCAATCCCGCTTTTGCCTGCAAACTCATTTATAACAAGATGAAGGACAAAATATAAATTCTCAGGCTTGCGCAAAGCTGAGGAATTATTGTCAATAGTTTTTATTCGTTGATTTTCAAAAATGTATAACTTTGCAATAAAAAAACAATATGAAAAGAAATAAGCAACCGGATTTAACCCTAAACCATAAGTCAGCGCTAAAATTATCGCTAATTATTAGTTTGCTGCTTGTTTTTTTTATGTTTATCGGATTTCTTTTCAGCGACAAAGATAATCATTTACGTCAAGCATCCATTTTGAATGCTATTGTACAATACATTTCCAACCTTCTTGTTTTGTTTTTATTATATGAATTCTGTTTTTGGGCATTTCGCAAAAAATGGGGACATCATAAAAGACATTTTGTGGCGTTATTCGGCACAATTGGGGTGGGAATACTGATAAGTCTTGTTTTTTCACAAATAGCGCTCCATTTTCTTCAATCGGTGGAAGGCGATTTGCATAATAGGTTTATTGTTATGCACTTAGTAAAAGACTTAGTATTGTCGTTCATTGTCTATTTATCTACATTATCCTTTGTTGTGGTCATTCATAATCAGCAGACACTGCTCGAAAACCAGCGTTTGCTTGCCGAAAATATCCGAAACCGCTACGAAGCCCTGAAAAATCAATTGAATCCCCATTTTTTATTTAATTCGCTGAATACGCTCGACGGACTTATCGGTTTTGACGATGATAAAGCCCATGATTACTTGCAAAATCTGTCTTCCATGTTCCGCTATACCATTCAAAACAAAGAAATTACAACGCTGAAAGATGAGCTGCATTTTGTAGAATCATACGCCCATTTAATGAACATACGCTATGGCGACAGCTTAAACATACAATATGCCGTGGATGAGAAATATAACCTCTACCATGTCATGCCCATCAGCCTGCAACTGCTGATAGAAAACGCCATTAAGCACAATGTTATCAACGATAAGCACCCTTTAACGATACACATTGAAACAACAGAAAAAGACACCATTAAAGTAAGCAACACCATTCAACCCAAAATCAACCCCGAAGCAGGCGAAGGAATCGGCTTGTCGAATCTTGTCGAACGCTATCGTTTACTCTTCGGTATGGATGTTCTGATTACCCAAAATGGCATTTTTGCAGTAGAAATACCTTTAATAAACAAAGAATTATGAAAGCCGTAATTGTTGAAGACGAAGTAATTGCCGCGCAGAATTTGCAACGTCTGATTGCGCAGGTAAACAGTAGTATAGAAATTATTGCCGTTTTAAAAAGTATAGAAGAAAGCGTAGAGTGGTTTTCCGCCCATCCGAATCCCGATTTGGTGTTTATGGATATTCACCTGTCGGACGGCTCTTCCTTTTCCATTTTTGAAAAAGTGAAAATTCAGGTCCCCGTCATCTTCACGACCGCTTATGATGAATACGCCCTCAAAGCATTTGAAGTCAATAGCATTGATTATATCTTAAAACCCATTAATCTGAAAGATTTGGAGCGGGCGATAGAAAAATTCAGCCGGTTCGACAAAACAAAAAGCAGCAATGAAGATGTGATTGCCAATATGCTATCCATGCTCCAAAAAGAGAAAACGGTTTACAAATCAAATTTTCTTATCCCCAACAAAGACAAATTCATCCCTTTGTCCGTCAATGACATTGCCTACATCTATTCGGAAAACAAAATAGCCAAAATCGTAACATTTGATAACCGCACCTATTATGAAAATGATTCGTTAGACAAAATGCAACAGCAATTAGACCCTGCTAAATTCTTCAGGGCAAACCGGCAATACATTATTTCCCATAAAGCGATTAAGGATCTTTCGGTTTGGTTTGACAGCAAATTATCGGTGAATCTTGTGGTTGATGTCCCTGAGAAAATTATTGTCAGCAGGATACGTGTTAGTGAATTTAAAGATTGGTATACGGAGAAAAAGAAATAATGCGAAACAGGGGGGGGCGAAATATTATGTTTGATGTGCCAGTCCAATAAAGTCCGAAGGACTGATATGTGGATAACCCCTTGCAAGCGAAGCGCAGCTCGGGGTAGGCGACATACACACTCCCCATCAACTCCGTAGGAGTTGAACTACTTCGTAGTTCTTGTCCCGTCAGCGTGTTCATACCCCGAGCTGCGCTTCGCTTGCAAGGGGTTATCCACATATCAGTCCTTCGGACTTTGGTGGCAGCACCCTAATTTAATATTCGCCCTTTTAAGAAAAGTGTTATCTTTGCACTTGAAAATTAAAAGAATAGAAACTATGAACAAGAAATTATTCGGTTTAATCATGGTCTTTATCTTTGCTGCAGAGGCTTTTTGTGTTCCATTTGGGATGGATTTTGAAGACCCTATAAAAGTATTCCCGATGTGGATTATTATCAGCATATTTCTCATTATTGGTTTCTTTATCATATTTGGCAAGATACGAGACCGAGAAGAAAGACTTAAATACAATAAAGCAATCGTTCAATCTCTTGAAAACGATAAAAGACTATTAGAAACCGTTACTAAATCCAACAGGGGTACAGGAGCAGAAAGAAATCTGGTATTAAAACTTCTGAAAAATGGAATACCGGCGCAAACGATTTTTCATGATTTATATGTCGAAAAGTTTAATGGTCGATTTTCACAAATTGATTTAGTTGTTGCCACAAATGTAGGGATTATAGTATTTGAAATAAAAGATTACAGTGGTTGGATTTTTGGAAATGGCAATTATCAGCAATGGACTCAGGTGTTGGCATATGGCAAAAGAAAACACCGTTTTTATAATCCCATAATGCAAAATAACAAGCATATTGCGGACTTACGGAAACGGCACAAACAATTTGAAAAAGTACCATTTTATTCGATCGTTGTGTTTTATGGAGATTGCGAATTAAAAGATATTAGCTTTGTGCCGCAAGGAACGTTTATTGCTAAATCGGGAAGAGAGTTAGATGTTGTAAATAACATTATAAACAATAACGAACCTGCTACTTTTACTGATAAATGGGAAGTTATTAGAGTATTGAAAGAGGCTGTGCAAAATGGTGATAATATAGAAGCACAAACTCAGCATATTGAAAATGTCAGAGACATGTTGGGTAAAGATAGAATATTTGATTAATTTAGTCTACCCTTTTATCACCCTCTCAATCACCCCCGGAAAATACTCATACTCCAACTCATGCACCTTTTGTGCAACATCTTCGGGCGAATCGCTCGGCAATACCTCACATTTATATTGTGCAATAATAGCCCCCTCGTCGTATCGCTCATTCACGTAATGAATGGTAATCCCGCTCTCTTTCTCCCCATTGGCAACCACCGCTTCATGCACTTTCATGCCGTACATCCCCTTGCCGCCATATTTTGGGAGAAGGGCGGGATGAATATTAACGATTTTATCCGAATAAAAAGAAAGAATATTCTCCGGAATTTTCAAAAGAAATCCAGCCAAAACAATAAAATCAATCCCTTCTTTTTGCAAAAGAGAGAGAATTTCTCCGTTTTCCAGTTGAATTTTGTTAAAAATAATGGACGGAATGTTCAATTTTTTTGCCCGTTCGTGTACAAAAGCCTCCTTTTTATTGCACAGGATAAAAGGGAAAGATATATCGGAACAACCGGAAAAGTGACGTATAATATTTTCAGCATTACTCCCTGAACCTGAGGCGAAAATCGCAATTTTTCTATGCATAATAGGGTCGATATTGTTGCTCATTTTTCTTAAATGTGTGCAATGTTTTGAAAATTATTCGCAATAATTATTGTTATGTCGATAAAAATTCATTCCTTTGCACTGCAAAATTAATATTTTATTATTAACTAAAAAAATTAAGTCATTATGTCAGAAGTTGCATCGAGAGTAAAAGCTATTATCGTTGACAAGTTAGGTGTAGAAGAATCAGAAGTAACCGAACAAGCAAGTTTCACAAACGATTTAGGCGCAGACTCTCTTGACACTGTTGAATTGATTATGGAATTTGAGAAAGAATTCGGAATTACAATTCCTGATGATCAAGCAGAAAAAATCTCTACAGTAGGAGAAGCTATCGCTCATATTGAGTCTTTAGCTAAATAATTGTTTTTACTTTTTTTCAAAAGTATGGAATTAAAAAGAGTAGTAGTAACAGGTCTTGGGGCGGTTACTCCATTAGGTAACAACGTTTCGGATTACTGGAATGGGTTGGTTAATGGGGTAAGTGGCGCCGGACCTATTACTCATTTTGATGCCGCAAAGTTTAAAACACAGTTTGCATGCGAGGTAAAGGGCTTTGACCCTGAAAAATATTTCGAGAAAAAAGAAGCTCGCAAATATGACCGCTACGCACAGTTTGCTATCGCTGCGGCGAAAGAAAGTGTAGAAGATGCCGGTTTCGATTTGGAGAAAATCGACCTGAATAGAGTAGGAGTTATCTTTTCCGCCGGAATAGGAGGTATCAATACATTTGAACAAGAAGTTGGAAGTTTTTACGCATCTGAAGATAAAATTCCGAGGTTTAACCCGTTTTTTATCCCAAAGATGATTAGCGACATTGCTGCCGGGCATATTTCGATGCTGTACGGATTTAGAGGTCCGAATTTTAGTACCGTATCCGCATGCGCATCCTCTACCAATGCTCTCGGCGTTGCATTCGATACAATTCGTTTGGGAAGAGCCGATATGATCATTACAGGCGGTGCGGAAGCAGCCATTACCCCTGCCGGGGTAGGCGGATTCAACGCCATGCACGCCTTGTCGACCCGAAACGATGACCCGCAAGGTGCATCCCGCCCGTTCAGCAAATCCCGCGACGGATTTGTCATCGGAGAAGGATCCGGAAGCTTAGTTCTGGAAGAACTTGAACATGCGTTGAAACGCGGTGCGAAAATATATGCCGAAGTTGTTGGCGCCGGAGCGTCGGCTGATGCTTATCACATGACAGCTACTCATCCCGAAGGGTTGGGCGCTATGCTTGTGATGCAAAATGCATTGAAAGACGCCGGTATGACGCCGGACGAAATTGATTACATCAATGTACACGGGACATCTACTCCGGTAGGAGACCCTTCCGAAGCCAAGGCTATCGTGAAAGTTTTCGGAGAAAATGCCTATAAATTGAATATTAGCTCAACAAAATCAATGACGGGACACCTGTTGGGTGGAGCCGGCGCTATAGAAGCGATTGCCAGTGTGTTGGCGGTTAAGAATGACGTAGTGCCCCCTACAATTAATCATGCAGATGATGACAATGACCCCGAATTGGACGAAAAGTTAAATTTTACTTTCAACAAAGCCCAGAAGAGAACCGTTCGGGCTGCCCTTTCCAATACATTTGGCTTCGGTGGACACAACGCTTCTGTGATTGTTAAGAAATTTGCGAAGTAAGATTGTGATAAAAAAAATTCTTGAAAAACTAAGGCTCTTGGCGATTCGTCGAAAAGAGCCTTATTTGTTATTAACAAAAACACTGGGTTTCAAGCCTAAAAAAATTAAATATTATGAGCTTGCCCTGTTGCACAAGTCCTCCGCCGTGAGAGACGAGGAAGGGCATTTTCTGAATAATGAGCGCCTCGAGTTTCTGGGAGACGCCATCCTCGATGCCGTAGTTGCCGACATCCTCTACCACAAATTTGCCGGAAAACGCGAAGGATTCCTCACAAATACACGCTCGAAAATCGTACAGCGGGAGATGCTCAACAAAATAGCCCTTGATTTGGGATTGGATCAATTAATGGTTGTCCCCAGTAAAAACCATTCGCATAACATAAGCATCTATGGAAATGCCTTTGAAGCGCTGATCGGTGCCATATACCTCGACCGCGGATATAAAAAATGTAAACATTTCATGGAAAATGTTGTTTTCCAGAAATATTTGGACGTCAATAAACTCGCGCATAAAGAGGTCAACTTTAAGTCAAGACTCATAGAATGGAGTCAAAAATACAAGACCAACATCATTTTTGACCTCATAGAAGAGACGACAGACAGCGAAAACAATCCGGTCTTTCAGACGCAAATTATGATCAATGGGATTTCTGCCGGATACGGCGTAGGCTTTTCCAAAAAAGAATCCCAGCAAAACGCAGCTAAGATTGCATTGAAAAAAATAAAAGCGGACAGGAATATTTTCTTGAAAACAAAAGATGCATAACAATATTTTATATAGAAAATACACCTGTTCCATTTTCTGCTCGGCAAAAGTCCGTAGGACTGATATGTGGATAACCCCGTGCAAGCGGAGCGCAGCTCGGGGAAAAACAAAATAACACCGAAATAAATTTCTTAACCAACAGAATATCGAAACTGAATAATTAAATTTTATCTTATGGAATACATTCATTTTGGAAAATTAATTTTCGAAAGAGCCAAAAAATATGGCGAGAAAGTAGCGATCAGATACCAGGATCAAGTGTCGAAACAATGGAAAGACGTAAGTTGGAAAAAACTTTCCGAAAATGTCAAGATTGCAGCACAATCATTGATCGAAATTGGTGTCAAGGAAGAGAGCAATGTCGCCATTTTCGCTCAAAACATGGCTGAAATCATTGAAGTCGACTTTGCTTGTCAATCAACCCGCGTGGTTACGGTTCCAATGTATGCGACTTCTTCTACATCGCAAGTTGAATACATTGTAAATGACGCCGAAATAGAACTTATTTTTGTCGGCGAACAAGCCCAGTATGACAAGGCAGTAGAAGTATTGCAAACCTCCAAGTATCTAAAGAAAATCGTAGCGATAGACAGCTCCATTGATTTAAGAGGAGTTGACACCGCCATTACGTATGAAAATTTTCTGTTGTACGGAAAAGAATCCCCAAATGCTGAAGCAATATTGGAAGATAGAATGAGCCGTCTCTCTCCCGACGATTTGGCAAACCTTCTTTATACCTCCGGAACTACCGGAGAATCGAAAGGAGTGATGTTGCACCATTCGAACTACCTGCAGGCGATGAAGATTCACGATATACGGATGCCGCATATTACGGACAAGGACGTTTCCCTCTGTTTCCTCCCTTTGAGCCATGTTTTCGAACGGGCGTGGACCTATCTTTGCTTTCATAAAGGCGTTCAGATAGTGGTCAATCATACTCCTCAGGAAATTCAGAATACGATTAAGGAAATCCGCCCAACGATGATGTGCGCCGTACCTCGTTTTTGGGAAAAAGTATATGCCGGAGTAAATGAGAAGGTAGATTCGTTTTCGCCGTTCATGCAAAAACTTACCCGGCGAGCTATTGAAATAGGAAGGCGCAGGAACTTGGATTATAAGAGAGTCGGCAAGATGGTGCCGCCGTTGCTTAACCTTCAATATCTGTTTTATGAAAAAACACTGTTTCAGCTTTTGAAAAAAGCGATCGGGATTGAAAATGGAAAATTTTTCCCATGCGCAGGCTCACAATTGTCGGACGATGTCAATATTTTTCTGCACAGCGTCGGCATCAATGTCTGTGTCGGCTACGGACTGACGGAATCTACAGCCACTGTCGCATGTTACAACGTATACAACAAAGACTACGACATCCCGACCGTAGGAGACATAATGCCCGAAGTAGAAGTGAAAATAGGAGCAGACAACGAAATTTTTTTAAGAGGAGGAACAATTACCAAAGGATATTATAGAAAACCCGAAATAACCGCCGAAAGTTTCGAAGACGGCTGGTTTAAGACCGGAGATGCCGGACACATTACAGAAAATGGACGATTGGTCGTCACAGAGCGCATCAAAGACCTGTTTAAAACATCCAACGGAAAATACATCGCGCCGCAATACATCGAAAATAAATTGGTTGTAGACAAATACATAGAGCAAATCGCCGTAATCGGCGACGATCGAAAATATGTATCCGCCCTGATTGTTCCTGCCTACGATGCGTTAAAATCATACGCCGAACTGGCAAAAATAAAATACGACAGCACAGAAGACTTGATTAAAAATGAACAAATCATCGACTTTTACGAAGGACGTATCAACCGAATTCAACAGGATTTAGCCTCTTACGAACAAGTAAAAAAATTCGCCCTTTTGCCGACTCCGTTTACCGCCGAAAGCAATGAGTTGACATTGACATTAAAATTAAGGAGGAAAGTGGTTAATAAGAATTATGCGGAGTTGATCGAGAGAATGTATTGTTGATAGATAATTTTCAACCGGACAGTTGAAAAAATATTCAACCAAATGGTATTATACCATTTGGTTGAATATTTTTTCAACCAAATGGTTGAAAAAAGAAAAAAACTTTATATCTTTACTGCGAAAAATAAAATAGAAGAATCATGAAACTTCCATTTCAATACGGTAAATTAGCCGAAGGTTTTTCGTTTGTAAATCGCGTAAAAGAAAAACAGACGCTGAAAAACAACCTTTCATCAGGCATCAACACAATGCTGATTTCTCCTCGCAGGCTGGGAAAATCTTCGCTTGTGAAGACTGCAATGGCAGAACTTGAAAAAGAAAATTCAGGTGTAAAAGTTTGTTTTATAGACGCTTTTACAATAAAAAGCGAAGAAGAGTTTTATCAGACCTTTGCACGCGAAGTGATTAAAGCCGTCGGTAGCAAGTGGGAAACGTGGATTTCGACCGCAAAGAAATTTCTGGCGGCGCTTTCACCAAAAATTTCGATAGGAGCTGACCCGATGACCGATTTTTCGGTAGGTTTGGAATGGAAAACCATGAAGGAAAATGAGTTGGAACTATTGAATTTGCCTGAAAAAATTGCACAAGCGAAAAAAATCAGACTGATAATTTGTATTGACGAATTTCAAAATCTGGCAAAACTAAAAAATTACGATTCGCTCGAACAAAAAATGCGTAGCGTCTGGCAGCATCAGCAAAACGTAACTTATTGTTTGTACGGCAGTAAACGACACATGATGATTGATATTTTCAATTCCTCGTCGAAACCGTTTTATCGTTTCGGACAAATTATGTTCCTGACAAAAATTGCTGAAAACGAGTGGGTTAATTTTATCGTAAAATCTTTTGAAACAACAGGAAAAAGTATTTCGAAAACACTTGCTTTGGAGTTGGTGCAAATGGTTGATTCACATTCGTGGTATGTACAACAGTTGGCATATTTTGTCTGGAATTTAACTGAAAATGAGGCAAGCGCTGAAATTCTGCAACAAGCGATTGAACAGGTAATTGACGCCAATTTACCGCTTTATCAAAACGAATGCGATGTACTCACTGCAAGCCAGTTAAATCTGCTGATTGCCGTTGCCAACAATGAACCGTTCCTGACCGCTGTTGAAACGCTGAATAGATACAACATGGGTACGCCGCAAAATGTATCGAAAAATAAAAAATTATTGCAAAACCGCGATATAATCGAAAAAACAAAAACCGGTTTTGCCTTTCTTGACCCCGTTTTCAAACGGTGGTTTGTGAACGAGTATATTTATTTCCATAATTAGAGGGGATATTCAACCGAATAGTATAAATTTAAAGAGGACACCAACCGGTGTCCTCTTTAAATTGTTTATACAGCTTGAAAAATATACATTCGCTGCAAATCAAAGATTCCTGTTATTTCATTTTATTTTTTGAATAACCTTGTTTTAAAATTAGCAGATGCTTTTCTAAGCGCTACTCCATAATCATCATCATCCCAACCCCAGTTATCATAACTTTCAAAAGGATTACCTGTAACTGTAGCCGGTCTTATACCTGATGCGTCAATAGTAAATCCACCTATTACATGATACTGACTTGACTTATTGTAACTTCCTCCATCGCTTGCTTCAAATTGTCCGGTCTGTTTATTTGATATTGTTACTGCTTGTCCTTTGTAATTTACAGTAACCGAATATTTAGCGCCCGCTTTAGAAGAATTACATTTTTCAAATAAATCAACAGCCACATAATATGTTCCTGCTGCAGGAGCATTCTTATAAGTTATATTTTCATTGTTAACCCCATCTATGCTACATCCTGGATTTGAATCCAAATCAAGATATCCACCTTCTTCTCCTCTTCTTTCTGTCATAAAAGGCTCGTAATCAGTTAAATATGCCAGATAAGGAACATCTTCTAAATACTCATCAAGAGTATACCAGTCATTTTCGTTCGTGTACTTCAAAGAAGAAACATCATGAGATGTATATTTTTCTACAAGGTAACAACCGAACTCAAATTCCAGTTTTTCCCAGTTTTCTGAGGAGCGATTACCATAGTAAATTTTGTTTCCACTTGGTTCCAAAAGATGTAAATCCACATCATCTAACTGATCCCATGAAAGGCTCACTTGAAGAGTGCCTGTTCCAACTTCTTTTATTTGGATTTCGTCTGTATCCACAGGACGGCTGCGATCTCCATTCGCTGCTAAAACAGATATTGTAATTATAAAATCCTGTTCTTCTGTCAATAATTGAGATATAAACAGGATCAATTCATAATAATATGAAGAGCTGCGTAAAGAAGAATTGGATTCATCGAAATTGTACTCATAATAACCCGGCATTCCTTTTACAGCAACGTATGCCGTTTTTATTTGTTGAGGCGAAGTAAAAGAGATGACTGTTGAACCTCCGTTGATCACCGTTCGATTAATCGTCAGGTCATTGATAAGCTCAGTGCTTCCCTGTGGTAAATTACCCGTCTCATGATAAGTGGCATTTTCAATAGTAAAAAAAGTAGAGGTAGCAGGACCTTTGTCATCATCACCAGGAGTGTCCTTTTTATCTTTACTGCATGCGACGAACGCTAAAGACAAAATCAGACTTAATAAAGAAAATTTAATCGTTTTCATTTTGACTTAAAGTTTTTAATTTATACTTCTGCAAATGTATTGTTTTTTTTATAACTAACAAATAATTTTCTTAGAAAGTTGAGGCAAAACGGGTTCAGAATTTGATAATATAACTCATAACTCGTAACTTTGCGCCTCATAACTTGTAACTAAAAAATATGATAACAATAGACCAGCTAAAAGATGTGTTGGAACGCAAGGATGCGTTGAGGAGGTATCTTTGACGTCGATGCCAAATTAGTTCAAATAGAAGAAGAAGAATTAAGGACGCACGCCCCCGGTTTTTGGGATGACCAAAAGACTGCCGAAGCGCAGATGAAAAAAATCAAAGACCTGAAAAAATGGGTAGAACGTTATAATGAAGTAGAAGCCGCCGCCGAAGAACTTCGTTTATCGTTCGATTTTTTCAAAGAAGAAGCCGTTTCTGAAGAAGAAGTGATGCACGCATACAACCATGCGTTGGAACTGATCGAAAATCTGGAAATGCAAAACATGCTCCGCAACGAAGAAGATAAGCTTGGAGCCGTCATAAAGATTGTTGCCGGAGCAGGAGGCACCGAAGCGCAGGATTGGGCAGAAATGCTCTTCCGCATGTACCAGCGCTGGTGCGAAGCGAACGGCTATAAAACCGAAATAACCAACTGGCAGGATGGCGACGAAGCTGGAATAAAAACCGTCACCATGCAGGTAGAAGGAGAAATGGCTTACGGCTACCTGAAAAGCGAAAACGGTGTACACCGCTTAGTGCGCGTCTCCCCATTCAACGCCCAAGGGAAACGCATGACCTCCTTTACATCGGTTTTTGTTGTCCCTCTTATCGACGACAGCATTGAGATTGAAATCAACCCCGCCAACCTGACGTGGGACACATTCCGTTCAAGCGGCGCTGGCGGTCAAAACGTAAACAAAGTGGAAACAGGCGTCCGCCTCCACTATAAATACAAAGACGAAACAACCGGTAAAATGGAAGAAATTGTGATCGAAAACACCGAAAGCCGCTCACAATTCGGAAACAAAGACAACGCCTTACGATTATTAAAATCCCAACTCTACGAAATAGAATTGGAAAAACGCCGCGCCGAAACAGCCAAAGTAGAAGCCGGAAAGAAAAAAATCGAATGGGGTTCCCAAATCCGAAGCTACGTCTTTGACGACCGGCGCGTAAAAGATCATCGCACCGATTACCAAACTTCCAACGTCCAGTCCGTCATGGATGGAAACATTGACGGTTTTATAAAGGCTTATTTGATGGAATTCGGAGGCATGAACGATTAATCATTGCCACAATGCATATTAAAAAAATGGAGAATCGCCGTTTTACGACGATTCTCCATTTTTTTTAATCCCATTTAATCCCCTTATATTCATTATATTAAAAAATAAATCCACAAAAACTTCCAAAACATTTTGCAGAAACTAAAAAAGTTTCTACTTTTGCATCCGCTTTTGGAAAGAAGCAATCACAAAACGATCTTTGAATGATTTATAATAGAAGCAAGAAAAGAATAGTTTGGGTAAAACTATTACAACCGACAATCCTTTTCGGCTTTAGCCGAGGAAGATAGATTAAGGCATCTTGAGCAAGAGAAAAATAACAAAACAAAAT